>CEPR01060250.1_pt1 | contig 29870 bp, 49 predicted proteins | sample 530431 | NCBI WGS metagenome assembly CEPR01 (sample SAMEA2620078, study PRJEB7988) | marine metagenome | isolation source: saline water (ENVO:00002010), including
GGAAAGTTAATAAAGCGTGTAGAAGTAGCCAATCACCAAAGTCCATTTGAGAAGTTTTTAAACTCTAACAATAGTGAAGTAGAAGCTGACTATGAAGAGGTTTCTGAAGACAATATACAAGTCCTACCGCAACGACCTATTGTTCCTAAAAAAGTAAAGCACCCTACTAAAAAGGAAGCACTAAAAAATCTAAGAGCTAAACAGATAAAACTCAAGAAAAGAAGAGAGGCTCTACGATGGAAAAAAAGAGCAAAAGCAGTTGGGATACCTCTACTTGGAAAAGGAAGACCTACCCCAGCACAAAAGAAAGCTTGGCAAGACAAAGTTATAGCAAAAGAGAAGTCCACTAATCCCTAGCGAGTAGTGGCTTTAGGGTAAAAACACCCTTCTAGTGTGTTTAAATGCACTTTGATTTGCTTTGGTATGTCCTGTAGCGAGGTCCATATATATATTAACATATATATATTATATACAGAGTAATAGGATTCCTCCAGTGAGAAGTGGAGTTATTTTTTTATTCGGTTAATTCTGGTGGTATAATGAGATTTACAGTTAGGACATTGATCGTACTTTTCTGATGATGTACTTAACGTAGTCCATGTCCATCCACAATCTGTACAGAACCAAGGAGTAATAGTGAATTTTCTCACAGTTTTAGTTTATCACTAACATCCACATCAACAGGAAGTAACTGACAGTAACAATATTCCTTACAAACGCTAAAACCTGATCCAGGCATCCCTCTTACTGTCCAATTATCCCAAGTATCTATTTCACCAGCCCTTTCTTTACAATCAGGACATATATTTTTAGATATAGCGACCCATCTTAACTTTCCCCCCATGTCTCCAAATCTCCGAAACGCTTGATTAATTGCACCAATAGTTCCTCGTTTAATTGAGTTCCGCAATTCTCCAAAAATTCGTCCTTTGGTGGCAAGATCGGATTCAAGAGTTCTAATAATCGATTGTTCACTAACACCATTTCTTCTAAGACGTTCAATCTCTTGATTAAGTCGTTCATTGAAGACTCTGATGTCGAAAGATAATCCAAGAGCAGCGAGTAGTAATATTTCTCTGTCTTTGTCATCTAATTCCCTAATAGTATGTTCTGCCATAAAATATCCTTTTTAAGTTTCTAATACAAGAGGAGTTTTTCTTCTCAAAGCTTGATTAACATCTTTTTTAAATTTATCGAAAATAGGCATAATATCTTTTTTTGATGTAGTTATAAATTGTCTTTGTGGTGTTCCTGGCTTTAAATCGCCAGTATGATGAAAAAATCCATATTTATTAAGAGTCAATCCTTCAGAAGTGCCTTTTATGCTTCGATATAAAGCCCCTGTTTCAAAAAGAGGTTTTGAACCGCCAGTCTTTTCTCTTTTTCTTCTAGCAATTGTTGATTCTTTTAATTTAGGTTTTACGCCCTTATCAATAGCCTCTTTTGAACCTCTTTCAGCACTACGGGCATATCTTTGAGTTGTTTTTTCTATTATCTTTGGCATTTCATTTGCCAATTTATTAAAATCAACTGCTACGGATATTTTCAATTTCATCAAAAAACTCCTTACCTAGTCTTTTAGCTTCTAGATATTTATCTTGATTATTTATAATATATTCTTCTGCTTGAGCAGTTGCCCAAGAGATTGGATCTTTGAGTATTTCTTTTATATCGCCTTTTAGATCAACATCAAGATTGTTGATTTTGTCCAGGCGTTTGACGAAACTGAGTAAAGATTGATTGTTGTCGTGTTTGCTCATTAAAGCCTCTGTTATTATCAATAATGGCTTGAGCTTGCTCTAAAGTTAAGTCTTTATTTTCACGAACCATTATTTTTGCTTGAGTGGTTAGATTGTTTTGTAAATCAAAGTTATCTTTTAAGATTTGATCTTGAACTGTTTTAGGATATTCTACTTCATAAAAGTCTATCCCAAATTCTTCAGAAAGATTAATATTATTATACGCTGCAATGGTTCTTTCTATTTCATAAAGATCTTTTTCATATAATCTCCATAAAGCAATATCATCATAGTAATCTTCTTTTCTTTCCATGTCTTTAACCATCAATGAAATACCACTAGGTACTTCTCCACCAGACTCAGCCCATTGTATCCATAAATGATTATTGGTGGCTACTAATTCCATTTGAAATTTTATGTTGTCAATTGCCTCTGTAATATTTCCACCAGGGCTAGTAATATTATACTTTCCTTCTTCTCCCATGTCTAAAATAGTATTAGATCCAGCACGAATCATATTTTGATCTGCTTGAAGTCCATTAACCCAAGGCTGACCAAACATGTTATAGCGTAATCCTAAATTCATTTCTGTCATTGATATGTTAACTTGCTCATTGCAGTTAATGATATCATTTGCACCCTCTACATAAAAAGAGTCAATTTGATCTTCTCGATGAGTAAATGAAAAAGGCAATATACCATAAGGATTTTTTTCTTCAAAAATAATATCTCCTTCTTCATTCATAATTACATTCTTTTCTGAATCCCAATATTCCCATTGAAGTTCAGTTGTATTACTAAGGTCTGCAACTTGATTAAGTAATGGATATGTAATTGCAATAGGTGTAAAAGGATCATCATTAAAATAGGATTCAAAATAATAAATTGGTCTGTATTCAAAGCGACCATTCTTCCAAAACACTCTGTTAGCAATTGTTCCTAGTAAACGAGTCATACGCTCTGAATGTTTTAATCTAACATCTTTTGTTGGCGTTAAGCTTTCATATAGCTCTGAAGTATTGCCAGTGTTTCTTTTTGCACCAAGCGTATAAATACCACTTATCTTATTTATAAACTTTCTAGTAAAATTAGTTAACGTAGGAGGTATCTCATTAAAAGCATCTCCTGTAAAATAATTTTTAATATACTGTTCAGTTGATGTTCCTGAATAGTAGTCTAGATGCTTTCTGATTTCAAACCTTCTTTGTTGAGCCATCATCATCTTTGCTTCTGTTAGTTTATCCTTTATAACTTTATCTATCATCTTTGAATCCTCTTCATTTCCCTATTTCTCATTGGAAATCTGTTTATTATGAAATACCTAAAAGCATCATTTCCATGATCGTGATAACCATCTTTTATAGGTTCTTCCTTGATCGGCTTACCATCTTCAGACTCAGGATACCTATACTCTTCAAAATCTTCAATTACGTCAACACATTTTCTGTCAACATGTATTCTTCTTATGCCCTCTGCACTTTCAAAAAACCCTCTTGTATAAGCCACACTATTGATAATGTTTCTACTTTTTCTGTCTCTAGTGTAAAGTATTCTCATACCGCTTCTTCTAAAAATCTCTGTATCGGCTGCTCCACTTTGTCCTTGAATATTACTACCAGCTGGATCTCCATAATAGCTTACAATAGGATAACCTTTTACTTTAATCATTTTAATCAAGTCTTCTGTTCTAATATTTTTCTTATGCAGAATACAATCAAAAATTCTAATATGATCAAACTCTCCATCAAAGTATGTCTGCATAAATAAAACCGCTGGCATCCTATAGCCAAAGTCAATTGAACAATAGGTTGGAAGGTTAGGATCGTATGGAAAGTTTCCTGTATCTAACTCACGATTAAAATCCCAAACCTTTCCTTCAAATACAGAAAATTCTGCTCCAAATTCTTGACCAAAAAGTTCTTTAGACATATTTCGTTTTCTTTCAATAATAGCTGGATCATTCAATCCTAGTGGAAACTCGTATTGGTTTTTCCAAGAAGGTGATGAATAGTTGGACCACATATCATCTATTTCGCCTAACTTGTACAGATCATAAATCCAATTTCTTCCTTCTGGTGTAGTAATAAAAATTACTTTACCTTTTCTACCAGCTACTGTAGGAGATAAATACATATCCCAAATCTTTTTATTCATCTTGGCTACCTCATCGATAACCAAAAGATCTAAACCCTCTCCCACAAGACTTGATGGATTATCTGCTGACATACCCTCTACTATTGTTCCCCATTTAAAACGAATATACATATCTTTTTCAGAAGCTTTATCAATATCATCTCCATGCCCAACTACCATTCTCTGCCATATCTCTCTGAAAATTAATCTTGCTTTTTTATAAGACATCCCAACAACCCATATACGTTTATTGGGTTGTGAAGCTACATAGGTTGCCTCCATAGCACTAGCCCAAGTCTTTCCAAATCTCCTACCACACACAATAACATTAAACCTCGCATTGTACTTTTTTGGATAGTGAAGAGCCAGCTGACCATCATGCGGTTTGTATCCTAAATATTCAAACCATTTTTTTTTAAATTCGTAATTTTTCTCTTGCATTAGAATACTTCTATAAGTTACATTATACTATACTTTTAATGCAAGGGATATTCTTGCAAAATAACTACTCACTTAAGAGGTAAAAATGTCAGAAGAAAAAGTCATCGAAACAGATGTAAAACAGGAAAACGTCACTAAAGACGAAAACAATGTACCTATTTCAAGGCTAAACGAAGTAATCTCTGAAAGAAATGATCTCAGAGATAAAATGAAAGCTTTTGAACAACAACAGGAAGAACAAAAGAGAGCTAAGTTAAAAGAAGAAGAAAAGTGGCAAGAATTAAATGTCGAGCTTAATAAAGAAATTGAAACCTATAAACCTTATAAAGAGAAGTGGGAATCAATGGATTTAAAACTTCGGAAAGATGCTTTAGCTAAACTTCCTGAATCTAAACGAGAAAAATTTTCCAATGTGGATACGGAAACGCTACTTAATATCGTAAGTGAATTTGGCGAGTCAAAGGAAAATCCTCCTGATAGAAAGGGAACTGTTCCTACACAAAGACTTGGCAAAATAACCGATATGAGTCCTGAAGAACGTAAACGCAATTGGAGTAAAATATTAGAATCTTATAGGAGATAATAATGAGTTATGGTGCAATAGGAGCTGGTGCTGGAAATGGCAATTCTAATGATGGTGGTAATACTGGCTTAACAGAGGTTGATGTATTTATTCCAGAGTTGTGGAGTGAATATGTATATGATTATCTACAAAGAAAGCTGGTTTTTAGACCACTTGTAGATGATTATAGTGATATGGTTCAAGGTAAGGGAGATGTTATTCATGTACCTTTAATTTCAGAACTAACAGTACAAACAAAAACAGAAAATACAGCGATTCAGTATGATACAGATGGTGGTGCTGTTTCTGATATTACAATTAATCAACATAAATATGCTTCAAAGTTATTTGAAGATATAGCAGTTATTCAAGCTAATCCAGGTATGGTTGAGAAATATTCTCAAGCTTTTGGATATTCTTTAGCTAAAGAAATAGATGCTCATATAGCTAGTAAGATAATTACTGTATCATCAGGAGCTACTTTAGCAAATGACGATATTATCACACAAGCAGAATTTCAAGCAGCACTTGCTTCATTAGGTGAAGCTGACCTTGATTATCGTGATGGTGAGCTTATGATGGCTGTTAATCCAACAGTTTATGCAGATTTACTGCAAGAAGATCGTCTAGTAAGGTATGATTCAACTGGTAATGCTAATGGTGGTCTTATTACTGGAATGGTAGACAGTATGTATGGTATGCCAGTAATGATGACTAATGCTTTAGGAACAGGCGGTACTAATGTTAGTGGAGTTATTTTTCACAAAACAGCGGTTGGATTTGCAATGCAACAAGAAGTCAGAATGCAATCAGACTACTCGATTGATCACTTAGGTACTAAAGTGGTTGCTGACGCTCTTTATGGGTGTGCATTAATACATGCAACTCGTGGATATAAATTCACAAACGCTTCTTAATAGAAGTTAATTACTTAATGGGGGTGGTTTACTCTGCCCCCATTTAACCAAGATACCCATGAGAGTTTGTCAAGCTCGGTAAGGTATCGTATCACAGGAGAAAGAAGATGGCAAGTTCAAGAAAATACTCTGTAGTAGAATCTCTGAATCAAATGGTTTATGAGAATGCTGTAGCAGTATCTCCAAACGATAGTGCAGATGTAACAGGGTCTCCATATTCAGCTTTATATGTTGGTGTAGGTGGAGATGTTGCATTGGATGCTCATGGATCAGGAGAAGCTATCGTATTTAAAAATTTAGCCTCAGGGCAATTACTTCCAGTAAAATTTGATAGGGTGGATGCCACCAATACAACTGCAACAAATTTAGTTGCCTTAAAATAATGCTTACTGCATTAAGAATAGTAGCGACCACATTCATGCAAGCAATCTATGACATAGGTTGGAGTGGGTCTGAGGGTTCGCTTTTAAAATGGGAAGAACAAACACAACAATGGGATGACCCAGAACCAAGTTAAAGGGAAAAATTATGGCAACATTAACTAATAAAACAATTGCAAGTTCATATCCTCAACTTTTATCACTACCTGATGGCGGTGGAAATGGAACAACTTTAGTAGCCATTACAGATGGAGATGCTGGCAATACATTTGCATTACAACTAGCAACAGATAAGGTACAAGTAGTCGGTGAATTAAATATTGACCAAGATGCTACAAGTGGAACAGCAATCAATATAGATACGGAAACACAAGATGGGCAAGGTATTTATATGGATGTTAGTCAGCAAACAAGTGGCTATGGAATTAATATAAATGATGTGGGAAATAGCAGAACAACTGGCGGTGTATTATATATTAACTCTAATCAAAATAATAGTGGAACAAGAAATTTAGTAGAATTTAGAAATATGCACGCTAATGCTACTGGCACAACTGCTCTAAAAATTCAGCAAGAATCTACTGGATTAGCCATAAATGCTCTAGGAAATGTATCTATTGGAGATACAACAATACCAAGATTAGCCGCTGTAAGCAGTCTTTTTGATGGTGCATTGAGACTTGCTCATACTGGTGCTGATGGTGATATTGCTCTTTTTGAAATGGAAGGTAAAAAGTCTGGTGCAGATGCAGATGTTTGTGTTATGTCTTTTAATAATGCTGATTCAGATGATACCTACAAAAGATTAGCAGAAATAAGAGTTGGGAGAGTTGGAGCAGATAATAGTGGTCAGTTTAGCTTTAGAACAGATAATGCTGGGTCATTTGCTACAAGGATGACTATAACCTCAGCTGGAAATGTAGGAATTGGAACTACCTCTCCGTCAAGAGAGCTATCAGTAGTTTCAAGTTCTTCAAAAGGTGGAATGTCAGTTGAAGCGGCAAATATTCCTAGTATTTATTTAACTGATAATCATGCAAATGTTTCAAGAAGACAATATGTAATAACTTCTAACTTTGTTGAATTTGGTGATTTTGGCATAAAACAATCATCTAATGCTACTGCTGACCCACATGATGGGACAACGAGGTTTTATATAAATAATGCTGGAGCTGTAGGAATTGGAACTGCTTCTCCAACTCATGCTAAAATGGAAATAGTAGGTGATTCTGATGCTTTTCAATTAACAATGAGTGATGTTGCAGATTCAGATGATACTACTAAAGAAGCTAGAATGGGAATGCTTCATTATAAACAAGCAGAAGAACCAGTTACATTGTTTTATGCACAATCTGGAAGCACAGCAAATGCTATATATATTGGTGGTGGAACTGGAGTTGGTAATGCCGCAACAAGTGTTGGAATAGTTACTGGTGCAAATTATAATACTGCTTCTGGTACTACAAGAATGTTAGTTGATAACAACTCTCGCATTTCATTATCTAATAATGATTCTGGTACTGGCAATACAGTTTTTGGACACTTAGCTGGAGATGACTTAGCATCTGGTGGAAACTATAATACTTTTATAGGTCAAAATGCTGGTCACGAAAACAAATTAGGAGACCAAAATATTGCTATTGGTTATCAAGCTATGGATGCCTCATATATTGATGACACCCAAGATGCCGCAACTGTTCAAAATGTTTTCATTGGCAATAATGCTGGTGGAGGAAATTGGGTAACCGCTGCTTGTCATTCAAATACTGCAATAGGAGCTGGTGTAATGGCTGGTGCTATGAATGGAGCAACTAATAATACAGCAGTAGGTCTTGTTTCGTCAGCCGCAATAACAACTGGAGATTTTAATAGTGGACTTGGTGGATACTCTAATTATAATATAACTACTGGAGAAGGTAACACGTCGATAGGTTATTCAGCGAATTTATACAATGAAACTGGAACATATAATACATTTTTAGGAACTCAAGCTGGGCAAGGAGCAACTGGACAAAGTCATAATGGAAATGTTGGAATTGGTTATAAAGGTTTATATGCAATTACCAGCGGTGCTTACAATACGACTTTAGGCTATCAGACAGGTATAAATTTAACAACTGGGGGAGCAAATATTGCAATAGGTACAGATGCTATGTCTGTTCCTACAAATCCCGAAACCTCAATAGCAATAGGTCAAAATGCTATGGGTTCACTTCAAGCTGGTCAAGCATTTACTGATGTTATAGCCATTGGATTAAATGCAGTTCGAGGTTCTTCTAGCTCAACTGATGCTATTAATGGAAGTATTGGAATTGGTCAAGATGCGTTAAGAAATATTACATCTGGTGCTGGAAACACAGCTATTGGTTATCAAGCTATGGATGCAAATACTACTGGAAGTCAAAACACAGCAGTTGGTTATAATGCGGCTGGGGCAATACCTGGTGGGGCATTTGGAAACACAGCCATAGGTTATAATGCCCTTGCAAATGGTAGTAACGAAGCTACTGATGAAAATACTTGTATTGGGCATCTTGCGGGTGATTTAATAACCTCTGGTGAGAATAATGTTATTATTGGTGCTGGTGCAGATGTTGGAACAAATACAGATAGCAACTGTATTGTAATTGGTAGAGAGGCAATAGGACAAGGAACTAATAAAATTGTTTTAGGTAATTCGGCTCATACAGATGTTTATATGGCATCAGATAGTGGAGCAACAGTTCATTGTGCTGGAATTGATTTTTCAGCTAGTCAACCCGCTCCAGATGCGGGTTCATCTTCATCTGAAGTTCTTGATTCTTATGAAGAAGGTACTTGGACACCAGTATTAAATGGTTCTACAAATGGAGCAGCGGTTAATTATGACACTCAATTTGGTGCATATACAAAAATTGGTAGAATGGTTCATGTAACTTGTCATATTGCTATGACAAATTTTAATAATAGTGGTGGTGCGGCAATAAGTGGTGATCTTACAATAACTGGGTTGCCATTTACATCTAGTAATACTAATGATGCCTATACAAATGGTATAGTTAGATATGGAGATTTTGCATTACCTACAAGTACAGATAATAGTGCAACAGTAGCTCCAACTGTTTTTGCATCAACAAATAAAAATTCAGCATCAATAGGTTTGAAACTTTATGATAATTCAAGTAGTAATACAAATTTACAAGCTAGTGAAATGTCATCTGATGGAGATATATTATTTGATGTTACATATTTTGTTTAATTCTTAATTGGATAATTAAGTGGAACTAATAACAAGGAGTTATAATGGCAATTAGTAAACAGTTAAAAGATGATTATGAAGTTAGAGGAGAGTACAAGCATATCAATGTTCGTACTAAAACTTCAATAATAGAGGATGGTAAGGAAATATCATATTCTTATCATAGAAAAGTATTAACACCAGATATGGATATTTCTTCTGAATCAGACGAGATTAAGGCGTTAGCTGGTGCAATTTGGACTGATGCTGTTAAAAAGGCGTGGTCAGATAAACTAAAAGCAGACGAGGAATAAAAATGAATTGGTCAAAATACGCAGAAAAGAAAGGCAAAACAGCAGATTTTGCTAAAAAAGAAAGAGAGTTGCAACCAGCTAAAAAAGAAATTAAAAATGAAGCTGGTGAAGTAGTACAAGCTAAACAAGATGCAGTAAAGCAAAGTTATATCGCTTGTGTATGTAAGCGTTGGGATTCTGAAACTGGTGAAGCTATGCCAGACAGTGAAAGAGAATACTCACTAGCACAATTAGAATCTGAAAAGAAAAGATATGATGATGAGATGGCTAGAGCCAAAGCATATAGTGATGGTCTTGCATTAGCTATCGAGGATTACAAAAAACTTTAAACAATAACAATAGGAGTCAAAATTGGCTAAAACAAAAGACAAACAGCCAGAATTAACGCTTGACGATAAAGGATACTTTTTTGATGAGATGAGTGAAAAACAAAAAGGTATTTATTTACACCTAAAAAATGTAAATGATAAGATACAGTCAAATGGTTTTCTTGGAGAACAGTTAGAAGTAACAAAAGGTGCATTAATACAAATGTTTAGAGAGACATTGAGTGAAGAAAAAGAAGAAAAATAATAATCGTAGCACATCCTACAACATCCCCATAAAGTTTATCTTTGTGGGGTGTTTGCTTTTCACTAGTTGTAGTGGTTGGTCTGTAATGGGTTATTCACTAGATCAAGAATGTACTGAGGTAAAAGAATAATGGATTTTATGGCTATATATAGTGAGGCTGGAATGATTGGCGTGGTTGGAGCAATGTTCGTATATCTGGTGGTTTCTCTATCTAATAAATCAGCCAAACAACAAGAACAATTAGAAGATTTAAAAGTAGAGAATAAAGGACAATCTGAAACATTAGAAAATATGGAGGGTATGATCATAAAATTAATTAACAGATGGAATACTTCTGATGACAAGTTAGATAGAAAGTTTGATGCATTAACAAAAGATGTAAACTCAGTAGATAATCAAATTTCAGAAGTTAAAGGGAGTTTAAGTAGGATTAATGGAAGGCACTAATGGATAGTTTAAAGGTATCAGGAACAAGTTTTGCAAGTCAAGTAATTGTCTTTATGGATATGCTTCCTTACTTTTTAGGAATAGCTATAGCTGTAATGAATATTATTTATCTGTATTATAAAATAAAAAATGAGAAGGAGTCTTAAATGTTTGGAAAAGTAGTAGCAGAATATTTACTAGACGATGAAGTTAAAGCTGATTTAATTGCATCAGTTAATAAGTCTGTTAATGTGCCAATGATCAATGAAAAAACAGAAGCTAAAATCTTAGAAGCTATCTGGGAATTGTTTGAAATGGCAATTAAAAAAAAGTTGGGGTTATAGATGACGAATATAATAGTAGCCTTACTCACAACCTCATGTTTGCATGGATCAATCCCAGACATGGTCCAATATCCTGAAAGATACTCTGACGTTTCTTACTCTTTATATGGTGATGTTAAAAAGAAAAAAAAGAAAGGTAAGAAGATTGGTGGATCGAAAGGTAAAAAGTCTAAGAAAGGTTTTTTCTCTAAGATATTTGGCTCTAAGTAATGGCTAAAGATCCTAGACTTAAAAGATTTGGTCTAAGGGGATTTAATAAACCAAAGCGAACTCCTGGACACAAAACTAAAAGCCATATGGTGTTAGCTAAAGTAGGTAGCAAAGTAAAGTTAATACGCTTTGGTCAACAAGGAGCAAAAACCGCTGGTAAACCTAAAAAGGGAGAGTCAGCAAGGATGAAAGCTAAACGTAAGTCTTTTAAAGCAAGGCATAGAAAGAACATTGCTAGAGGAAGAATGTCTGCTGCTTATTGGGCTGATAAGGTAAAATGGTAGAGTTATGAAAGTAAAAGCACCAAAAGGTTATCATTGGATGAAGAAAGGAAAAAGTTATCGTTTAATGAAGAATCCTAGAAGTGGATATAAAAAACACAAAGGAGCTTCTTTATACGCTAATTTTAGTGTACAAAAAAGACATGGCTAAACGTAAAAAATCAACTGTAAATAAAGCTGGTAATTATACAAAACCAGCATTAAGAAAAAGATTATTCTATAGAATTAAAGCTGGTAGTAAGGGGGGTAGGGCTGGACAATGGTCTGCAAGAAAAGCCCAGATGTTAGCTCGTGCTTATAAAAAAGCTGGAGGTGGATATAGATAATGGCACTTAAAAAATCACAGAAAAGCTTAAAAAGATGGACCGCTCAAAAATGGGATTACATTACTAAGTCTGATAAGAAAAAACCTCGTAGAAAAAGAGGACGTTACTTACCAGCTAGTGTAAGAAAATCACTTACCGCAAGTCAAAAAGCTTACGAAAATAGACGTAAAAGAAGAGCAAGTAAAGCTGGAAAGCAATTTGCTAAATATAGTAAATCAACTGCAAGGAAAGTTAGGAGGGCTAGATAATGCCATATCACTATGGGGGAAAGGGTATGAAGAAAAAAGGAAAGAAGAAGAAAAATATGTTTAAGAGAAAGAAGAAAAGATAATGTATAAGTTTGGCAGACGAAGTCGAGAAAGACTCAGAGGGGTGGATGCAAGACTAATAAACGTATTAAATGAACTCATTAAAATGATGGATGTGACAGTTATTGAAGGGCTTCGCTCTGCTGAACGTCAAAAAGAATTACTAGCCAAGGGAGCTACAAAAGTAAAGTATTCTAAACATATGGAGGGTAAAGCTGTCGATATTGCTCCCTATCCAATAGATTGGGAAGACAGAGATCGTTTTTATTATATGGGAGGAATGGTAAGAGGTATAGGAAAACAACTAGGAATTGATATAAGGTTTGGGGGAGACTGGGATAGTGATGGAGAAACCAAAGACAATAATTTCGATGATTTAGTTCATATAGAGCTAAGATAGTATTGTCTAAGAAGCCTTTTATCTGTAAATTAGGAACAATATGACTTATTGCACACACAGAGACTTAAAAGACATATACCCAGCAATAGATGAGTTTGATACTAAGACTCCTTTGTATGGGTTTGTTGTACATAGTGGTAGTTTATATAGAGCAGATAATACAGGTTTAGTAACTCAGTTATTTGCAAATGGTCAAGATTTAGGATCTGCTCAAGCAAATAGTGGAGCAGTTACTGCAAATGGACATTGGTTTTATGAATCATCACTAGATGCAACCTATTACTATAATAGCACCACAAATCCAAATGATATGCTTATTGAATCTGGAGATGATTGGGCTACTGTCATAACACGATACATATCTAATGCAACTAAGTATTTAGATTCTAGATTAGATGGCAAACTTCCTAGAAAACAATTTAAAGACCAAGATGGTAATTACGATTATATACTCGTAAGAACTACAGCACTATTAGCATGTACTTTTTTAATTCGTGCATCTCAACCTACTTCTGAAGTAGCAGAGGCTTTATTCAATGAGGCTGAAACAAACATTCAATCTCTTAATTTAGGCACAACTAAACTATCTTGGCAAACAACTGGTGATGCATCTCAAGGTGTAGTAAGAGAACAAACAGTAAATGGAAACATTCGTATTGTGGACACTAGAGGTGAGTATTCAGGTGTATATGATAGGATAGGTGTAAAAATAACAACTGCTGGGGCATTAGGTACTGCAAAGTATTCATTTTGGGAATCTGACTCTAATAATTTAGGTGCAGAAAGAATGAATAATGGAGAAAGTGCTAACTATAGTGATTTTATCAAAGGAGACTATCAACCAGTAGGAAGAGGTTTATATGCTCGTTTTGCTGGAGATACAGGAGACACCGCAACATTAAATGATTTTTGGGAGATTGAGGTTCACGGTAGAAATGAAACAACTGATATGGGAATACCAGCTTCAATTAGAATGACAAGGCGATGATAATAACCAATGGCAAATTCATGGAATTTTATAAATTCAAATTTTGAAGATGAAACTCGTGTTTATAATAGATTACCAAGAGTAGTTGTGAATATTTGGGATGATAAGATTTTAGATACAATCAGAACTTTTTTAAGAACTGATTTTGCTGGTAGTATGGCTATATATACTGGCAACTTTAAAGATATGGGTAATCAATCTATTCGATTAAATCCAGTTAGATGTGAGTTAATACAACAGCTTTCTGCTGGAGAAATAAGAGAATATGAATTAGATATATCCTATACTTTTAAAGAAAATAATGTTAAAAGAGATGCTTGGGAACATATACTTCGACAAGTATCTACAATAGAGGCTGTATTCCATGAAAACAGAAATAACACCTTCTTTAATGGCAGACTAGAAGAATGTCGCATTAATGAAAAAGAAACTGCTGAAGAGGCAGTAGAAGGTTTAAATGTTATGAGATGGACATGGAAAGGCATGTTTTTAGGAAACATATCATAAAGTAATAAGGAATAGGATATGAAAATTAAACTCAAAAATGCAGATACAATACTTCCTAATTGTTGGAAGTCTTGTGGAGCAACCCATGAAGAGTGGCAGAGTTTACAAAGTGGAAAAGCCATTGAAGTAAATAATGTTGCTGAATCAATAGAAAACTTAGTAACAATAATAAAATCCAAAGGAGCTAAATAATGGCTATCGTAAGTCACGCTTTTTCACCAAAAGAATTTAAAGTATTTATTGAAGTAGAGACAACTGCTGGAGATAGTGCAATTAGCACAAGTGCAATGCATCAATTAGATGTTGATTCAGTTAGTATGCCATCTTTAAATGTTAATCAAGTATTAGATGTAAGGAGTGGAGCTGGAAGAACACTTAAAGATGAAGACTTTTTTCAAGATAATAAATTAAGAGTAACAGAGTTAACATTATCTGGAACACTTCATAATGACACAGGACATCAAATATTACTTAGAAATATTTGTGCTGATGCTACAACATCTGGAAATGTATCTATAGCAAGTGGGTTTACTCCAGCTACTGAATTATATAATGCTAGTAATGCAACTGCTAACTCTACCATTACAGTTGTTATTGCAAAAAATGCAGATAGTGCTAATCAAAGAAACTTAGAGTTACCAGGAATGGTAGTAACCAATTTAGTTATTTCAGCAGACACAGGAACTGAGGGCGGAAGATATAAATTTTCAGCTACATTGCAAAGTGGAGTTGTCCCAGATTTAGATGATGCTACTGATAACATAGGAAGTACATCCTATTTAAATACTACAGATATCGTACTTTCTAGTGCAAGCGGTATTAAGGTTTTTAACACAGATGTTGTAATGCAATCTTTTTCACTTACAATTGATTCTCCAGCAATTTTTAGTGGATTTACATCAACAGGATATCAGAGTGTTACTAGAGGGGCTGAAACTTCTGTTACCGCAGATACTACAATAAAATATGATGGAAATACAAAAGACTTTATACATTCTTTTGATACTCAAACAGCAGCATTAAGTGGCAATATGTTTGTTATAACAAATAATAATGCTTACGGAATGGATATGCAAAATGGAGTATTTACTAATGTTGCTTATAACGAAGGTGATATTATGATGTTAGATTGCTCTGTAAAATCTGTTGATGATGGAACTGATGCATTAATCACTTTTGATTTAAGTGCATAATGAAGACTCATAAATTGTCTACTAATAAAGAAGTCAAGCTAAAAGAAATGTCTGTAGACGACATGGACTACTGTAATGACTTACCTCAAATGAGATATGAGAACGATCAGATTGTTGCAATTACAAATCTAGCAAAAGCAAGAACTGCTTGGATTCGTAAAGGTGTAGAAGGTGCTGATGATGCTTTTATCAAATCATTAACAGACGAAGAGAAAAATGAGCTATCATTGGCAATCCAAGAGTATCAACGCTTGGGGGAGTAGAAGCCCTCACATTAGAGTACAATCTTTTAATCAAAGAAAGATGTGAGGGATGTATGTATCATACATACCCTTATAAGGCTCAAATTCCTGTCTTAATCGATGGATCGTATCAAAAGCGTACCTTTACATCAAATGATGATGTTTGGGCTGTTATTGACTTAATTATAGCAGAAACAAAACAAGCAAATTTAGAGGGCGGTAGCTTTAGTATCGGTTCATCGGTAATGGCTCAACTGCCCTTTTTTGCATGCTCTAATATTATGGCAGATGCTCAATCTCAAAAAGATATATCTAGATATGTATACTGTAGAGATAATAATGTAGCTCCTTATCCTGGTACTTATGGAGAGCAACCACATAAATGGATAGAAAAAAGCTTTGTAATCAATAATATTATACAGAAAGAAAAAGCAAAGGCGATGAAAAATGGCTGAAAATAAAAATACAATAACTGTAAAATTTAAACCAGAGGGTGATAAGGGTTTAGTTAATGCTATTAAAGCATTAGACAACTCTACTAAAAAACTTGTTAGTACTCAAAAAAGTTTAGCAAATACAAGCTCTAATTTAAAAAGAAAACAAGATAGTTTAACTGGATCACAAAAAAAAGCAGCACAACAAACTAGAATTTTAGGAGGTACACTTGCTGTTTTACGTTCTAAACTTTTATTAGTTAATTTTGCACTAGGCTTAGGGATTACACAAATGTCTAGAATGGTAACTGCTTTTTCTAAAGTAGAGTCTATGGAAAGGGCGTTTAATACTCTAACTGGAGCAACAGAAGATTCTACCCAAGCTATCATAAAGCTTAGAGAAGCTACTAACAATACAATGTCTGAGTTTGATTTATTTCAACAAGCAAACAATGCTATGATTCTTGGAGTTAGTAGAAATTCAGATGAAATGGCTGAAATGTTTGATATTGCTCAAAGATTAGGTAGAGCATTAGGTAGGGATACTGCATCTTCTGTTGAATCACTTGTTACTGGTATTGGTAGACAATCAAGACTTATGCTTGATAACATTGGTATTATAGTAAAATCTGAAGAGGCTTATGAAGCTTATGCAGAAAAAATAGGATTATCTGCTAGTAGTTTAGATGATGCACAGAAAAAACAAGCATTTCTTGAGGCTACTATGATATCTGCTAGGCAAAAAATAGAAGACTTGGGAGAAGAAACTTTAACTGCTCAAGATACTTTTGATCAACTTAGCACATCTATGAATAGATTAGGAACTGCAATTTCTAAAAGATTTGCACCGCTATTTGCATCTCTTGCAGAAGATATAGGTAAAGTTGCAGATAATATGTCAGAATTTTTAGATCCAACTATTGATAGACAATCAGAATTAAATAAATTGATGGACGAATACAATACATTAATGGGTCGTGGAACAGATGAAATAGATAAGCAAGCATCATCGGTAGAAGATATATTTGCAAATAGAATTCCCATTGATGAGCTTACTATTGGATTAGATCCAGTTCAAATGAGATCTGCAATTGACCTATTAAGAGAACAAATCTCTAACTATGATGATTTGATGCAAGCCCAAGAAATGTCAATAAGGCGTTCAAAAGAAGCACAAAAAGTCGAATTAGCAACAGCGGAAACAATAGAAAAAGTTACTTCTAATGGGATAGCTAGTCAAATTGAGCTAGGAAAAGTTAAACGAGAAAATATGGTTCAAGATTTAAGAAATGCTGCTTTATCTGGTCAATCTGCAAAAGATGCTATGAAATCTGTAATTAAAGCAGAAACTATGGAAGCAGTTGCTGGATATATTTCAAGTGTTTTAAAAAGCATGCCTTTTCCTGTTAATGTAGTTTTAGCTGCCGCAGGCGGTGCTTTTGTTTCTGGATTAATGGATAAAGAGTTAGCTAAATTTGAACAAGGTGGGCTTGTAGGAGGTCAAAGACATTCTCAAGGTGGAACAGTTATAGAAGCTGAAAGAGGAGAGTTTGTAATGTCTAGGCAAGCTGTTCAATCTGTTGGTTTAGAAACAATGAATCAGATTAATCAAGGAGCATCCCCAGGATTAACAATTAATGTTTCAGCCCCATTAGTAGATGAAACAATTTTAGATGTAATTATTCCAAAAATACAACAAGCACAAAGACAAAATTTAGCATAATATGGCATTTACTTCAGCAATAAAAAACTCTAATATATCAGATAATTGGATATTCCAACTTGGATTTTATAATGGGGATAGCGATGGTAATGGAGATGGTGGTTTTAGTAAGGTAACTCAAGACAATGGTTCACTTAATTTATTAAGAGGTGCATTAAATAATTCTGATTCAAATATTAATGTTGATGATGAAAGTGTATTTGTCGTAGGTGATTTTATAAAAGTTGATAATGAAGTTATGAAAATTACAACTATACCAACAAGCGATGTAATTACTGTTCAAAGAGGAGCATTTGGTACAAGTGTTGTCTCTCATACAGATAATACTCAAATATATTGGTATAATTTTATTCCTATGGCATATTCAGATATTGTTATTGACACTTTGTTTTATCCAGGTGTAGTTACAAACAAAGCAACAATTAGAGAGTCTATAGATATTGTTAGTTCTAAAGCAAAAACATCTAATATTTCTATAAACATACCAGACTATCAATATGAAGGATCTTTAATATCAACTCACTTATTTGGTGCAACTAAAGTATTTTTAAATCATCAAGTAAAAGTTTTAAGTGTTATTAATAATGAATCTCCTGTTGAAATTGGTAACTTTAGATTAGTAAAAATCACATCGGATGGTTTTAAAATTTCTATTAACTTAAATACACACAGACCTTGGGATTTTATTAAGCAACCAAAACAAAAGTCTACTGCTAATATTTTTGTTCCGCTCAGTTATGGAAATTATATTCCTAATACTCATGGAACATATTCTTCTGGGATACAGTATTATAATACTACAAATATAGCTTATAGACCAGTTCCTTACACTCAAACTAATGCCGATGGAGATAGATATTTATTTCATTCACCTACTGCAACAGAAGTTGCTCAAAGTGATCAAAATAGAGACAATGCTCAATTAGCTTTTTATGACAAATCTCTAGAGTCTTTTTTGCCTTTAGAAGTCAATCACGAAACTTCTACAGAGGGAACAAATACAGTTCAGTATAATCATACAGCTAGAGATTTAACAAGAGCTTTTAAACACTCCCCATCTGATATTTCTGCTAGTGGAGGAAGTATTATGAATGGAGATGGAGGAGGGCATGGAGGAGGTACTATAGCTTGGTTAAGTAGTTCAAATATTGGAGATCAAGATAATTCAACTAGAGCTGTTTTAAATGTTAATAATTATGGCACTTTAACTGATTTAGAATCTATAACATCATTTCCAGCTACAAGTATAACTGAATCTGATTTTCAAAGAATATCTTTTCAATATATAGAACCAGAAGGTCAAGGAATACAAGGAAAAGGAACTGCATTATATACATTGGTTTTTAATGCTCCTTCTAATTTTAGTGCAAATGATGAAATAACTTTAAGGGTTTATTTAGGTCTTTTTAATGGAAGTTGGAATTATGTTTTTGATGAATATAGATTTGCAGCAACTGCTAGCTCAGGATCAGGCGGGTCTTATCAATTAACAAGTGGAACATTAACTAATCAAGTATTAGAAAAAACATTTAATTATGCTAATGGAGATGCCTTTCCTACTGCTGGTACAGTATTTTTAATTATACAGGATGTAACTCAATTTGTTCATAATGCTACTCATATGCCACAATTTGCTTTAGAATTGTATGAAACTAAACTTAATAGCCAATATAAAAAAAGTAATACAGATGTGACGCCTATTTTATATACTGCATCAGATGGAGGAGACAAGTCATGGGGAGATTACTCTACAATAACTAAAATACATCATATGCATAGAGATTTATTAATAGATTATGCTGGGATGACTACAGATACGCCAAGTAATTGGACTGATAATTTAAATAGTGCTAGAGATGCATGGACAATAAGATATTGGCAGTTAGATCAAACAACTTTAAAAGATTTACTCGAAAGAGTTCAATTTGAAGGAGCTTTTATCTTTCGCTATAAACTAGGAGATCCTAATAAACCTCACTATATTTATATTAAAGATACTGTTTCTTCAGTTTACACACTTTCAAAAGATGATATTGCTAATATTAATATAGAAACAACTGATTATAACGATATTGTAACTTCTAGAATTGTAAACTATATTAAACATCCAACAGAAAATAAATATTCAGAGTCTATTACATACACAGATTCAACATCTCCTAATAAACGAGTTAAATATAATATAAAAACAGACGAAAATATTGAAGAAGTTAACTTGGATATGTTAATTGCAAGTGTAGGGGATTCTGATCCTACTGGAGAAAATAGAAACGCTAATTTTATTTCTTATTACAATAAAATTATTGGAGATATAAAGCTTTTAATAACAGTTGATGTTATTAATCCAACTAAATGGGTTAATGCATCATCAGAACCCATTGAAGTAGGTGATATTATTGGGTTTGATTCTACAAATATGTTTCCAGAAACTCCATTAGGTCATAACTCTAGTAGTTGGAATAATATTCAGTTTATTATTGTAGGAACAAAAAGAACTTTAGGAAAGCTTACATTAAATTTAAGGGAAATATAAAATGGCTAATCAAAATATAAGAACGCCTCGATTTTATGTAGATGATGTAAACTATCAACTATCAAGAGGAGTCACACAAACTGAAAATGGAATTGCAAATACTACAGACTATGTTTATGATGTTATGTCTGGATCAGGTTTTATAGGAGTTCAAAACGGAACTGAAGCTGAATTGTTTGATATGCGACCACTAAATAAAGTTGATTTTAATACAAGTGCTGATACCGATGGTCATATTGGTATTGTAATAGATAAAGGAGATACAAGTAAAAAATATAATTTTGTTGCTGTTTTAAATCACAACTTAGCTTCTGCTGAAGGTGCATTTAGAATTGCTTCTAGTGATACACAAGGAAATATAATTACTGTAGATCATGAATCTGCTGCTCGTGAAATAGAAGCAACAGAAGTTGTTAACGCTGCAACTATGGGAACTTCAGACCCTTATCTAATTACGCCTAGCATTAATGGATCGACAATTGTAACATTTGGAGAAAATGACGATCAATATTTTAGTATTCAATTTGAAGGGAAAACAGCTAGTGGTGATGGCAATTTTTCAAGCACAGATTTATTTATAGGCTGTATTATGATAGGAGAATATTATGATATGCCTCATGCTCCAGAATTATCAGTAAAAAGATCTGTAATTTTTGATAACAATACAATACAACAAAGTATTGGAGGACAAAGATACTCTAATATGTCAAATTTTGGTAAATCAGCATCGACCATTACAAGATCTCCATTTATAAAAACATCTTTTCCTGAAAAAATGTATGGAGGTAGGTTAAGGTATGAAATGGCGTTTAATTATTTAGCTAGTACAGACATAATGCCTACTGAATATACAAATATTCAAACTGGAGATGATACTGTTATAGAGGATGTTTGGAATAAAGTTAATGGGAATCATATCCCATTTATTTTTAGTATTGACAATTCTTCTACTGGAGGTGGTGCAGAATCAGAACATATGTTTGCAAGATTTGCACAAAATTCACTTGATATGACTCAAGTAGCTCCAGATGTATTTAATATAAGTATGAGAATAGAAGAAGAGTTTTAGGGGTCAGGAATTACAACATTAAAATCTATAGCTGCCCAACGTATTAACTTTTCAATAAACTTAGAAAACTCAGAGGTTGATAAATGTTTAGTGCTTTTGATTTCAAAGTGATCTTTAATAGCCTGGTGCATTTCTTTATCAGTATATCCAATATCATCTGCCAACAGATTAACAATTTTCCAATAGTAGTTATTTTGTTGAGTGGACCTAACCCCACTTTCTTTTAGCTCTATATAGTAGTTGCCATCTAGATTTTCTATTGCAGAGTCAAAACTTTCTCTGTCAATTATAAACATTTTACCATTTTCTACCTTACAACTGAATCGCAATCTCTGCATATTTTCTCCTTCCAAAGTTTTCTATCTGGTGAAGCCCATAATCTTTTCTCAAAGATATTCCATTTTCTTCTACATTTAGGACACCAAAAAGTATTTTTATCAGCCCTACTAGAATCAGTTCTCCAATAACCATCTGCATTCCAAACAGGCTTTCTAACTTCGGTGCTTAGTTTATCTATTACCCATTGAATAGATCCAAATTTATCCTTGTTTTTCTTCTTCAATAACTCCACCTAATAATAATAAATAGTTTCTTGCATCTTGGATTCTTCCCATAATAGTCTCTGTGCTTGATTCTTTGCCTGTTAAAACGTAGTTTCTTATGCTATCCATATGTTTAAGCAAATAAATCATTACGACCATTTTAGGGGCTAAATTAAGCCTCTCACCGATACTCTTAAAGTTTTTAAATTTATCTGTATCCGAAACAGTATATTCTTTTCCTTTATCAAGCATAATTCTATGCTCTTCTTTTTGCATAGATTCAGCCCATTTTATAAAATCTTTTACTAACATAAATATCCTTAATTTAATCTAAAAATGAAATTTGATCTTCATTGGCTTTTTTAACAATGCCTATTGCTGCATCTAATATAATTTTTCCAACTTCATAATCCACCATATTTCTTACTAACTTTCTCTTGTCTTGCTTTCCTTTATAAGATTCTAAAAAGTTAATATCTATATCGTGAAATTCACATAGCTTTACTTTTTCTTGATTTTTTTGTCCACACATAAATCCCTTTGATTCTTTTCTATCAATACTAGGTGGTAATATAAAATTTGCCCAATAAAGATGTCTTCCTCTTTCTTGTGCTTCAATTAGCGGTTTGTAATAAGGAATTACATTTTCCACTACATATTTACCTTCAAAGTGTTCTTGTAAAAATATAACTTCTTGATAAAGATTCATGTCTGGATATTTAGGATTGTAAAAATCTTTATTTTTTTGTGTAACTCTTACCTTACTATGAGTTGGACATGGTGGAGATGACCAAATAAAATCAAATTCTTTATAATGATCCAATAAATACTGATGAGCATCTGATACTATTACTTTATCATTTGGAAATCTTTCTTGATATAAATTAGCCAAGTCTTCATCCCATTCAACAGCAGTTATGTTATGATCATTTCCCCATTTATATCTATTGCCACCCAAACAAGCATATAGATTTAATATATTCACTTTAACTTTTGTTCTATCCTATGTAATCTAATTATAACAAAAACCCATAGTGAAATCCACATAATAGTTTGAATAAGTGTATCAAACGCTTGGGTTTGTAATACTTCTTGTATGTAAAACATAATCATCTCCTTATTTTAAAATAATTCTAGTTTTCTTATTTTTTCTACATATTTTTTAGTAGACTCTTGTCTTTTTTGATACTTTCTACCTCTAAGTTCTGGATTAATTTCTTGTAGCTTTCTTCTAACTCTTGTAATTGATGACCAACTTACTAGATCTCCATTACCTATAGCTTTCAATAAGTCTAGTGCTGACATATCTTTTATATGAGTTGAATTATACCATATTGTAGCCACTAGCTTACTGTCACTATCTCTTAACTTAGGATTGGTTTTTAGTTGCTTTTCTACAATATTTTTAATGTTAGTTAAATTATCCATATGCTATTCCTTTTATTAAATTTTTACTCCAATTAGGTTATTGAAATTAATTTGGCAGCCAACCATGTTTGTCATTTCGCATTCCCTACAGTAAATAATTAATATCTCTGCAAAATGTTTATCCCTTTATGTTTTCCAGGACAAACGTATTTAATTGGAGTAATTGTCATATTGCTTTGCCATGTCATTCATACAAGGCTCACAAATGTAAATTTTATTAGATTCACAATGAGAACAAACATGCTTATCAAAAAACTTAGCATCCTTTTCTTTAGCTTTGTCCTCTTCTTTTTGAATTTGATTGATAGTATTTCTTAACATCGTCATATAAAAACCCATCTCACTATCATTGGTGTAATACCCTTCCATTTCATTCAGTATATCAGTTACTGAACCTTTTATGTCATTAAGAGTTTGTTGCTCTTTACTTTTCCATGAAAAACACATATTAATCTCCTTTTTAATGTATTAAAAATTATGATAAATATTTGAAAATATCAAATACCTTGATTATTTATTTTATCTATTAAATCTTGATAGTCTGCATCTATAAACTTTACTGTAGCATTTTTACGCTCTTTTAAATCTTCATACCACTCTAAGCCCCTTTTTTCAATTGCCCATTCAACAAATTCTGCTGGAGTCTTATGAGCAGAAAACTTAGAAGAAAATACATGGCAACCTACACATAAACAAAAGCCATTAGGTATATCCCACCTAACAGCCCTTATTGATCTAGAATAAAAATGATGAGCATTTAAATGTGTAGTTTTACGACATGATTCACACATGCCATATTCTTTTATTTTACTTGCCCAAGCATTGTCTAGTTTTTTTATTAATGTTCTCTTCATAGGCTTAACAGGGCTTTCAGGGAAACCAAGAAAACCTTACTCACCCTGTTAATTTAATTTAGAATGGCATTTCCTTTGTATCAAATACCTCTTTAACCTTTTCTGCAATGTTGTTTGGTCTAGACCCATGCAATACATCTAATAGCTGATAGGTTCTTTCTTCAACAGCTTTGATATCAAATTCAAGATGCTCTAAGCTTTGTACAGCTAATTTAAGACATACTTGTTTATGTATATCTAGCGTTCTAGCATCCAAAACAGGTGAGCTATCTAAGGTTTTTTCTTGTGATTTTGACGGAACAGTACCTTCTAAGGCATGAACTTCCCAAGCGTATTTTCCTGGAGCATACTCTTCTTTTTTGATGTTTAATTTAGCACCTTTTCCATACTCACCTAACTTCTTATGTAAACTAGCTGAATTAGTAAAAAAGGATGTTTCACGACCTTCTTTATTTACTCCATATAAAAACCATCTGCCAAAATTATTTGTACCGCTTTTAGGTTCATCAAATGCCAACTCTACAATATTATCTGATGAAGGGTTTAATTTAAATGAATCATTGTTTTCCATTTTTTCTCCTTGCTTTTAGTTGTTTTTTAATTAAATCTGTTATTTCTTTATAACCTTTATGAAATGTATTGGATTCAATAGAAGCACACTCGAAATAAGCACCTCTTTTCTTATGATCTTCTAAGCTTAGTTCAATACCTTCAACTAAAGATCTTACACTATCCGCTACAGTAGTTTCTTCTCCATCCTTAGAATCTTTATACCCATCCCAACATACTGTACCATAATATCGTCTATTACTCATTGCATACCTCCTCTTCAATCCAAATATCACAATGCTCTAAACATTTTGAGCAAATATCTGTATCATCATATACAATTGCTCCGCAACATTCTGATCTACCCATTTGCAACTCCTTGATCTTCTTTTTCTAGCATATCCTCATAGATCTTTTCAAAATCCTTTAATAATTTATAATATCCTTCTTTATCTGGATTTTTTAGATCATCAGCACTATCACTAGTAAATAAAAACTCTTTTAAAGCATTAATACACTTTAAAACTTCTTTTGTATTAAACTTAATTGTCGCTGTACATATTGCCATTTATCTCTCCTTTTTGGTTGTGGAAAATATAACTTTTATTTATAAGTATCAAGTTATTTTATCCTGTTATTAGTTCTCCCCATAATGAGGTTTTACCATTAATTACTTGGACCACATGAACTGTAAATAATCCACTATGGTAAAAATCTACTATTGCAAAAGCTTGACCCCAATTGGTGGACCTTCCACCTAGCCAATCGTTTTTTTCTGCACTCATATCTTTTAGGCAGCCAATACTCCAAGCTGATTTAGTTCCATCTATATGAGTTATAGATGATTGTTGTACATCGTGATGATGTCCATACATTACATTACCACCTAGCCTAAGTAAATGATTTCTAGTGTGTTGAATCCCAGCATAATGATGCCCATGATAAAAATTTAATTTACCAATCTTTAAATACCTACCTATCGGCATATATTTATAACCACGCTCTTTTAACTTAACTGCATTCTTAAATTTATAAACTTGAAATACCTTATGTTCATTTTCTTCATAAAATCTATTCATCCAATCATCGTGATTGCCTTCAATCATGTATTTTTCTTTGACATTTGCTTTGTCTAAAGATTCATCAATTTGGTCCATACCTTTATTAACATCAATAACATCTTGATCTATTCTAGGCATTTGTACTTCTAATGGTGGTCGCTTCTTTTTCTTCCATTGCCAATGAGAACAACCAAACCATTCTCCCACATCCCCTAAGTCAATATAGCCATCAGGTTTAACAATTTCGATTGCTTTACATAAAACATTAATTGCTCTTTGATCATGCAATGGAAAATGTTTATCAGGTGTTACTATATATCGTTTGACTTTCATGTTACCTCCTACATACTCTCAAGTCTAAGCCACTTTTCTAATGCATATTCCCATTCTTTAAATGTAGCTTCATTATTATTATAGCGTATCCAAGTTTTATCAAACTCATCCCATAAAACTTGTCGCATATGTCTTTTATTATAATCATACTCTTCTGTAAAATTAAAATCTTTAATTCTAGTCAAAAAGTGCTTCTTTAGGTTCTTCTTGGTATTCGACATACCTACCTCCTCCTTTAATATCATAACTTAATTTGCCCATTCCAGGACGTCCATTTTTGTACTGAAATCTTATTTTATGAACATGAATACCAACATAATCTTCATCTTCACTTCTATGTCTATGAACTGTAATTGCATTATCGCATTTATTAAACCAATTTGCTGATCCAGATATATCATAAGGCGTTGGTACAATCGGTCTTCTATTATTATCGTTTTCCATTTTCTTTGGATGTGCTACAACCCATATATGCATTTCATTAATTTTAGCAAAGGCATTTAGTTCTGCAAGAACTCTAGAAATATACAAGGTTTCATTTTCGCCACTTCCAAATTTATGCTCTAATGTATTCCAAGGATCAACAATTAATCCATTTAATCCATGCCTATAATTTAACAATTTTGCAGTATCCATAATAGACTTAATACTAACTGAATCTTCTTGAGTGCCTATAAACTTAATATGATCGTTTAGTATAAACATAGAATCTCTAGCAGTTTGTTCAGACATTTTATGCTCTCCATAAAAAGGTTTTCCAGCAAACTTGCCCACTAATTTAAGTAGATGATGTTTTATAGGAAAATTCTCTGCTGAAAATATACCAAACTTCCAACCATGATTTTGGATCATGTTTATCATAAGGGCATCCATCCATTCAGATTTACCCATATTAGGAACTCCAGTTACAACAGTTACTTCACTATGACTAACACGATAATGATCATCTACAGACATCCATCCCGTACTTAACCCTTTATGTTCTGGAGCATTCATTAGTTCAATAGCTTCATCAGTTATATCTTCAATTAATACCACTCCCTCTATTGGATAAGGATGAGCATTACTTATGATGTCAACAATCTTATCTTTACCATGCTTTACAAGAACTTCATTTAAATCTTTGCAGCCTTCGGGATATGTAACTTTAAAACACTTTTCCCTTCCAATCCTTCTTGATAGTTCACTTTGTAATGCATTACCATTTGGGTCGTTATCAGTACATAATATAACTGTTTTAGCATTCATTAAATGTTCTTCAGCACTAAGTAAGTATGAAAACTTTTTATCTGTAGGCGTTGAATTTGGAGCAATAGCACCATCAGGAACTGATACCGCATTAGTAAATCCACTCTCAACTAAAGATAAAGCATCCATTTCACCTTCAGTTATAATAATAGTCTCCATCCCAACCATATGATCAAATCGATAAAAACATTTTTCAGCATTCTTACATTGCTTAAACTGTTTATCTGCTGTTCTAGATTTAATATTGACAACCTCCCCACCTTTATAAAATGGAAACTGTATCCATCGATCTTTAAAACCAATCTTCTCAGATATAAGCGTGTTTTCAGAAAGCCCCCTCTCAGAAAACCATTTAACAACTTTTCCAGGAAGATCACTTATAACTTCTTCTTTAGGTTTTTCTATTGGAGGGATATATTCTTTTTTAGATTTTTTATTCAAGCTGCCCCTCCACCCACAATGATGACATAGCCAAACACCTTCATCAATATTAACTGCCAAGCATGGGTCATAAGATTTTTTTCTAGTAGATGAGCATTTAGGACATACAACTTTTTGCTCACCAAACCCATTACTGATATATATTCCATGATCTTCAAAATTCATTCTGAACTCCATTTGCTATAAATATTAGCAAACTTCGTCAGCCCATTTTTTGATTTCTTTCTTAATGAACGAAGTGATAATAAGTTTTTACTCCAAAAATCATTGTAAGTAGCCCATTCAATTACGGACCAAACTTCAGTATCTTCAAACTTATCAACCTTAATTAATTTATAAAGATTGTTAATTGATTCATTAACTAAGTTTTTATCTTGACTCCAATACTTAGATACTAACTTACTATGCACCTTAGATTGTTTGTTATAAAATTGACGAACAATTCTATATAAATATTCATACTGCTTTTCATTAATATCTCTTAAAAGCTTTATCTCCAGAGGATTCTTATTAGACTTACTGTGTATAATATTATTAGTATAATAATATATATCGTGGGGGGCGGTAGTGGAAATAGGGCTTTGATCGTGATTAAACACCACAGAACGCTTCTTTTTATCTTGATCCACTTCTGTCTGTGGCGTAGTGGCATCATTGATTTTGTTCTTTTCCACTTCTTCGTAGCGAGGAGTGGTTAACCATATTAATCTACTTTTATATTTCATCGTAACTTCATCTCTTATAAGGTTAAGATTAATATGTCCACACTCCCTTAGTGTGCCTAAATATTTTGATACTGATGATTGACTATAACCTAAAGCTTTTGAAAAATAAAGATTGGTTTTAGTGCAGTAACCATTATCTAAAGTTGCAGTTATTTCACAGTACAATAATTTTTCTCTACAAGATAAAAGATTATCATACCTAACATTTGAAGGGATGTACCCTATGTATGCATGTTTCATTGTTTCTCCTTTTTGGTGGTTGGGGGAAGAAAAAGGAGTAACTCCCCCCGAGTCGTTGGTATGACACATTTGGGTATATAGTAACCACCATCACTAAAACTTTTTCCTTTTTTATACCCAACAAATATAACCATAATATACTTTTTATACTAGGATTATATAAACCAACTATTTTGTTCCCCATATTCTTTCTACCCATTTCCTGGCGAACCAATCAAATACGATCAAGGCGGCAAGAATTAAACAACAAGATAAACTGAATAAAAAGAACGATACAAGCCATTCGGCACAGTTTAATATAATCATTCTTCCCCCTCATATACTGTTAGTCTAATAAGTGATTCTTCACCTACATCAACATATTTTCTAATATATGCATGATCAAAAGGAACATATTCATATTTTTTATGACCTTCCTTTTTACGCTTTACAAAAAGCCCTTCAACATTATATTTTGCATCAAGAATAAACTCCTTCTTTTCCTCATCATAATGTTCATCTCTTTTATAAGCATTTAAATTTATAACATCTTGCTCTTCGTTTTTAAGATACATTTCAAGGTAGTCATCTTCCCAATTAACACCCCTAGCTTTAAGATACATTTTTATTGCTTTGGTGATCTCATAACTATCTAGGTTGATTTCCATTTTTTACTCCTTTTTTACTTTTGATTTCTTCTCTTATTTCTTGAAGATACTTTTTAGCACCTTCATATCCTAACTCGATTACTAGGTTTTTTATTTTACCCATGTCATCTCCTTTGTTTTTTGTTTAGCGTATTTCTCAGCTTGAACCTCATAAAAATTACATTCATAAGGATCAAGGTCTGAAATTATACATCTTTCCATTTCTAATTCATAATCATTTTTATAAGCATCTAATCCCATTTCCTTACAATACATAGCGTGATTGATTTCGTGAAATAGAGTCATTAAAAACTCTTTTTCAGGAAGGCTTTTATGAATATAAATTGTGTTTGAATCTGCATCGTACTTACCATTAAAATTTAAACTATCAAATATAAGAGTGCAGTTTAAATTATGCTTTTTTAGTTCGTGCATTGCAAATGTTTCTTTATTAATCATACCTCCTTAACTCCTATGGTTTTTATAAAGACTCCATCTTTATATTTAGAAGGATCGATTTCTAGCATTTTACATAAATAATTCCAAGCATATTCGCTCTCCAT
>CEPR01013449.1_pt1 | contig 29236 bp, 26 predicted proteins | sample 530431 | NCBI WGS metagenome assembly CEPR01 (sample SAMEA2620078, study PRJEB7988) | marine metagenome | isolation source: saline water (ENVO:00002010), including
AATGTATTCGCTGGCGGTAGCGCGATAGATAATCTGTGCGCTAGAATCGATGACAAACTGATGCGTATAAAGACTCAAGGTTTTCGTGGATATGGAGAAGATAATGTCAAAGACTTGATTGGTTATCTAATTTTGCTTAAGATTGCATTAGACGAAGAAAATGATGAACCACATCTGCGCCAATGGAAAGAGCAGATAATGGAAGTCGAAGGCTTCGAACACCGAGGATACTACCAAACAACAACTTAATTAAATGAAACCAAACGAAATTCAAGTAACCTGTTTTCAGAGCATCTATGACAAAGACAGCCCAGAGTATATCTCTTTAGGAGATGCACTGAAAAACATAAAGAGAGGCAACTCTCAGCAGCTGGTAGAAGAGCTGCGAGATACTGGAGACAAGCAGAAAAAGTTACAGCTTCCTGTTGTCTTATTTTCGGGTACGTTCTCTACTCGTAGAGACGATGACATTTTCGAGCATTCCAGACTCGTTGTAATCGACCTAGACAATGTCGATGTTGAATCTGTAAAAAGGCAGCTAGGCACAGACGATTATGTGTTTTCCTGTTGGGCATCCCCATCGGGGAATGGAGTGAAGGCTCTTGTACAAATCAGCAATCCAGAGAGACATGAAGACCATTTTCGTGCATTAGAGAAATACTTCGAGAAAACATATGGTCTAGAGGTAGACGGTACTGGTAAGAACTTGTCTAGAGCTTGCTTTGAGTCTTATGACCCCGAACTAATAGTGCAGATGGGGGCAAAGGTATTCTCTGCATTTATTACCGACCACGAGGCAACAAAGGTTGAGGTCAACGAAGACTATGTCTTCACAGACTACATGAAACTAAACCTTGCGGCTCGCATGGTTCGCCGAGCCGAAGATGGTCATAGACACAACACTTTGCTAAAAGCTTCGATACTATGTGGGGGTTACATCTCTGCGGGTCGTATGGAAGAAGAAGAGGTAAAGAGAGTTCTATTTAGAGAGTTCTCTAAGCGTGAGTTTGACACTCACTATGACCCTATGGCTACCATTGCTGATGGTATCGCAAAGGGAAAGACCATGCCTATCCATGAGATTATCGACCAAGAAGATAAGGCTCGTAGAGAGATGCTTATTAATGATGGAGATATGTCTTTCGTATCATCTGATGACGAAGACTTCAGATGGATATGCGACTTTGCAGAAGGCAAGATAGAAGCTGGTCTTGATACTGGCTCAGAAATACTTGATGGATTTTGGAGATACAAGCAGAACTTTACCATTATTAATGGTCATTCGAATGTAGGCAAGACTACATTCGCCCTATATCTTATTGTAAACTCAGCCATAAGACATGGGTGGAAATGGATAATCTATTCTTCTGAGAATAGGACAGCCTCTATCAAGATGAAGCTTATGTCTTTCTGTTGTAACATGGATGTAAAGGATATGTCTTTTGCTCAAAGAAAGATTGCCTACGAGTGGGTATCTCAGCACTTTGTCTTAATAAGTAATAAACAAGTTTATAGTTACTATGACTTGATAATATTCGGAGAAAAGCTGTTAAATAAGGGTGGTTTTCACGGATATTTTATAGACCCATACAACTCTCTTCGTATAGATATGAGTGAAAGGTCTGGACTTTCCACTCACGAGTATCACTACGAAGCTGCTAGTGAGTTCTTGACTTTCACAAACAATCACGACATTGCCGTCTGGTTGAATATGCACGCAGTGACAGAGGCTCAACGCAGAAAGGGAGCTGATGGCTTGCCCGTTGCTCCTTACGCTGAGGACACTGAAGGCGGCGGTAAGCACGTGAACCGCAGTGATGATTTTTTAACGTTTCATAGAAAAGTTCAAGCTCAAGACCCTATTGACCGCAGAACTATAGAGTTTCATGTTAGAAAAATACGTGAGGTAGAAACTGGTGGGCAGCCAAGCCCTGTGGATGAGCCTATTAGATTTCAAATGAATTTACACAACACTGGTTTCGTTGATGCCTATGGTAAGCCGTTATTTAAAAGCATACTAGAACAAAGAGCTGAATCTGTTCAGACAGAAATAATCGACCCCAACTCAGCATTCTAGCTGTGGATAAGTCAAATAAATCTGTTTTTCTTTTTTACTTTTTATACCTAAATTAGGTATGTGGCAAAGAAGAAATCATTTGGCAGATATAAAAACAGTTTAGAGAAGTACTGTGGAGATTCCCTCAAGCAATCGGGTCACAAGTTTGAGTACGAATCACAGTTTATTTTGGTCGAGGGGTTCACATACCCCTCTGACCATTACAAGTCAGTTCCGAAGAAGAAGGAGCTGGTCAACGCTACTGGGAAGAAGACCCGTCCAATTAAATACAAGCCAGATTTCTACTTACCCGACAGAAAAGCGTTCATAGAAACAAAGGGCTTTGTAAGGGCAAATGATTCATTTCCGTTAAGGTGGAAGCTGTTTCTTAGGTTTTTAATGGACTCTGATATGTCAGACCACGCAGTTTTTATACCGAAAAATAGGTCTCAAGTAGATGAGATTATTAAATACCTAAACGACCAATGAATTTTGATAAGTTATCACAACTCTACAATCTGTCGTGCTTGAATGCACACGAATTGTTGGATGCCCTCTACGAGGAAGTCCATACTCCGAATGGTGACCCCAAGGTCACTTCTGAGGAGATTAAGGCAATTAGACAAAAGTTCATGGCTAAGATACGCCAAGAGCTAGAACTGATTCAATCGGCAGCAGATGAGTACTCAGAATTGCAGTAAGTGCAAAAAAAAGAAGCCGCTGTCTGAGTTTCACAAAGACAGAAGTAGACCTAGCGGAGTACAGAGATATTGCAAAAAGTGCAAGAAGCAAGTCGATGTCCACGGAAAAAAAGAACACGAAGGAAAGTATATACTATACTATCTTCCTAAAGAAAGGTATGTTGGTATGACTATGAACTTTAAAAAAAGAGTGACTAGGCATAAAGAACTAGGCAAAAACGTAAAATATGCTTTTATCATTATGACTACTAAGCGAGTGAAATTAGCGCATTTGTTAGAAACAATGTTTCATATGCTTGGATTTAAGGGATTTAGATACTAGATTTGAGTTATTGATTAGTGACGGCTCGGAAAGACGAGCAGAAACTCTCGGTTTCGTTTGGTTAGTAAGAAGGGGGGCTACTTGCCCCCCTTTTTCTTTGCGTAACAGCATTTTCCGTCACACTCTTTTGGTTCAACCTCGCAGTATTGTTTCTTACGGGGCTGTTCTTTTTTTGTTTTAGCCATTAAATAGATACTTATCGATTAGTCTTTTTACAAGTGCAAGTGCTAGTAGAACTAGCGCAAAATAAAAAGCTAATGATTGTATCTTTTGCCAAAGTGTTTTCTGTTCAACATATACAATTTTTTCATAGGGTACTTCAATCGTTCTTACTATCGTATCCGAGGCGCATTCTGCGTTTATAGTAATTGTGTCGTTGACCTTTACTAACTGTACCTTGAGTCTGTCTTTTTGAATTACTATAGTATCGTGTTGCTTCAAAGTCACAGTATCCGTGATAGCCACAGGCGGCGTTACAACCGTGTCCGTCACAACCAGCGTGTCTTTTTCCAGAATTAAAGGGTCTTTCTGCACCGCTTTCTTTAAGTGCCATTGAGCGCTGCAACTCGTTAATAAGCTTATTAGCGTCAACCCTACCAGCCATTTCATTGTTACTTTTTGAATGATTTGTAAATCTTATCACCTACAAATAAGGCGAATCCAGTGAATATCGCGAAAAATAAACCAGTAAGCAGATTATTCTTCTCTGCAACCAATGTGGCTACAAAAAATGCTACAACTACTTCTTTACCAAATTCACTCCAAAGTTCTTTTACTTTTTCCATCTTTTTTTATTTTTTATAATCAAAATCTCTGTATGATATAGTTACACTTCCTCCCCCTTCAAGAACCTCAGCAATCGGAGGATATATTCTTTTATATGCATTGCCAGACGAACCAATAAAGCCATCGCTGTTGCCAAAATTCGTTTGTTGACTATCACCAACAAGCAAACACCCAGCAGTGTGTTCGTCAGTATTACCAGTATGAATAAGGATATACTCAAAGTTAGGCACGTCACGAACCCATAACATTCCTTTGTGCATCTCCCCATACTTCTTTAGATATCTTCCATGAAATCCTCCAGTCGTCCGCAGAGTAACCCGATATGTTCCAGAAGGGATTCTTGTTTCTCCCGAGACTTTATCGTCTCGGTGTTCATCCTCAAGCGTGTAACATAAAAACTCTCTCTTCCCCCCAGTAATTTCAAATAGTAATCCATTCGTACTGTCTTTTTGACTGCTGAACCTCAACACTTCTAGTTCCATCACTCTGCCTTTTTACCTGCAAACTTTTCTAATCCAGCGATACCGAATGAGCCAAGAGTGACTATTACAAAAGAGTTGTAGGTGAATTCATTAATCGGAAGGTCTTTTCCGTAAAATCCGCTACCTACATCAGCAAGCATCACAATCACCATTACAGCGAAAGAAAGAAAACCTATAATGGTTTTCTCGTTCCAATCATTTGTGTCTTTAAATATCTGTGAAAATTTCTTCATAATTATCTTTCCTTTTTTAGTTCTTCAATAATCAAATATCCTTGAGTGTTTGAGATTCCTGCTCTCTTCATATCTTCTTTAAAAGACTGTTTATCTTCAGGAGATAAATCATCCCAAAAATCAATCTGAAGGGCATCTCTTAAATACATTCCTGCAACTTCAGGAGTTACATATCTAGAATCTACAAATATAGGATTTGCTTCAAAGCCTTTTAGTTGGTTCTTTGTACTATTAATATATTGTTTTCTGACAGCTTCAGGCAAAGATAAAATATACTCTTCTACCTTTTTAGGGAACTTTATATCCTTGTCATTTGATATGACATCGTACTTATAGTTTTTAAGTAAAACACCAATCTCTCTTTTTATTTTAAACCTTTCTGTATTAGCCTTAACCATTTCTTCTCTATACTTCTTACTCAAAGAAGGTTCATATTTGTCAGCAGGAACTTCGTATATAAACGTTCTTACCAATCCCAAATCTTTTTCGAACTTCTTTTTTCTTTTGCCGATTAGTTCTGGAGAAGGCTGTATTGATGACTTCTCATCTTGAGTACTTATCATGGCATCAGTTATATTGTATATAGCGCTAACAATAATACTTGTTTCATTTGAGAACATTTTCTCGAAAGCTTTTTGCGCTCTAGGTGGTGATATAGACTTCTCCCCAAATCTAGCTGTAGCTTCACCCATAAGCTTGAACATATCTCTTGTTTTAGCATCAAGCATTCCCTCTGCCGAAGGGAATATTCTTTCACTCGCTTCATCTTTGCGGTCATAAGTAACAACTGAATTCATGTATCTATCTACATTGTTAATGTAAGAATCAAGCATTCCTCCTACTGGTATGTTAGATACTATGCCTCCCATGATGTTATTAAAAGTTAAATCTTTAGGAGCTAATATCTCCTCTGGCAATAGGTCACCTGCTGGTAATGAACTAAGCATAGCATCAACAAAGCCTTCGCCCTGCTCTGTAAACCCGCCTCTACCATCATACATTTTCCAGTCGTAATCCTCACCTTGATACAAAGAATACAGCTCCTCTCCTAGCATTGTTGATAGATGGTCAAGCATCATAAACTGATGAGCCTTTGGTATTTTTAAGAACTGAGGAACTTCAACATCATCTCCTTTTTTGTTTTTAACTGTTTTTGTGATAAACAAAGGAATCAACATATATCTGTTCTTTATGTATTGAGATATGTTTTCCCAGTACTCACCAGCAACAGACTTAGCTAACATAACCAACCCAGCCTGTATAATTACAGATTGAGCTGCTTTAATGCTAAACATCTTCGGATTCTTTTTTATGTAGTTTAAAGTGCCCCTAGTACCCTGAATGGCTGCATTTAGGTAAGGTTTAAATGCATCTAAATCTTTACCTAAGTATCCACCTTGACTAAAATCTGCAAGAAGCCTAGCCTCTTCAATTGCCAAAAATTTTCTTTGTTTTTCTGTTAGTTCAGGTCTTGTTTTTGCAAGCTTCTTTAACATTCTGTCATATATAGCCAGTCTCATTCCAAGCTCCGCTGTTTCACCAGCATAAGATAAAACTCTTCCTGCCTTCTTAAGAGGACTAAACTGACCAAGCATAGCTCTAGTAGATGATATAATGCCTTTTTCTCTTTGAGCTTTTCTTTTAACTACTTTTTCAGGTCTACCTTGATTAGTCATAAATGACATCATACCCCCATGTTCAGCATAATCTTGCGCTAATTCAGAGTTGAGGTTTGCATTAGGCAATGCTTTGAAGAAATCAACCATTGCCATAGTTTGCATTATCGGCAATGCCATAAAATCATCGTACACACCACGACCACGAGTCACCTCAGTAAACCCACGAAGTGTAGCAACTACAGCAAATCTAGGAGACAGTCCAGTAACTAAAGCTTTCTTTGTCCTTACACCAGTAACCTTTTCTACTTTTCTTCTTTGAGTTGGAGACATGAGCCTTCTATCTTCTATACCTACCATTTGATTATACAAATCGCTTTGAACTTGGAAGCCTCTAGTTTTTCCGTCTTCTTTAAATATTAGGTTTGTATATCCTTCATCTGGAGATTCCAGCTGTCTATTGCCAAAAGAATCTTCTATAACATTACCCTCTGAATCTGTTTTGTATTTACCTTCTCTGAGAAAATCACTCTTAATCTTGTAGTCTAATCTATCAGCTTCCTTATTAACAGCATTAAAAAACTCATTGTATTTAGCTCTCTTTTCCAGAGAGCGTAAACTAGCATTAAGCAAGAATCTTGTGTCCAAGAACATCTCACCCTCACTACCGTTTTTAATAGATTTTATTTGGTCTTCCCCTAATCCCATGTTTTCAAAAACTCGTGGGTCGGTGTTTTCAAACATCTTACTTATGAATACTCTAGGAGAGTAATCATCATTTATAAATCTGTCTCTAGTTTCTTGGTCTATAAGACCCGCCTGATAAGAGTCTTCAAGTATTTGTTTATAAGCGTTGAAATATGCCTCAGCCCTAGACTCTAAGTCCGCCATCTTAGCTTCTGGAACATCAAATTTCATAACTTTTATTGCATTCTGAGCAGTCTCTAGTTTTATTATTTTACTGCCATGCATTATCGGCTCACTATATCTTTCTATTTGCTCTTCAACAAACTTTATGGTCTTTTTTGTTTCGCTAATTTTTAATGAAACAGCATCCTTAGCTTTCTTCGTGTCTGCTTTTTTCAGAGTCTGTTCCAACCCCTCTAGCTCTGCATTTAAAACACTCAGTTTACCTTCGTTTTCTAAAAGTCTTCTATCTCTATTTGCGTCTACTTGAATTACTCTTCTATAAAATATTAACTCATTAAGAACACCTTCATCTTCAACACTTAGCCCGCCGTATATTTCTTTTTCTAAACGCATAAACCTCGCCTCAGCATTGCCTCTCTGTCCATTCAAGGAAGTGAATTGAGCTAATATGTAATCATCAAATCCTTTTTCTAGTGCTTTTTGCACGCCCGCGGTGGTTGTAACCAAAGCTTCTCTACCAAAGTATTTTTTTACAAAGTCTTTTCTCTTGGATTTATTTTCTCTTAACTGAGCTTCAATAGAAGCTTCGTTCATTCTTTCAAACTCCTTCCTAGTATCTCTGCCCTGTTCAATATTTTCTGGGGTAAGCATTGAACGTATACCAGCAGATGAAATATACTTCTCGCTATTTTCAAACGCTGATGCCATAGGAGCATTGTTATTTATTGTTTCTGCACCCTTGAAAACAAATGATTCGCTATTTATTCTATTAGCAGCTGTAATAGGAGACTCTCCTTTTTTTACATCAACCTTATCAGATTCCTTTTTCAATCTATTTATAAGGTCTGTCTTTCTATATTTTACAAGCTCTTCTCCTATCTTTTCGGATATAAATAAATCGCCCAGCTTATATATCGAATTATCAATTTTAGGCGATGTAATAAAATCAACAAGCTCTTTATCTTTAGACTTATATACTGTATTATCATCAGGAAGAAGAAAGGCAACGTCTCTTTTTGTTTTAGCATCAACTATGTTACCATATCTAAGTGCCGCTAGATTATAGATACCTCTCCTCATTACTGGGTTTCTACTAAGGAAAGATTCCTTTTGAGCATCAGAGTATAAATCTAAATCTATCTCTGGATGTTTTTGGTTTGTAGTAGCCGCAAAAGAAACGTACTTTGAATTCAACAAAGCGGTCATGGCATTTACATATTTAAACACGATAGGCATTGTTACACTTCCGACCCCCCAAGACTTAGGAAAGTCAGCAAATCTATACTCAGGGGTATCAAACACACCTAAGGGTTTAAGTATCCCATCGTAAGCTAAATCAAACTGCACATCAAGTCCTCCATCTGGCGTAGGAACAGCTATAATGTCCATTCTAGCCCTATCATTGTAAACAGCCTCTGCTCCCTTCGGTATCTTTTTAGGAAATCTTCTCTTTAACTCTGGAGTCTCAACCTTAATGGTAAAAACACCATCCTCATAATTAATATCAAATTGTGATTTTGCTTTGTTGAGTGCATCTCTAAATGTTTTCTCTTTAGATACAGCATCAACCAATTGATTCACATTTATTTTAGATGCAGCATAAGCCTTATCAAAATACTCTAAATTCGAATCAAACACATCTTCTATAAAGTCGTTTACTTTTTGAGTTTCTGAGATGTCTTCATATTTGTCTAAATACTTGTTCTTTTGCGTAATCTCTAAAACTCCGTGATGGATTCTTGCCGTTTTAGCTAGTTCATAATCATCAGTTACAGAATAAACAAAATCAAGAAGCTTGTAGTGTGACCTAGGGTTTCTTACATTTTCCACTAATGCATCCATCATTTGTATAAATGAATCAGTAAAAACAGAGCCACTAAAATTTAACGCCTTATCTGAGGCGGTAAATGTTTTTTCATCTAAAGTTTTTATAAAGTCTAATACTCTTGTTTGAGATTCGTTTAAAGATGTCTCTGGTTTTCTGTTAAAGAAAACATCTTGAATTAATTCGAAATCCTTTTGTTTCGCATTAATAAAATCATTACTTAATGAAGTATAAGTATTTGCAATATCTTCTAGTATAGCATCATTAGCATAGAAAGAAATCAATGAACTTGAATTTATAATGTCAATAGATTGATTGGACTCTAAATCTAAATCTATAGCACGCATAGCGTCAATCATTGTATACTTCTGAAGTCCAGCAAAATTTATCTCTACAGGTTGCTTCATATATTCAACAAACTCCCGTAATGTGATGTCATCGACAACATTGGATTTTACAACATCTACCAGAGCGTCTATTCTATCCTTTTCTAGATTATCTATGTCTTTTGTAAACTCTATCTTTTTGTTGCCAAGAGTTGATTCTATAGCCATTAAAGTGTTTTCGCCTAATGGAACTAAAGACATCTTTATTTCAGAGTCTGTGTCTTTTTCTATAGCTTCTGTAAAGGCTGTCTGAAAATCACTTAGCAGGTTCTCAGTGTTTAAATCTATAGCACTAGTCATCATTTTGTCTATAGACTCTTGTATGACATTTGCCAAAGCGATAAATTCAATATCTTCTTTGCTTACATCCTTAAAAGGTGTAAGCTCTGGATATCTTTTCAAGTACTGATTAAAGGCTTTACTTACTTCGCTGTCTCCTTTCTTTATTTTAGAGTAGAGGTCATTTATGTATTCTGGAGACTTTCTTCTCATCGTTTCGAGAACAACAAAAGAGAAACCACCAGCACCCGTTCTTTCATTTGCATAAGCAAGGTTAGCTACTATGGTGTTTTCATCTAACTTGTTGTCTGAATCTGGTATAACCAAAGTAGAAGAGAACTGTAAATCAGGTCTGTCTACATATTCTATTTTATAACCACTGAACTTAGCCAGAGAGTTTAAAGAGTCGTATACCCTTTTCTTAGCCTTGTCTTTAGGGGCTTTTGTAATAAAAGACTTGGGGGCAATTTTAGCAACATTAGTTCCTGCATTGTAAGACTCATACTTTACAGGAGTAGACATATAAATCTTACCGTCTCTTTCGTAAGCCTCTACAAAGCCCATTCTTCTTAATTCAAGGCTGTGTTCTAGATTTTCAGCAATTATAAAGTTGTTCTTGCTATCGTTCCATTTAGAATAAACCTCATCAGGACTTAAGCCACGTTCGGGTTGATATGCGTTTTCAGGGTCTGAGTCTTTTTCAAGACTAGACCTTACAGCTTGTTTTTTAGATTCTGCCCCTAATGTCTTGTCTATATCTATAGCGCTACCAGTAGAAAATGCTTTGTTTACATCTTTAACCAAACTTATAATCTCAGCCTTGCTAGTTGGAATATTCGAATCCCTAACCCCTTTGATTCTATCTATAATTGTTTGTAAAAGGTCTACAAGCTTTTCTATGGCTGTCCTATTTCTTGTTATAGAGTTTATATTCTTAGGCTCTGAAAACACAGTTAAAAACTCTGTGAGCAGTTCTAAAGACTGGTCACTTCTGCCGCTATATCTTTTATAATGGTCAAGTACTCTTTTTTGAGCATCACTTCCTTTGGCGTATCTATTCATGATGCCCTTGACCTTGTTTTCAACAGAATCTGCAAACTTAGGGTCTGATGTAACCAAAGCCTCCACGATGGGGTGAACAGCTTCGTGCTTTAAAAGCATAAAGCCAGATGTATTCAGAGGGTTCTCTGGGTCTACTAAAAGGTTTATAGTATTTGTGGCAGGGTTAAAATGACCAACATCTCTATCAGCTCTTTTATGAGTGGTATTGTAGCTATCTCTTGAAGCGTGCATTACCACATTGATATTTGGAGCTACATTTCGAAGTGCCCCAACAAATTTATCTACTGTTTCTTTTGTATTATCATCAACAGCTACATCACCGACTGTTTGAAGAACCTGTCTTCCTTCATCGACTTGAGCATCAGAAGGAGCTTCTACTGGTTCTTCAGCAACTGGTGTGGGTTCTTGAGCAGGAACTTCAACTACAGGAGGCGGCGTTGCTTCATCTATATCTACAGGCAACTCCTGTGCAGGCTGTTCTACGACACCTCTATCATCTCTGGTTACTTGTTCTGCAATTGTGCTTACTTCTTCTGCTCTTTGAGTATCGTCAAATATCTGTAATCTTTCTTCTATTGTTTTCTTTTCGTCTAAAAGCTGAGATATTTGTCTGTATGAAGATTTTTTAACCTGCTCGTTTCCTGTTTGTTTAGCAGCTCTAGACCGCTTTCTTATTTCTTTGTTTATTTCAATTACACGATTTTGCTCCGCCTCAGGCATGGCTGATATTTGCGATATAGCATCAATCTTCATTTCTAAGATTTCTGCTTTAACACTTGCCAGCTCGTTTCTTATGATTTTCTTTTCATTAGCGGGAAGGTCTTCTTTTAAAGTAGAACTTAAATCGTTTGCTAAACCCTTTAGGTCTTCTAGTTTTTTAATATTATCAGAAGAAGGAACTATGTTCATTCTATTGATATTTTTTACTTCTTTAATACTAGTAACAGCAGACGGAAGTTTACTCATAACCAATGTTGTCCAAAAAACATCAGCCAACTCGTATGGGTCAAACTCGTCAAAAGCTATAGCATAAGCTAGTGCTTGTTGACCTACACTAATACTTAATTCTTCAAGCTGCTCTGCTGCCATCTCCCTTACAAAGACAACCCCGCCCCTTACAGGTGCGCTGTGCAGCACTCTTGCGACTTCAGTAGAGTAAGGCTTTATATAGTTTATAGCTTTTGTGTACGCTGCTCTTTTTGCAGCTATAGAACTTCTACCTATATCATCAGCTATACCTATAGCACTTCTAAATCTTCTTATATTTCCCGCACCTATACTAGTAATAATACCCTCTATAGTACCTGAACCCCAAGCCAATGCATTTTTTTCTAGCTCTGTTAAATCACCTCTATCTCTATATGCTTCATATGTTCCAAGAGTTCCCATAGTTCCTGCTAACGCTATACCAGATGCAGGGTTAACTATAGCGGCAGCATAAGGAAGCCAAGAATCTGCTGTCATCAAAGTCAGCTTTTTCATGGCTAAAGCTTTATCGCCATCATTCCATGTTTCTTGAAATCCCCTTGTGTCATCATTACTTATTCCTAACTCTAGGTTAGCTAAAGCTCTTCTCTCGGTTTTTCTCTGCTGATATTTTTCAGCAGAGATGGGGTCTCCTATATAATCAGCAGCCATTATAACGGCATCATTTACTATACCAAGTACAGCATCTGTGGTTGCTCTTTTCGTATAGGTAAAGTCAATGAAAAAATCTTCAGATGCATCTTTGGTTTCAAGACCAAACATTCCCCTATAAAGACGAATTCCGTCTTTCATAAAGTTGGGAACTTTTGTTTTTTTCTTTGTAAGCAACTTTAAAGCAGCTGCGTCTAAAGTTCTGTCTAGCAAAATTGACTCTGTTTCTGCTTTATACTTTTCAGCATGAGCCGCTAAATCTTCTATGCTTGAAGCAGATGAATCTAAAGACAGAATTTCAGACATTTTTTCAAATGCCTCTTGCCTTTTTTGGTCTACAAAATCTTGGCTGAATTCACCTCTATCTGTTTCAAAATTAGATTTGAATTTATTGTAAACAGTTAGCGCTTCTCTATATTTAGAGTTAGCTATTTCAATTTTATCTGGGGCTTCGGTATCTATCCCCAACTGCTCTGATATTATGCTTTCTTCTTGAGCATATGCATTACTAGCTCTTTCTAAAATATCAAATCTAGCAACACTTTCAGGGTCTAGCTTTTCAAGCCTTATTTTTCTCTGCTCTTCGGTTTCTGCGCCTCTTGTTAGTGTATCGTCTCCTGTAAGCTCTTTTCTTTGCTGAAATTCATCTTCACTTTCATCAGATGAAACTCTTCTCTCTTGCATTTGACCTTCCAGCCTTTCTCCAAACTCATCTTGGGTAAGGTCTATAAGGTCATAATCATCTTCACCATACCCTAAATCTGTCCAGATTTCTTCCTGTTCTTTTCTTGAAAGTTTTGCTTTTTTTCTTTGATATTCTACTCTTGGAGCACCATCAACAGCCTCTCCTCTACCATACATACCAGCTACTGACATATTTTGAGACAGTGCTGTAGGTAGTGGGATTTCCGTTGCTGGTATGTCTTTATCTAGGGCTTTAGGCTCAGGTAAAACCGTGCTACCTTGAATCGTCTGTATTTCCGAAGGAGAATCTTCGGTTTCCCCAGTAGATAACGATTCCGTATCTTCTTTTTTTTTATCTAAAACAGATGAATACCAAGTTTCATAGTCATCATCAACACCTATATAGCTATGAAGACCTCTTAAGTACTCTTCATCTCCTTGTACAGCATTAATCCAAGTATCATAATCATCATCAACTTTTAGACTCTTGTGTAAAGCTCTTAGGTATTCTTCATTCATAATAAATGACAGTTATTTTTTGGTTTTCCAAAGATAATGAATCTACTTCTTGTAAGAGTTTGGGTCAAATCCCTCGTTTATCTCATCATCACTACGTCTAAATCCTTCAAGATTATTATACAATTCGTTATAATAATCTGCACCATATTCTTCAGTTATTATTTGCTCTAATCTACGCTGTGTTTTTGCTGGCAATTGTCTAAACTCCGACAGATTCATTTCACTAATATATCTTCTATAGTTTGTGCCTGTTTCTAAAGAGAAAGCATCGCTCCCTTCACTTACAACTCTATCTGCAAGTAAAGTGGGTTGCCCATTACGCAATGCTATACCTAATCCTTGAATATTATATCTGTTGCCAGTTGCTGGGTCAGCAACACTTTTGGCTTGAGTTGCACTAGGAAGACCAATAAAGTCATCTATTTTAACTGGTTCTGATGTTACGCCTTCTGCATCTACACTGCTTACGGTTTGTTCAGTGTCTTTGTCAATGACAAAACTAAAATTACTGCTATCGCCTCCACCGCCTGTTGATGGGCGTGTTGCTTTATATAAAGGTGGTACAGATTCTGAAACAGTATTTTTATACCACTCTACAGCTTGGTCTACGATTTCTGGGTTTTGGGCAAGCTCCATAATTTTGTCATATGTGTCTACACCTAATTTGGAGGGGTCTTCAACCATGCCAAGACCATCATTTTTAGATATAGCAAAAGCTGTTACTACATCTTTTACGAACTCGTCATTCTTTAGATTTTGCTCCAACAGTGTAAGCATTCTGCTTTGTGCGTTCTGAACAGAGCTGCCTGCTGAGATTGCTCCCCTAAACTCACTAACAAATGCTTGAGGATTTACATATTTGCCCTGCTTTACAACAGCGGGCAACATATAAGTATTATTTAAGTTGGGTGTTGAGGATAAATACGTAGATTGAAACGCAGGTACTAGACTTTCACCATCTTTTACAAAAAGCTCGTTGCCTTTTCTAACAATCTCACCTTTTTCAAACTCCCCAAATGCAAATCCAGTATAAAGGTCTCCAGAGTCTTTTGCGCTGCTGCTTACATTTCTAAATCCTTCAGCCTTATTTTTCTGATAAGTCTTTCCGCCTTCGCCCAAGATAGTGCCGCCAGCGGTAGATGCGTAAGAAAGCTTACGACCTGCTGCTTCCATAGCGGCTTTATCAGCCGCTGAGCCAGTCATTTCAAACCTAATAGAAGCGTCTTTCCAAATATCGTAATATCCATCAGCCATCTGTTTCCATCTGCCAGTAAGACCCATAGCTGTTTCAGCATAAGCTTTTTCTGCTCCAGTAGCATTTAATTGTTTCTGAATCGCAGCTTGACGTTGCTGTTGTTTTTGAGCTTGAACTTGGTCTATTCTAAAGCCAGTCTCGCCTAGATTGGGTACTTTAAATACTGTTGTGCCTAATACTGACATTACTTGTTCTTTTTAGCGTTTCTTTCAAATCTCTTAAACAGCTTTCTGGCATATGTGCTTTGAGATGCTATCTTTTTTGCTTGAGTGGGATTTATAATATATTCTCCACCTGTCATTTCGCCAACCTTTGCACCACCCTGTACAATATCAATCGGATTTCTATCATGACTAAAATCGCCATTAGTCATCATACCGCCGTGTTTGAATGGGTTAGTCTGATTAAAAATGTTTAAAGCGGGTATTGCTTGATTGTAACCCTGTGCTAAAACATCAAGCTGTCTGATTGCTTGCTCGTTTCTAAATTCCATCGGAATAGGACTGCCCATAGGTTCATACCTAGTTGGAACAGGGGTTGGCATATTTACGGGCTGCAATGATGCGGCGGGTATTCCAGATGTTAAGTCTACTGTTTTTACTTGTTTCGGCTCTATTGTAGACAAAGGCTTTTCTCCAAATCCTAAAGGTCTGTTTTGCATAAAGGTTTGGGTCAGACTAGGCATATTAAGTTCTGGGGTCTGCATATAGCTTGGTTTATTTGCAGCGTCAATCATCCCCCTAGATTCTTGAACAAAGTCACCAAATTTTCTAACTTTTCTAGCATCCCTCATATCAGAGATTTTTTCTCCAATTTTTTCCTCAGCCTTGCCGACAAGATTACTTGCTTTTTCACCAAGTTTTCCATCTCCTTTGAGACCGCCAGAGTACATAAGACCTGTACCTACAGCAGATAAGCCACCGCCAATATTGCCTAGTGCCGCTTGATATGCTTGATTTGCATACGCTTGGTCACGTTGGCTTCTAGTTTCTTTTCGCGCAATACTTCTTTCTTCCGCTCCCGCAAGTGCTTGTCCAGCTTGAAATCTCATTTGACGTTCTTGTGCTAACATCCTGTTTTGAGCCAATTGACTTTGAGCTGTTGCTTGAGAAAGACCTCCTACTAGCGCTCTTCCTCCTGCGCCTTGTAGGGCTTGTACGGAAGTAGCTAAATTTGCTTGAATAGCATCTCTTTCCATACCTGCTAGAGTAGCATCGTATGCGTTCTTATAGTTTTCGTAAAACTGAGACGGTGTTTCAAGTGATGGTGCAGCGGCGCGGGCGCGCTCAAACTCTGCTCGTGCCCGTGGTAACTGGGTTAAACCATATATAGTTTGTGCAGTACCAAGAGCGGCTTGGGCAGTACCGCCTGTTGCCGCCATTGAACCTATTTGCGCTAATTGATTAATGTCCACTGCCATAATGCAAATTTAATATTTTTAATTGACTCTGTCGTTATGTAGCCTAGACCTGTCGTAGCTTAAAGATACAGCGTGTACCTCAAAAGCAGATGTGTCTGTACAAGTTAGCTTTACTTTTAAGAAAACGTCTCTCATAGGGTCTCCATCAACTCTAGCTGTATGTTCCACAAACACGTTGTCCCCATTACCTATACCAGTAATAGTATTGGTACATTGTATTGTTTTTCTGTCCGTAATACCGTTTATAATCTCACTTGTTGCTACTAGGTTTGCTCCAGAAGCTGTTTTTAGCTCATCTCCAACTACAAAAGGTATTCTATTGATAGGAGTGGTAAATGTTACCTTATCTGCACTAACGCCTCCCGTAGCAACTTTTCCAACATATATTTTATGAGAAGTAGATACTGAAGTGTCTCTTGGTATCATAGCATATCTATGACCTTCTCTCTCGTCAAAATCAGTAGTACCTATAGTAGTTTGCTGAGTAGCTGTGTTTAATGCAGCTGACCAAGTACCTCCACCTTCTACAGCTAGTGCTTCAAATACTTTAACCATAGATGGGTTTCTGTTAGAAACTACCTCTATTTCAGAATTATATTGAGTGCCGTAGAAGTTGTTTCTAGTAGCATTTACATTGTGTTTCCACATGACTCCAGAAGATGTATCAAAGAAGCTGTAAAGCTCATTGTTGATGTTAACATACATCGTTGGCTTGAAGCTATACTTGCTTCCCCATACGCCTTCTCTGTGCTTGTAAGAAATCGTAAACCCAGCTTCAGCAGATGAAGACGAGCCAGTAGTAATACTAGTCCCCTCACAAGTCGTAGAAGGTAGTGTAATAACACCTGTGCCCAGATTCAATGTAGCTATGATACTAAAACTGTATGTAGAGTCTGTTACTAATACATTTATCGTACCAGTGCTTCCAGATAACTCGTCATCAATTAGTACGCTTTGTGTTCCGTATATATTGTCTAGAATTACAATGCCATTCCCGATATCTTCCCAGTTGCCACAGAAAGTATTCCAAAGGTTGCCCCAAACATTCCAAAGCACCGTGTTTGGAGTATATACATATCCTTGTACTGTAAAACTGCCAGAAGCATCTACAGGTATATTGTACTCTGTTGAACCAATTGTAACAACAGCCTTTTTAATAGCTTCTACTGTAATTAGATACTCGTTGTTGTCTGGGTCAAACCCACCGACAACACGAGGTTTATCTGTAGCTGAGATTAAGTTTTTAAACTTGTCCTCAAAGAAGCTGTCCATGCCCTTTTCGCTAATAGGTGTAATACCGTCAGCAGATAGTCTTATAACTTTGCCTGCCTCAGAATCCGCAAAGTATACTACACCAAATCGTTCTACAACAGATTCTGGATTAGATGTACCATAGTCTCCAGCATAATATGAAGGATTCCCCAATACATTTTTAGAGGCTGTTACATTTGCATTTCCGCTTGAGAACTCAATAATATTTTTACCAACTGGTAACTGAGAGGCTTTACTTTCCTGTAATACGGTTAACGCATCTCCTCTAGATACCAAAGAGCTAATAGAACCATATATTAAATCGATGTCTTGCCAGTTAGCTAGACTAAGATTAAACGAGCTTAGATTTAATCTGTCTGAATCGATAACATATGCATCAGAATATGTAATAGAAGACCTTCTTCTAATCGTTTTAGAGTTAGGTATGAATGCGTATGGTTTATTCTTGGTAAAGTTTCTTGACATATAAAAGTCGCTAATAGCGTAATCTTCTATAAAATCAACCACACTACTAAAGCTACTTTCATCCCAGTTTAGCGAGAGAAGAACATTGTTTTTTATAGTATTGTCTCTTGTAACTAATCTTCTTGCTCTAAAGAATACATCGCCTGTTGTTACGGTAATATTTGCATCTGCATGATTAATTATATTGTAAGTTGCTGCTGATTGAGAAGACACAGTTCCACTATATTCATACGAGAATGTACCGTCTGTGTTTACTTGAATAGATGTAATTGTAATAACTACTCCCGAAACACTAATTTGGTCACCTATATACAACCTGTCACTAGATGTAGCCCCTCCGCTGCCATCAATGGTAATAGTTGCAGAAGCACTAGATTCTATGGTTCTGTCACCATGATGCTTGCTATTCACAACATCGTAACACTTTCCAACCCCACTGTATACTTTATCTTCTATTTCTTTTTTAGGGGTGTAAATCTCTACAACAACTTCTTTATCCCATAAACTATCGCCGCCTTGTACTGAACGAAAATCAAAGCCGACTTCATTATTGGCTTCAATTTTTAATACATACCCGTTTTTAGCTTGATAATTAAAACCAGCAGGAGCTAAAAACTTATCAGTTTCTTCTGAGAGCTTTTCGTATGATAGAACCTTAAAGTCTTTATCCGCAGGATAAACATAGTTTCCAGAATCATCGGTATATCTCAACACTCTAACTCTATCCCCCTCAGCATACTTATATTCTAGGTTAGCTCCTGCTCCTTCTCTGTATGAATTGTTCGTGCCTTCTAATGTGTTTAATGATACATATATGTTTCTAGAAACAAACTCATCTTTATCTTTTGGAAGTAAGCTGTTTCCTATTGTATACTGAACAAAATTTCCTATATCAGTATTACCAGCATATACTATTTGCCATTTTTTAGCCCAACTTGGAGCGTCAGTCTTTATTCTAAAATCTATCTCTACCCCGCCCTTTTTTGTTCGGTCAGAAGTTGGCTCTACAAATACAGGCTCAATTTCATTTACACCACCAGTTCTTCCTCTGTCGTCTGTGTATACGATTCCAAAAGAATGGTTGGCGTTACTCTTAAATGAGCGATATCCGTCTAAGCTTTCAGCTACGTAAGATGAACTTCCAGAAATGCCAGATAGCTTATATTCTACCATTTCAGTAAGCGGGGCTCCAGTCATAAGATTAAAACCAGATTGTCCACCAATTTTCGCTCTAGGCGATGATGTAACCTCCACAGCTACTGGGTAGCTGGTGAGTGAAGTTGGAAGGTAATCAAAGTCAATTATTTCAGCAGCCTTTACAGATACGGTTGCCCCATTAAACTTTAGATTAAATGTTTTTACATCTCCTACTAAGTTTCCTTGCTGTAAGCTAAAAGAAGCAGTGCCCTCTAACCATACTTTTGCTTCTGCTGTGGCAAAAAGTAGAATACTTGTTTCTGCATATACGTTACCGCTTTTTTCTATCGCTCTGTCGCCATCAATGACTCCGTGAAATACTTTACTTGATAGCCTGTTGTTGATATCAGCAATTAACTGAGACTTTGTTTTAGAAGCATTGTTTCTATATACTTCTTTAAATATCGTGTTCTTAATAGGAAGTTTCCAAGACGGCTCACCACCGCTTCCAGTATCTCTAGTGCCAGTACTAAAAACCATGTTATCTAATAGTTTATTAGAAAGTAGGTCTTTGTCTGTCTTAAAGTCAAAAAATAACCTATTATGATTAGCGTTTTGCTCAGCGTTTACCGTCACCTCCTCAGCAACCCATACAAACTCTATATGAATAAACGAGTTTGCTGGGACGGTTGATGGAAGATTTGAATAATCTAATTTTATTTGATAATTAGTACTTGAATCAGCTTCTATTTGGTCATAATAAGGGTTCCCTCCATCTTCTACATATGCCTTTATAGTATATGTATTTTCCTTTGTTTTATATATAGGATTCGAATCAGTCTCTGGGAGATGATTCTCATACCCCTCGGTATAATTACCATACATCAATCTGTTGCCTGTGACGGTTTGTGCTTTGGCTACTTGAGGCACGTTGTCGTAAGACTTGTTTACTTCATCTAGCGACAGAGGAGAACCTAATTTTCTGTTTGTAAAGTTTATCGTAGAGCTTCCTGTAGTTCCGTTGTTATCAAGCTCTTCGATTTCAAAGAAAGTTTCTGAGTTCAACTCACGAGCAAATACTGTAATTTTTTCTACATCAGCAACGCTGTTTTTTACAAAGACATTTATCTGATTAAAAAAGTCTAATTTATCTATAGTAAGAAAATCAGATTTAGTCTGAGTAGATGCAAAACCAAAAGAAGACCATTCCGATAACGCCGAAACTTCGCCGTCTAAGTATTTATATCTATACGCAAACTGAAAGTGTTTTTCTCTAATGTCATTTCTACCAAGAGAGGAATTGTTTACCAAGCTGTAAGAAGGTGGAGATAAAGGTCTTTGTTTAGCAACGGTCAAACACAACAGCTTTTCTTCATCTGTGCCAGATGTCAAGGAAGATGGATACCCACCACTTATTAATCTGTTTACGTTTACTTTTTTTGGAGCGTTTACGTTGTCTGTCCAGTAAAAAAGCGTTTCTTCATCTTCGTTTATTACCACACTACAAGCCGCATGACTAAACTTCTGGAAGTTTAAAACGCTGTCTTGGTACAGCTTCTGATATTTGCCTGTGGTCATGTCGAGCCTGTAGATTCCGTGGTCGTCATTACTATTCCACAGAAGAAACAGAATCTCTTTATTTTTTTCGTTTGCAACAGAGCCTATAACTCTGTTATCTCCGCTTGGGTAGTTATCGGCAGAAGACCTAGAGGCTACTACCGTATTACCCTTAATATTCTTCACAACCCCAGCCGTACCCTCATCATCGTTTGATACACGAATGTTGAGGTTGTCTGTCATTTCAACAGTCTTTATAAGCTTCTGGTCAGTATCTGAAGTTAAGTACTGAGGTATGAGTTTGTCAATAGCCATAGATTAACCTTTAGGGCTTTGCTTAAAGTTCTTTCTAATAGTTTTAAGAGCTTCCTCTTTAGTAAATGATTTCAGACGAGCATTAGCTAATCTTCTTTCATTATAGTATTCTTGTCTAGCTCTCATTTTTTCACCCATCGGCACATTAGCTTTGCGCTCAATAAGTCTGTAGTAAATGTAAGAACGTAGAGCATTCTCGGCATAAAGATGAATACTTGGATTTGTACTTCTTGCCTCGTCAGCAATATACTCTATGATGATTTCACTATACCCAGCTGTACTAAATAATTCGATACGGTTCTGTTCGTTATTGATGCGGAACTCTCCAGAGTATTTACCGCCGCCTATACCATATGCACGACCAACATTTCCCTCATATAAAAAGTTGCGAAACGTATAGCTTTCGTAATCAGAAAGAGATGCACGACTTCCGCTATCTCCCTTAGCGTCTACACGGTCAAATACACCATCGCTATTAGAGTCAATGTTATTTCCAGCAGAATCTGTTTTATATTTCATAGGTGCTGCTTGGTTCTTGTTCTCCGCGAACACATAAATCAAGCCGTCTCCCCCTATAATTCCAATCTTGGTATAATCAACGTAGTCATCTGGCAACTCTACGGTATCGTTAGCCGTGTTTACAGACAGTTTAAGAGACTTTATCTTTCTCTGAATGTCAAAACTCATCTCACGGATTCCTCGTAGCGCATAGTTGCGTATAAGCATTCCGTTAGTGTTGTTTACATAGTCATCACCGTCTAGGGTGAGCATAAAGTCGTTGACTATCTGGTCTACTGAAACTGTATCTCTAGCCATCTATTACTGCTTTTGTTTCTGCTCTTCGCCACTTGTGTATGCAAACACATCTTGGTCGCGCAGGTTAATACCAATCATCTTGCCGATTTCTAACACTAGTTGAGGAACGTAGTGGTCTGGCAATTCAAAGTCAACAGAAGTTGTTGGGTCAAAGGTTTCGGTAACCCCTCCCAAGTTAGTAGCGTTGTATCTTGGAGACAACGCACTTCTAGCGCCTGTACTTACATCTCTACCCTCTGGGTACTTGTAATATCTTACTTTGATTTTTTTAATACTTGTGGGGAACACTTCAATGTCTTCTGAAACCATCGCAACAGGATGTGTTTCTGATGGTGCTGATAAGTCAGATTGAAGTATATATTCTATTTTAGAATCATCATAAATAACATCAATAGGTGTTGAGGTAGAACTACCAAACACATATGTTCCAGTTGTTTTCATAGAGATAATTCTTGACAAGTCATCTGGCTTTGCGAAAACACCAGATGCTTGGCTAACTGTAGATTCTTTAGAAAAGTACGCTAAGTCTTCTTCTAATCGCTTACTAAATGACAAATGCGTTTTAGCATCAACATTACGCATACGCAATGTTTTAGCCTTGCTCATCTCATTGAATAAGTCATTGAATATCTTGTTCTGAGCAATGGTGGTAAACGTGTTAAATACCTTTGGTGTGATAAAACCACGCTCATCTTTATTTGCCAGATTCTTTAGTGCTGAATAAACTTCGTTTACAGATGCCATAATAATTCTGTTCTATACGCAAAGATACAAAAAAGAAGGGGCTGCTAAATGCAACCCCTTCATATACAGTAACTTATCAGTTCCTTTAGATTTTAGACAGTTGTCTTTCAATCTCCTCAAATACTGAAGCCCCTCGTTCTGTTAAACAGAAACGAGTAGCAACATCTAAGGTATCCTGTCCTACTGGCGTAGATACAATTAGCTTTCCGCTATCATACCATTTCAAGCCGTCTCCATCTGCACGGAGAATTTGAAAGTCTACAGCATTCATAATCGTACTTCTAGTCTGTACCTGTGGATTATCAAACATTTTGATGAATCTACTTGGATTAGCCTTAGCCTCTTGCAGAAGCTCACGCTTGATTTCCATGTTCTTTTGATTCACATCGATACCTAGATACAATGCAACTGGAAGTAACTCCTCGATTGATTTATCACGAACCATCGCAACAGCATCTACCATTGCAAATTCTTGCTCGACTTCTACCTCGGCTGTTGCTTCGTTATTTACCAACTCAAAGCGATTGCCGCCGTTTGCGTAGTTGTCTGGATGTAAGTCCAGATACTTCATTAGGTTGGGTTTGTTAAAAGGAACGTAGAGTTCTTTGTTTCTAAAGATGATTTGTTCTCTAATAATATTATCACCTTGTTCATCTGCAAACACAGAATTTTCATTAGGAGAATAGCGAAGCTGTCTAACCAGACCGCTTTCTTCATCAAATACAGTAATGTTTGCTTGCTTTAGCTTATACCAGATTCCTCCTCCAGTTGGGAGTCTGTACAGCTTGTTTTGACGAGCCTCTTCTACGAGGTCTCTTTTTACTTTTTGCGCTAGTGGAGCGGCTTTTTTCGGTGCTGCCTTAGGTGCAGCTTTTGGTGCAGCTTTAGGAGCTGACTTAGCAGTTGTTGCCATTTTATGTTGTATTAAATAAAATTAAAAAAAGAGGGAGGGGCAACGCCCCTCTCCTCAGTGGTATTATCCCTTAATCAACAAGTGACGGTTAGCCGCACGAGTAATTAAGTTAGCTTCAGAACGGTAGTGGAATTCTACGTTGTCCTTAGTAGCGTTAGACGCACCAAGTACAGAGCCAATCATCCAGTGTTCCATTTCGCGAGAGTAGCCGTTAGCAGCTTTGTAGTTCATCTCCAAAGCAGGTGCTTTCTCACCAGTCTTAGCATCAGCTACTTGTGCCATTGGCACAGCAGCACCGAAGAAGTCTGAATCAGCCAACAATGTTGGGTCGTTCAACAACTTCCAGTCGTGCTTGTGGAATGTGTACCCACCACGAGCGAAGCTGCGGAAACCTAGAGTCAAAGCTGTTTCTGGGCTGTTTTGGAATGAACCGAAAGCAGCAGCACCTACAGTAGTATTAGCAGTTCCAGAAGCCAACTGACCAGCAGCCAACATATCATCGATAGCCAAGTCTTGTGCACGGTTTACGTAAAGAGCGTACTCAGATGCAGCACCTTCTTTATCGAATACCTTAACAACGTCATCAACCTCAGCGATAGTGTTAATAAGACCAGACTGAACCATACCGCGGTCTTCGATTGCAGCGAAGTAACCTTCAGAGCCATCAATTTCAGTGTAGTCCATCTCACCACTAGAAACAGCAGTTGCGTTTGCAATGGTTTGACCTAACAACATCATCATTTCACGCTTGTCCATGAAACGCTGACGAGTATCGCTTTCTGATTTCAAGTACCAACGGTAGTCACCGTTACCCAAGTTAATCCAACCAATGTTGGTTGCTTGAGAACCAGTTACGCTGTATACTTCCTTCATAATCATGAACTTGTTTACACGCTTAGTGATACCAGACTCAATGAAAGAAGACGGTTGGTCTGTTCCTTGAGCATACAAGTTACCAATGATTGCAAACTCGTGAGAAGCAGCAGTCAATGCAGCCAAGTTAGCATCAGCCAAGTTAGCAACTTTGAATCCAGTGCTATCAATTTGATAAACGATTGCACGAGTTGAACCATCAGCCATCAAAAGAATGTCATTCAAACGTACGATAGCAGCGTTACCAGAACCGAATGCGATATCTTGAGTTTTAGCAGCAGATACAGCACCAGATAGAGTTACTTTTTGCTTCTTGTGCAAACGCTCTTCTTCCCAGTATTGTACTTCGTCATTTGTACCAACAGCTTTTGTTGCGCCTACCAGCTGGAGAAATCCAGTGATACCTTGATTTCCGTAAGTCTTAATAAGAGCATCACGGTTGTCTGGTTTATTAACCAAATCATACAACGAAATATATTTCGCTGCATCTAATTTTTGTAGGTCAAACTGGTTCCCAGAAGGGTTGCTTCCAGCGAGACCATACGTTACATTGCCTTGTGTAGCCATTTTGTTTTATTTTTTTAAATCTTGAACGTAAGTCCGTTATCATTTAATCCGAGAGCTTGACGAACCTGTTCTTCTACACTTGGGGCGCTTGACTCACCAACATCAGAAACTTTATTAGGTTGATACTGCACGTTAGCAGCTTTATCAACTAAGCCTCTTTGTCCCTCTCCAAGTCCTTGCTGGTAAGCTGTCTTAACAATCGTTTCGATGTTATCTAGAACAGCTTGGTGCATATTCCACTTTTCAAAGTTCCATTGACCGTCATTCGCTACATATGTAGAGAAAAAGTCTTCAATATTCTCATTTTTAGACTTGAGCTGACCCTTGTAACTGTCTTCTAAACCAAAGGTAAAAGATTTGTCTTTCGTGACTTGAAACTCAATGCCATCCAGTGCATCAACCTCAGCCGACATATTACTCAACCATTCGTCATTGACAATTCCCTCGACCTCACTTTCGTTTTCCTGTTGCTTTTGCACAGGTGCAGCGAACTGATTACGATAAGTATCAATCTCTTGTCTAGCCTTGTCTGCATCCATCTTAAGCTGAATCTGCGATAAACGAACCTCATTCTCATCATACAAATCCGCGTCCAGTTTGTACTTATTATTAACGAGTAGGTTTAAATCGCTTTCAGACAAGTCTCCGTATTGGTTGCTCAATTGGAACTTTACGGCAGTCATATCATCCATTTCAGATGTATTCATTGACTGATAAGTAAACCAATCTTGCGGGTTTCGACCTGTCTCTCTAACGAAATCGTTGATTGCAGCTACACGCTCATCAATTTCTACAGACGTATCTTGAACTCCTTGAATTTCATCTAAACTTGAAACCTGTCTACCCAGTCTTTCACTTAAGTATCCAAGCATCGCCGCTTCCATTTCCTCCTCGGAGATATCAATTTCTTCTTCTTGTAAAGAACTTTGAGGCTGTTCTTCTACAGCCGCCTCTGGCTGCTCTGTTTCCTGCACTGGCTCTGGAGACTGTTGTGCTTCTTCTTGTACAACTTCTTGTACTTCTTCCTGCACGGTTTCCTGCTCTTGCACAGGTTCTTCTGGAGTCTCAACAGGCTGTTCTACAGGCTGTTCGTTTGTTTGTGGTGAATCAGATATAGACATACCCATATCGCCCACCAAGTTTTCAAGGTCTTTGTTTAAATCGCTCATTGTTAAATAAATTGAATTACGATACAAAATTAAACAAAAAAGGGATACATTTTAATGTACCCCTCTAATAATCAATAGATTACTTTCTGTATCTTCTTACGATTCTTTGAATGTCAGCAGAATATTTAGCAGATTGCTTTCCTTTCCTAGTGGCTGCCTTTTTCTGTCTCATTGCTTTAGCATAAAGTCCAGCTCTTTTTAAAGCTGCTACCGCCGCTGCGGGAAAATACGGCTCTCCTGTTTTTAGACTCTTTTTACCACTAGCTGTTCTCCAGTTTTGTTTAGTCCAATTTTTTAGAGACTGTTGTGATTTTTTTAGTGCCATTAGTTTCTGTAACCTCCCCCAGCGGCTTTATATGCTTTTGCAAGCATTTGAGCTTTTCTAGCAGACCACTGACCAGAACGTCCGCCCTTGTTTCCAGCTAAAATTCTTCTAAATATACGCTTACGAAGAGCTGGCTTTGTATAGTTGCCAGCTTTGTTTACCGTTGATTTTTTCTTTTTAGCCTTCATTATTTTTTTATTTTAACTTCCGCAAGCTTCGCAGTCTTCGGGGTTTTCCATATTACAAGTTGGTTGTTCTGCTGTTTCTAATTCGTTGACGAAATCTGCAAAGCTGTCGCTCATGGCATAGTGTTTTAATAGTTAGACAAAAAGGATTACGAAGATACAAATTATCTTCCTTGACCTTTGTACCTCTTCTTGTAGTTTTGGCTAGACTTATTGGTACTTTCTTTCTTGCTATGCTTGCGTCTTTTCTTGCTTTTAGAAAAATAAAGAGTAGTTATTTTCTTTGCCATTATCTAAACTGATAGTTAAGTCCAAGACGTACATTAAATATTTCTCTGTCCCAATACTTCATGTACTCTCCTTCTGCAAACAGACCCCAGTTAGCACCTATTTTCCAACCTACTACTGCTCCAGCATTATAGTCAATCCATTGCCCAGCAATAAAATGATTTGTATTTTCTAGCTGGTCAGCAAACTGTTCGTAGGAATACATTGGGTCTCCAAGAATGTGCATATGCCAAGGCAGTATACTTGCCCAAGTATGAAACCAAAAGTCTTCCTCGTAGTGATAGTAGTCAACACCAGCAATAGCAGATAAAGAGCCTAACGCGCCCACCTCACTAAGTCTCGCTTTGTTGTAATCGTTTACAATGTCTCCGTAAATGTACTTTCTAAAATCCTCGTCTGTATCCGCTACTCTTACTCCATTAATATCTTCCCAGAACCAATCAAAATTATCTAAGACATCATCATTATCGTAATCAATACCGTAATAGTAGTCTTCATATCCATATTCAAAAGCAAGTTCCCACCAAGGATTATCTTGTAAATAGTCGGCGATTGGATTGTATCCATATGGTTGATGCTGTCTTGCTGCTGCTCCAATACTTAAGTCTAACTCTCCAACGTGCATTCTTAGTCGAGAATCTACTTGTGTGTAGTTCAGTCCTACAAGACCTTGCTGGTAGTATTCTCCTTTAACCATCCAGCGCTCACCGAGATATCGTAAGAAGTAACGCTGATTAATATAATCTCTTCCTTGCTGTCTGCCCATGTCATACTGAGCAAGATACTCCCATCCTTTAACCGCTCCTACAGTAGCAGACAAAGAGGTAGTAGCCTCTGTCTGCCCATCATAAAATCTGTTTTGTCTATTCTCATACTTAAATCTTGCAACCTTGCGAATACCAATTGTAGCAGTGTAATCGAATGGGTTTTCTATTGTAATATCTCTTAATTCTCCACCTTGAGTTACATAGTATTCTGTAGTGGGCTGCATTGGTGAGTTAGCAAATGCACTCGTATATACCGTAGAGTACTTAAAAAACTTTTGTACAGCGTTTTGTGATACAGCTGTTGTGCTAATGAGAAAAAATGTGATGAGATTAATTAATCGCATAGTTTAGAATTGGTCAGCGCCAGTTAAATTATCTACTTCTTGCTGTATTTCTTGGTAAGGTATGTCCAACGAAAAAGAAAGTCCAGCTTCCCATCGTTTAACTTCCTTTCCGTTCATATATAGAATCACTGTGGGTAGAGAGCGGATTCCCTCCGACTCTTTGATAGTATCATCTTTATCAATCCAAGCGGTCATTACTTTTGCGTCTTTGACCTTTGCTACTTCCGTGTAGTTATTCTTTTCGTTCCAAGTAGCGTTGTAATGTACAACAGCTACTCCCTTGATATTAATTTGACTAGAAAGAGACTCAGATGAAAGCGGAGCAAATACGAATGCTACGGCAAGGATTAGATTTTTCATATTACTTCATTTCAAACAGACGTTCTTCGATTTTGTCTAATTGTGTTTTAATTTCCTTCACATCCCCTTGAGTGTTCATGATAGTCTCACGTACCAACTCATCTTTGAGGTCGTATTCTGTTCTGCTGATTACTGGTGCAGGAAGTTCTTTAGCTTCTTCAATGCCCGCTTGAAGGTCAAAGTAACCAAGTGTTACTACGCCTACGCCAGCAATGATTGCTCCGATAGTTTTTAACGATAAACCTACTACTGTATCTTCAGATATCTCTTTTGCCATTTTACCACTTTACTTTATTTGCCCAATAAGCAGCAGACAATCTGCCCTTGGCGATGTTTCTACGATGACGCGCTTTGAATGACGCTCTTTTCTTTTTCATGCGTTCAGACTCTCCAGCTTTTGGCTTGCCAGCTGTCTTAGCACCTTGCTCGCCAAAACGAATGGTCTTAATTATATTACCAACCTTAGCAACGACAATGTGCGATTTTTTGGGGTGATTAGGAGTGCGCTTAGGCTTATTGTATCCCGATACCCCCGCTCTTGCCAGCCTTGAGTCTTTCTTCTTCGCTTTCATCCTACAAAGGTATAAAAAAAGGGGCTACATTTCTGTAACCCCTTGAGTGTAAGCTTGTTAATTTTTTAAGCCTCTACAGCTTCCTCAACAACTTCTTCATATTCTCCAGTCTGTAAGTTTACAGTTACTGCGCCATACTTCTTTTCTAATGATTCTTGTTGCTCTTTCAAAGCAGTATTTAGTGCTTCAAGGTTCCCAGAATCAATTATAGCTCCTACAATTGCACGACCTACATTTATGTAAAGGTTGTTGATGTTTCCTACAGCTTCTTGAATAGAAGCCAACTCATCCTTGGTAATTTTCTTAGATTTTGCCATCTGAATTAAATTTAATTATGTAAAAGTAAAAAAAATCTTACGATATATACTTCGTTACTGAAGTAGGGGTGGCTTTTTCTGTAATCATCGCGTCTACAGATGCCTTTAGCTCCGCA
>CEPR01009898.1_pt1 | contig 28752 bp, 43 predicted proteins | sample 530431 | NCBI WGS metagenome assembly CEPR01 (sample SAMEA2620078, study PRJEB7988) | marine metagenome | isolation source: saline water (ENVO:00002010), including
TTGGCGAATACTTTGATAATACTATTGACTGAGCTTGAGATTGTACAAAAAATCCATTTACAAAGTAGAAACCTTGACCTACTGAAAAGCGTACTGCTTTACCAACGGCAGGATTAGAACTAGTATTTGTTGTTTGTACAGTAAGCACTGTACCAGTGTTTATTCCTACTATATCTTCACCTGGAGTTAAACGTATAGGATCAGCTCCAGTGGTAGCATTTAATGTGTTTGTATAGGATACATATAGCGTAGCTGGATCGCTCCCGCTTATAGCTTGAGTTTCAATTACTTTTACTCTAACACCTGATGTTTGACCTAAAAATGTTTCAGAATCTATAGATCCATCAGATGGAAGTGAATAAGATGTAGTATCTAGTTTTACAAACTCATAGTAATCATTTAATGTTATTCCACCAGGAATAACTGTAGCACCTTCTTTAAAAATATTACGCCCGAATCTTTCAATTTGTTTTTGTATGATAGTTTGTAACTGTGTAAGTTCACGAGCTTGAAGAGCTTTCCCTTTATTGAAGAGAATGCGGTGAAAGTTATCACTGTCAGCGTAATCGTCTCTGTATCGAGTTTCAAAAATATTTTCGGTATACGTAATTGTCATTTTTTATCTACTCTTATAATTGAAGAATTATTTTAATATCTTCTGTTTGATTTGCTGTTCTAGCAACAGCTGTTCTATTATCGATGTATAAAACTTCACCTGAAAATGGATCAACCTCAGAGCTATCTATTAATTGAGCGATAGTTCCATCTCCAGTTCCATCTGATTCTGTTAATGTTTCTCCTACTTGAAAAGATCCATAACCTGTAGAATCATTTTGGTGATAGTAAAGAATATCTGAATCTACTTCATCTACCCAAGCTTTTACGCCAGTGGTTCCACCTATGATAACATTGTCAGAATTAAAAGCTAAAGTTATTGGATCAATTCTCATTGACTTAAGAGCATTTGCTGTTTCTGCAGTTAAATCTGAATCTGAACCATCGCCCTTTTTAGGATTCTTGATAATACCTATTTGACGAAAATCTTGTAAGATTATAAAATCATCCAGGTTACCAGCAGTTTTAGTGTGCAACATTAGTCCATTAGCTTTTAGATCTGATCTTGCGTCATGACCTATTCCGTTGTGGTCTGATAAAATAGGCCTTGCCTGTGCGCCAGATCCACCACCACCAGTAATGGTTACTTCTGCAAAATCAAATCCTGTTGGATAAGATAGCGTAGACGAATCATTGTCAAATTCTATTTTTGAAACAGTATTTGTAGATGAATCTATAAATGCTGTTACGTTAAAATCGCTATCAGTACTATTTCCAGTTATTGTTACTGTTGGTTTTGATGTGTAGCCGGATCCACCGTCAGTAACAACAATTGATGTAATCATTCCACCAATAGCAGTATCTTGTATTTCTTTTTGCTTTAATTGAATTCCTGTAGCGTCTGAGTCTAATTCACCTGCAATATAAGTTACAGGCATATAGTTAGCTGAAAGAAAATAATTAGCACTTAGTGCTGAGATTGTGTAAATAAATTTCCAAACATAACCATCTGCAGTTTCAAAAGCATGATTGTTTGAATTAGTTGGTTCTACTGTAGATGGAACAGTTGCACCTGTCGCATCTCTTCCAGTTCTTAAACATACATAAACCTGATGGTTTTGATTTAAAACGTAGTAATTTGGAGATGGATGACCAACTTGTGTATCATCATATTGACTGTAAGTTGTACCAGTTGTCCAATTTACTCTCGCTACAGCAAAAGATGTTGAAAGAATCTTTTTAACTGCTTGCATGCTTTGTCTGAATTCACGTATATCTCTCATATCATTGACTGGTGTTGGGGGATTGTCAGCACTATCCCAATACTCTGATCTACCGACACCAATGTAATAGTTGTCGTTAGAATCATTAATACCATCAATGATATCTTGTACTATACTTTTCTTAAAAAAATCAGTTATTACGGCTACCATTTTATTTGTCCTATTAAAATTGCAGTGATATCACAATTTATTATGTATTATTTATAATGCTAAATTGCATAATGTTCATAAGATGCTTGCACAGCGTCATAAATATCACTAAATGTTTGATTTCCACTATCTATTGTCAAATTGCGATAATCTCTAATTTGCACGTTAGGCTCCATCCTAACGGTAAATATTGTTTGACTTGAATCTGCGTTTCTGTCGGTATATGAAGAATCTGTTTCCAAAAGTCCCTCCAAGTTGTACCAAATGTATTGTTGATCGTTATCAGATTCACCTGTTATGTATGATGTATTACCCATAGTTTGAATAAGTGTTGTATCATTGTCTACTGTTAGGTTAGACAATAAGTTTATAGATGTTTCATATACAACTTTACCTGCATCAGAATCTAATATTACATCAGGTGCAGTTAAGGGATTAGTTTGTGCTGTAAGCACAAGAACTTCTGCCCCTAGATAAAAACCAGCTGGATGAACGAATTGTCTATAAAGCTTTTCCCACGTTGCTATTGATATTGGTGCCTTTACAAGCACAGATAAGAACTGATGTAAAGCTCCATCTTGTAAAACATCCAAACTATCCAAACCAATTTCAGATTCGCCTACTATAAAAAGATTATTTTTAGGATATACTAATTCTACATCTTCTCTAAAAAAAGTTCTAAAAAATCTTTCTGCAGAAAACTTAGTTCCTTTTACTCTAAAAAAATCAGCGAAGTCTCTTATAACCTCTCTTGGTGTAGTAAATTGATTTTGTGAAACTCCAAGACCAACTTCCTTAAACATCAAGTCAAGTTGTCTTAATGTGTTGTCTTCTATATCTCTAATAGTATTTAAATCATTTATCAAATCACCAAAGTTAGTATCACTATCTAAATTATCATAATAAGCGTCTAAAAAAGTTATTAAAGTAGGATACTCAGTTACAAAATAAGATGGTAAAACTTCTTTTACCAAACTTTTTTTGACCACTATGGGTAAGCGGTTGAGGTCCTTAAGTGTTTTCATTACAGTGATACTTTCGTATTTTGATCATCTTTTAAACCAATTGATTTAATCTTCTCTTGGTCTATTTTTAAAATATAATTTCTTAAAGGTTTAACCACTGCTTGGTTTGCAGGTGTAACAGAAAATTTTATATAACTGTTTCCGCTTTGAACAGAAGTAGCAGCAAAATCATCTAACTTTACAATTCCTTTTGCAGCATTATAAGAACCTATATTGTTAGTTATCACATCACCAGTAGCAGCATTTATTAACTCTAACTGAGTTGTGTTTAATTTATTTCTTACAAAAACTAATACACCATTGCTGTTATAGTAATTTTCTGACTTTACTATATGATTTACATCATCAGGAATTGATATTGGCATTGGAAAGTTAATGTCGTAAGAAATAGAACTAGCACTAAAAGTCGGTGATAATCTCATTTGCACCTTAACATCCATTTTAGATGACAGTATAGCATTATCTAGTTCATCGATATCTGCAAGAATTTGAGATCTACGAAATACTTTATCAAACGAGTTTAAATATGTGTTAAAATATGCTATCAATAAATTTCTAACTCTAGATTCCATATTAGCTCCGGTTAAACCTGTGAGATCTGGATCATAGTTAAATGATGTAACACATTCTAAATAGACATCTTCTGGATCAACAAACTCAGAGGTTACTGATGTAACAGAAAGAGGATCAATTAATTGAGTTTGTATTTGATTCTGAACAGTTGCCTTTGTCGAGGCGGTTGTAGTATCTGGAAATTGTAAGCTTATATAAATTTTTCCGTAATCAATTGGTACATTCTGATCTCCGCTCCAGGCTTTTACACCAGACACAGTAGTGTAATTAGATCTAATATGTGATTCATAATCTAAAGGCGTAACTAATCTTTGCTGTGAGGCAAAAGCTATAGGAGCTTCTTGACGAATAGATTCAATTGATTGTTTTTCTGCTCCACCAACAGATTTAGAAAGAGTTGTTACAGTTAAAGAGTAATCAGTACTATTTACTGTTATAGTTTCTGTAGATGCAAGAGAACTCGCTCCGTTTGCTACATCTCCTGCGGTTCTGACATATCTAACTACTATCTTCTGTCCAGATGTTGGAGCTTTACCATAAACAACTCCATCACCAAAAGTTAATTCAAAATTACCGTTTGGTGCTTCTTTTAATCTATAATATGTAGAGTTAGCATCTACTGTAATAGCTTCTGACATTTTTGTATATTCAGTGTACGCTGAAGATGTAGTAGAGTCATATACAAAAACTTTTGCTGTAGCTGTATCTATGTTTTGATCTGGAATTATATAGACTTGGTATTCTCCAGTAGAACTAACGTAAAATGTTTTGTTAACTATTTCACCTTCATAAGCTAATACTTCTTCTTCACCGTCATCATTTTTAAAAGTATATAGACCGCTTCCATTGTCAACTGCATCATAACTATCTACTGTATGAAATGAATAGGAAGTACCATCTACTGTAGCAGTAAAAGTACTATTTTCTGGTAGAGTTATTGTTGGAGGTTTAGGTGATGCAGATGATAAATCTACTGAAACTTTTAAAGCAACTTGAGAAGATGTTTTTGAACGTATGTTTAAACTTAAAACATCAGCATGACTTACTACAGAACTTCTAAGCTGAGCAGTATTTAAGAATGCTTCGTTTAATGAAAAATTGGCAGTTAGAGCATTAAAGTGTGTATTATATGCCAAAACATCTAAGATGTTTGATAAACCTGCAGCTTCAAAGTCATAGTCAGTAAATTCTGTTCTACTTTCTAAATAATCTTTAAGCCTATCTTTTATTCCTCCAAAATCAAGTTGGGTTGATGTAATATTTGTTGCCATTTTATCTTAACCTTGATATTGATGTTTCTAGAATTACTATTTCTTCTGTGCTAACAACCTTAAACTGTATCGATACTGAAACGGTATTACTGTCTGGATTAGCATTTACTATTATGTCTAATATTTTAGCTCTTGGTTCATAGTATTCAATAGCATTTGTAATGTTTTCTTTTATTTCATCAGATGTAGTATTATTAGATAATTCAAATATAAGAGCTGTTATATTTCCTCCAAAGAAAGGTTGGAAGGGTTTTTCAAAAAAATTAGTCATTATTAAATTTTTTACAGCTTGTTTAACGGCTGCAGCATGAGTTTTTTTATAGACATCACCAGATGTTTTAACGTTAAAAGAAAGATCTATATCCTTGTAGTCTACACTACGAGAGGATAGTAAACTTTTTATTCCTAGATCTTTATCTTCGTTAGCAAAAGCTTTTCTAGCCATCTTAAACTCTTTTTACTTTATTTATACCAATTCTACCAAAGCTTCGTCACTCTGTAGATTTTCATTATAGTACGTACTTAATTTTCTATCATAGTTTGCTGTAAAAGTTTCTGGCATTTCTGGCATGATAATAACCAGTTGAGCAGACTTACCACTATCTTTTGGATCGAACTCATCATATCTTAAAGATAACTCTTGATATTGAAATGAATCTTTTACAAGTTCAGCGAATTCAAATAACTTATCAAAAGATTCTAAACCTGTAGAGTTCTGATACATTTCATAAGCTACAGCTCTACCAGAAGATCGATAGTCTAAAACACTGCCGGAAGTTATGACTTCTCTTACGTAAGGTTTGTACAGTCCTTCAGAAACTACTAAGTTAAAACCATTCATTGATTCTAAATCATTGAAGTAAGACATTATATTTGCTTGTAGAATTAAATTTCTTGCGATTTGTTTTTTAGTGCTTAGTTCAGTTACATGATTTAAATTATGAGCGTCACCCTCACCGCCTAAGAATCTTGCTAGTGGTATGTTTTTATGCAATCTTGTTTTAGAATTTATTTCTGTTAGGTTGTTGGGGTTATACTTAGGATCAACTACAAAATCAAAAGTTCCTGCTTTTAATAGTCCAGGAGATTGTCTGTATCTCATTTTGCAATAATCATCATTCTTTCCAATCGCAGTCTGTCCTACATTTGTAGTTGAAAGAGTTGTAACAACTCTAGCAACTTCACCAGGAGCTGAATTTTTAAAAGAAGGATTTAATTTACCTTCTGATATTTGATTTGAAACAAACGTTGTGTTGTTTAAGTTAGCTGGATCTTTCATCCTAGCTCTTACTTCTCTTGGATCTAAATCTCTATCTATGACATCACCGTTAAAAGAAGACAGATCAATACTTTTAGCTATTCCACTATCACCATCAATGTTTACTTTTCTAACGCCTTTACTAGAATTATCTAAGTAATCATTTAATAGTATTCCAGTTGGAAGAGCCGTAGCAGTAGTATCTTTAGCAGTAGAATTAATAGTTGGGCCAGGAACACCTCCTGTAGACTTACCACTTGCCACTGCAGCTTTCTTAGAAAAATTTGCAGTTCCGTTCAAGCTGCCATGAAATGTATTTGCATAAGCAGCTGTAGCATCTATAGTTTCAGTCCAAACTGTTTTTTTCGTATGCATGTTGTAATTGTACATTATTATGTTTTCACCGCCGATTGTACCGGTATCTCCAAACACTGACATTGATCTACCAGCAATGTTAACACTATTTGCAGATAAATCCAGATCTTCAGCACCTGTGAAATTGACGTCGTTCTTATGGTTGTAAGCAGCAGTTCCGTGAATTAATTGTTTAAAACTTCCTTTAACGTAATTACTAAAGCCACCTAGAGTAATTTGAAGTGTTTGTCCTAATCTTATAGACTGGTAAATTCCTTTTATAGTTTCTCTTACATTCCCTACAACTTTTTTAGTAACAGAACCAAGTACATCTGCTACAATTGAACCTTTAACTTTGAATATGAAATTTCCGCCTACTGTCATATTCAAATCGCCTGTAACATTTAGATCTAAATTTCCGTGATAAGTAAGCTTTCCATCTCCGCCTACTACCAAATGGTAATCAGCTCCTACTACTTGAACTTGGTCTGTCTTAGCACTTGTGACTATAGCGCCGTCCGGTCTAATATCAAAACCTGCTCCAGTGTTATGTTTTATCAGTATTCTTTCTCCAGCTGGAGTATCATTCAATTCTATTACGTGACCGGAAGGAGTTTCATCTATCTTTGCTCTTTGATAAATTGTTCCAACTTTTTGAGAAACATTTAAAGGAACACCTTGTTGACCAATCTTTAAATCTAAATTATTGATTCCAACTCCTCTTGCTACTCTATTAACAGAGGATTCATTAGAATACTTAGGATACTCTAATGATGGATCAACATTATTTTTATCAGTCACACCTAAAGAATTAATACGCCCTTGGCCATACGCAGCGTATTGTTGTTCAAGTGTTAAGTCTTCTTCATTTTCTTCTGCCATGATTTCTTCCTAAGCTATTAGTGTTAGCTGTTGAGATGTTAGTGGTCCTTGAGATGCAGCTATTACGTTTTCTTTAGAGAATTTAGTTTTTACGTATTCAGGTACATTAAAACCAGGATCTACTTTTCTTCCAGGATCAGTGTCATTATGACCAAAAGCTTGTCCTCCAGGCCAAACTGCATAGAATGCTTTGCACCAATTATTAAAAGAATTGTATTGTGCTTGAGTTATAGACTCTGCACTAATAAAACTTTTGTAATTTGAGTTCCCGCTATTACAATTATAACCTGCAACAAAAGCTACTGCAATGCTTAAATTGTTATGACCATTTAAAGTGTGCGCACCTTTTATATTAACAGGCCTTCCTCTTTCAATAACGCCATTCTTTTTTATTATATAGTGATACATACACCCATCAAACTTTACTTTTTGATTTTGAATAGCTATCTCATGGATTTCCTTAGCACCAATATGACCTTGATTATTGAAATGAGCAGTCCAATGTAAAACAAACTCTGTTACTTCTCTAGTCATACCTCTGAATTCTGCTACAAGTTCTTCTACAGAAGAAACTTCTGTGAACTTATAAGTTGTCAAATCAGTATTTCTTCCTTCCCATAGTTGAGGTGAGCTAGGATTTACTTCTTTAATTTCTTCTGTAGTAGATCCAAAATCATCTGTCTCTGGAGAAAATGTAGTTATTGTAGTACTAGGTGATGTTGGTATATTGACTATCGTATCTTCTAATTCTTCTACAGTAACATCAGGTCTTTTATAAGGAGTAATCTTCTCAATTGCATCTACAGGTTTTTTATCTACAATTATACTAGTAGTGCTTTCGGTTATAATTTCTTGAGGAATTTCTGGAAGAGTTACACTTCGTATTTCAGTTTCTACATAATCATTTCCAACTAAAGCCACGTTATCTAAAAGACCACTTCCTTTTTTATCAACTGAATTATCTAACGATGAGCCAAAACTTTGAATATCTGTTTGTACATTATTAATTATTGCAGTAGTATCACCGTTATTAGTTTCATCTATTTGATTATAAGATTCTTCCCCAACATCTTGAAGATCTGTTGGAACTGTACTTTCAACTACAGAAGAGTAGTTTGGCTTAGTTCCTGTTACATCTGTCAAAACTGTTTTAATTGATCTTGGCGATCCTGACATAATTACTTCATTTAAGTCACCATTTCCTACAGTTCCTCCAGTTATATTACCTAGTGAAGAACTATTAGAAACGTTTCCAATTAAAAGAGATCCTACTTGAGGAACGCTAGTAGTTGGCCTTACAATAGGTGTAAACGTTTCTATTCCTACACCTAAGTTATCTCTAGTTTGGCTTATTCCAAGAAATCCATTTACAACCTGACCAGAAGTTTGAGCTAAAGTAGTTCTTCTTGTAGCAGAATATTTTCTGGTAGAGGTGTTTATCTGAATCTTAAATCTTCCAACTTCAGCAACAGCAAACACATTTGACAATAACTCGTTTACTAACAAACTTGAAATTGATATTTTTACGTTAATCATCTTGCAAACCTTCTATATGTGTCTATAGCTGAGTTTACTCTTGTATCTAAACTAGAAGAGGTGTATACACCTTTTACTATTCTAAACTCTGGCCTTTCATAAAATCTACAAATCGCAGTTGCTGCATCCTTAACTGTGCCAGAAGATTTAATCTCTCCTAGCGCATTATTTTCTGTACTGTCAAGTTCATGGAGTACATAATTCAGTTGTGCTGTTAAAGAGTCATACGGTAAGTTATACTCTTTTGAATATGAAATAAGTCTTTCTCTTCTATCGGCTCGCCACTGTGCTAAACCTTCAGACTTTTCTCCCTTATCGTTAGGGTTTACTTTTTTTGGATCTAAGCTAGATTCTGCATAAAAGTTTCCTACAAATCCTGCTGCTTGATATGCAGTAAACCCATTACAAGTAAAGAAATTAAATATCTTTTCAGCATTGCTATCGCCTACTAAATTATCGTCTATATTAGATCCTACAGGATTTGATTCAAATAAAGGAGTTCTAGGATCGAACTCATTTGGTCTTTGTTCTAAATTTTCAACTTCGCTCTGATTCATTACTCCATACTCTTTATGATGTATGGATCCTAATACAAATGGAACCTGTGATGACTTACCATCCATGAAAAAACCAAACACTAAAGCACCAGGAAGTATTTTAGCGTGATGGCCTATTCCTGAAATTCCTCCTTCAGTAGATGGAATTAAACATTGTGCCCAAGGTAGATGATGATCTGGTAATAATGTTCTATCCTGAGAGTGCACACCATACACTCTGATCTGTACTCTACCTAAATGTTCAGGGTCTGAATCACTAGTGACTTTACCTAGAAACCAATGAAACTCCTCGCCATAATAGTCATGATTCAAAGCTTTCATCATCTTTCCACCCCTACTCCTTGACCAAGTTTAGCACACTTTAAGTTTGCTGTGTATCTATTAGATTGAAAGTTATGCCTGGCTGCATATACAAAATATTCACCTGATCTTTTATAGTCTATCATTTCTCCGCGCTGTTCTTCATACATTCTAAACTCAATATTAATTTTATTTCCAATAGAAACATTTCTATCTGATCTTAAAAAGTTTTTACCAGGCACATTGATATCTATTGGAGCCTTCAATAAAAAGTGTCTAAGAGCATGTTGGGTTACTCTTTGCTTGTAGTATGATTGTTCATTTCCTTCGTGATAACTACTAAAGTCATTCCAATCGGTGTATATTCGACTGTTAGATATGTAATCTAAATCTCTAGACATAAAATCCTGTATTCCAGCATCTTCATCGAAAATTGGATCTATGGTGCCTTTAGAAGAAGACAGAGCATTTCGAGCAATCATACTATTAAAAGTTTCAGTTATATCATGTTCAACCTGCCAACGATCACCATTTAATATATCAAAAAAAGTAAATTTTCCAGATACAAAACCTCTTCTTACGAGCTTTAATAAATCATTTACGTTAGCAGTTTTCATAGCTTGTATTACAAAACTTTCATCTATCTCATCATATTGATCAGATAAAACGTTAGGACCAAAGGTTAAAGAGTGTATGTACTTCCTATCGCCATGTATAGCAGTATTTTCTAGTACAGTTTCTAAATCTATAAGTCTTAAAAAATTATCAGTTAAAGTTGAGAAAAGATAATACGGAGATCCAAAAGCATTTGGCGCAGCATCTTTAATCCAATTAGCAGCCTGCAAAGGAGTTAAATTAGGAACAATAGTTCTAACTTTTTTAAAACCTGTTTCCGGTTTATACAGGAGTTTTCTGTTTAGATGGTCGTCTAATATTTGTTCTATTATTTCGCCGTGATATCCTTCATATGATTGTTGTACATTTATGAGAGATGAAAGATATGCATGATCTTCTACAATGTCTATAACAAAAGCTTCTGTATTATCGTTTGTTTTTACGCCTAGATTAACTCTCTCTACTCTGAAATCCTTAGTCATAACATATGAAGAATTTTCATCTGTTCTCAATACTATTCTAACTTTTTCAGTTCCAAGCCAGTTTATTTCATTAAAAAGATTATCATTGTCTTTAAAAAATATATTTCCTGTTATAAATGGTTTATCTACATGTTCATATAGATTTATTTCACTTATAACTCTGTGTAGATTGACTTTAAAGTCATACCTATCTGCAGTTATCGTAACCTCTTCAATAACAAAATCAAAGGGTGAGGTCGTATTTTGTTGTTGACTAGGCACTTGTTAGAGCCTCTTTAAATACTCTAGCGACTTGATTTATATTTTCTGGTTTTATTACTCTTATTTCTTTTAAGTTATCATTAGCTTCAATGTACTTATCTAAATAAGTCACCTCGGTTAATAAACCACCTGGTCCATTTTCTGGATCTATATCTACTACTATTCCATCTGAGTTTTCATAGTGATGAGCTGATAGATGTTCTGCTGATGATGATTGAACTGTAACTGTATCAGTTCCATCAGTTATTATCTCACTATCTTGAAAAGATTTATTGTTAGTCACTTTAACAATAATCTGACCTAGATCTAGATTACGTCTTAAAATTGTACCTTGAGCTCCTGATGTATTTCCAGAAACTGTATCTCCTACTTCAAACTTATCAAATATCAAACTTCTTGTTACTACTGTGGTGTTAGGATAATCAAACTGTGCTTTAGCCAATAAGTCTGAATATGGTAAAGGCCATCCTTGTCTACGTATATTATCATTCATAGCATAAAATGTCCAATAATAGCGAGAGGTTCCATATATTTTTTCAGATAAAATGTCAGGTCTCTCACCATCTAATATTGTATATTTTATATAAAAGCTTGATTGGTCTTTTATAGAATCTATTACGTCTACATAAGATGCGATATTTTCAATAGCATTAAAAGTTGATTCGTTTCCAAACTTATACGCTACTTCTGGAAAATTTATAAAATAAGGCATTAATATCTCCCGCTAAGTATATCGTCTTTATCTAGAGTTCTATCTTCTACAAAACTCATTGTTATTGATATCTCTTGGAAGTCTCCAGTTTCAAACATAGCCATACTGTTTGGGTTATAAGTCGCTTGAAAATTTCTTAGATAAGACTTTAAGATCCCTGTTGCAATTGGTTTATCATCATACTCAATAGAAATTTTAAACTTGTTTGGAAACTTATAGCCTAAAGGAATACTTCCTTCTGATCTGATTGATTCTGGATATAGTTCTGATCTGAAGAATTTAATTATCTTTTTTATTTCTTCAGATTCTTTTTGTGTCTTAGGTATGAAGTTAAATGAAAAAGCAAACTCTCGTAAGTTAACTGCTTTAAACAGTGCTCTTGTGTTAGGTGCAGGCGTAGTAGCTAAAGCAGATCGGATTGCACCTGTATATTTTTCACCAGGTATCATACCTGCAAGTCTGGCCATTGTTGCACGAGCTGTATCTTGCGTAGCGTTTGCCATCAAGAAATCTGCTACGCTTGCTATAGCATTTCCTGTTTCATTTATTAAAGCATCTATAGGGCCTGTTCCAGAACCTACTAATCTTTCAACACCTGCTCCTACTACTCCTAGATCTAAATTCTCAATTTGTACTCCATCAGTTATTTGAACAGATTGAGGAAGATATATGCTACATGTTTTTCCAGTTGGCACGTCTCTTCTTTTAGAAACACCTTGCTTAGTTCTACTAGTGTTTCTATCTCTTGTGGTTATACTACCAACTGCTTCTTCAAAATTTTCAAAATCCTCCCGCTGTTTTTCACTAAGAACAGCTACACCATTGAAGTCTTCATATCTTTCGAACTCAGGTGGTCTAGTTTCATAAACATGAAATTTGACTCTTCCTTTATATTCATCTCGATCAACTAATGGAAACTCTAAATCAGAGTTGCCGTAATAGTTATATGCATAATATGGTATGTTTCTGTCTGGTTCAAACGTCATGTTAATACCTTTAATAAATAGAAATGTGTTAGTATTATTTATAAAGATATTATGACCTATAAAGGTAAATATAAAGTCAAAAATATTAAGAAGTATAGAGGCGACCCATCTAACGTTATTTATAGATCAATGTGGGAACGTCACTGCTTTAAATGGTGTGATGAGAATCCTAATATATCAGAATGGAGCTCTGAAGAAATAGTTGTACCATATTACTATGAAATAGATAAAAAGTATCATAGGTATTTTGTCGATTTAAAAGTAAAGTTTAAGACTGGCAAAGTTATTCTCATAGAAATAAAACCAGACAAAGAAACAAAGCCTCCAAAATATCCAGGAAAACAAACTAAAAGATACATAACCGAAGGACTCACTTATGTAAAAAATATGAATAAGTGGGAAGCAGCAAACTCTTTTGCAAAAGATAGAGGTTGGGAGTTTCAGATATGGACTGAAAAGACTCTTGAGAAGATGGGCATAAAGCCTAAAGGCCTAAAACCACTCGCTCCATATAAAAAGAAGAAAAAGAAGAAATAACATATAAATAATAGCATGGCAAATTTATTTAAACAACTAGAGATAGAAGCTTTTAAAGCAGGAATACAGCCTAGGACAAGGCAGTCTATAAATTGGTTTAGACAAAAAGCTCAAAGATTATCTGTTAACAACAGAGCTGCTTTGATGAGAGAAGAACCAATTCAGCTAAAAGCCAGGAATGTTCCTGGTAGCATGTTCATGTTCTTTTATGATCCTAAGAATAAAAGCACTCTACCTTATTACGATAGTTTTCCATTAGCTATTGTAGTTGACTCAGCACCAGGTGGTTTTTATGGTTTGAATCTTCATTACCTTCCACCTTTACTTCGAGCTCGTTTTTTAGATGCACTAATGGACAATACAAACAATATGACATATGATGAATCTACTAGATTTATGTTAAACTACAACATGCTGAAAAGATCGTCAAGAATGAAATACTTTAAACCATGCTATAAACATTATTTAAATGAACATGTAAGAAGCAGATTTGCTTATGTCCCACCTTCTGAATGGGAAATAGCTACTTTCTTACCTGCCGCTGATTTTCAAAAGTCTTCTAAGACTAAAGTTTATAGTGATTCTAGGAAAGCAGTCTAATGTTTCAAATAGAAAGTTTTAAAAACGCAATATCAGCTCGCTATGGATTAGCAAGAAATAATCTGTGGAGGATACAGTTACCAACTCGACCTGCGTACTTAGGCGGAGATACTTTTAGTGAAAGAGACGGAAGAATCTTAAACTTAATGTGTAATGCTACACAGCTCCCTGGTAGACAAATAACTACTAACGACAGGCAATATGGTATCAAGTCCGAAAAGATGGCACAAGGTTTTTTGAAAGATGATGTATCTCTTTCATTTTATGAGAATAATGTATACACTATCAGAAGATATTTTCAAGATTGGCAAAATAGAGTTTTAAATCAAAACTCATATGAAATAAGATATAAGAACGAATATGCAGAAACAGTTACTATGCAACAATTAGATCACGAAGAAAATCTTGTAGCTGAAGTTAAACTGCTTGAAGCATTTCCTACAACTTTAAACGTAATAGATTTGACAAGCGAACAGAATGGATTAGTACAAATTAATGTCCAGCTTTCGTATAGCAATTGGAGGTAACTAAAACAACAACATGGCACTACCAAAATTGAATGAAACACCTAAGTATGATCTCGTTATACCGTCTACACAACAAAACGTAAGATTTAGACCATACTTAGTTAAAGAAGAAAAAATATTGATGATGGCTAATGAATCTAAAGACGTAAAAGCTGGATTAAGAGCCGTGGTCGATACACTAAGCGCAGTGATAGATGATAACTTCAGCGTAAATGATTTGACTTTATTTGATGTAGAATATATGTTTACTAAAGTGAGAGCTAAATCTGTTGGAGAAACATCTAAAGTAATAGGAACCTGTGAAGAGTGTGAAAAAGATACTGAACTAGATTTAAACTTAGATGAAATAGAAATACCTAAAGTTACAGAAAACGGTGTTATTGAACTTACAGAGAATGTTTCAGTTGAAATGAAATATCCAACTTGGTTAAGTACACTCAATAGCACCAAAATATTTGATACTGAACTAACTGAAATAGAAAAAATGCTTGATTTGATTGCAGACAGTATGCATACTATATTAACTGAAGAAGAAAGAATAAACGTAAAAGAAGAACCAAGAGATGCTGTGAACGCTTTTATAGAATCAATGAGTGTGGAACAGCTTGATAAACTAAAGAACTTCTTAGATGGTATGCCAGTAGTTGAAAAGAAAGTGAACTTTAAATGTTCTCACTGTAGTCATGATAACTCGCTAATGATCAGGAATATTTCTGATTTTTTTTAATATGGTCTTCTGGTGATAATTTGGTGCACCACTATAAGACCAACTTTTCGTTAATGCAGCACCATAAATGGTCCTTGGCCGACATTGAAAGTTTGATACCTTGGGAAAAAGAAATATACGTTACATTATTATTAGATCATTTAGAAGAATTAAGAGATAAACAAAAAGCAGGTGGATAGAAATGGCCTCTTTAGAACAATTAACTGATGCTTTTAAACAGAGTGCTTCAGAAAAAACTGTGCAAGAACTCATTCTTGAGCAAAGGCAAACTACTAAAGCTATAGAAGATTTACACAACACTATAGCTAAAGATATACAGTTTGACAGAAGACAAAGATTAGACGAGTTAGAAGAAAAAAAGAAAGATAAAAAATCTGGACCAGGCTTCTTTGCTAATATGATGCCACAAGGATTAAAAGCCGGAGGATTAGGTGTTTTAGGGATTCCATTAGGTATCATGACTAAAGCTGCTCAAGCAGCTCTTTTAGCAGCAGGTGGTACTTTAGCTTACAAGATAGCGACCACTCTTGATGAAAGAATAGAAGCTGGGTCGGCGTCAAAAGTTTTAGGCGCAAAAGATCCTAAAGCTAAAATTACTAACAGAAACTTCACGCCTAAAAACGTGGCGTCTATTAAAAACACAGCTGCTCCTGACACTCGAACATCATCAGGGTTGAGAGCGCCATCTATTCAAACATCTGTGTCTACCATCAAAGCACCAAAAATTTCTCCTAATTTTGATTTAACTACAAAACCAGATCCTTCAATAAAGAAAACAGTAACACCTGATATAGCTAATATAAACGTTAAACCTGGTATAGTTAAATTAGATCCTTCTGTTATGGAATCATTAAAAAAGTTAGGGCCAACTGTTCAAACGAGTATTGGTAAGTTAAAATTCGATCCAAGTACTGGAAGATTTATCAACCTGACTGATAAAAATAGATTTGTAAAGACTGATATAGCTATTCGTGAAATGTTAAAATCGGTTCCGTCTCTTCAGTTACCTGATCCAGCTAATGTTAATACACCGAAGATAGATACAAAATCTGTTGTAAAAGCTCCAATGAGAAGTTTTCCAAAGTTTAATTCAACAGGAAGTAGAAGGACAAATCCTGCTGCAGCTAATATATTACGAAGATTCGATAAAGGTTTAACTGTCGGCGCACTAGGCGCGCTTAATCCTTATGAAACAACAGCAGAGCTAGTATCTCGATCAATGGCTGCTTCTAATAAACGTCTATTCAGGTATCCTGGAAATATATTTACTAAGATGTTTAATATATTAGGAAGTACTGGTGGAATGGCAGCTCAGTTTATGCTTCTTCCTAATCAATTAGGAGATGGTACTATAACAGGTGGATTGAGAGAACTATACGTTGATTTTGTAAGATCACTAATGGAAAATGATCAACCTAAAAGTCTTGATCTTCAAAAGCAAATACAGAACTATGAAAAGATGCATAGTGTAACTTTACCTGAAATGGGGTTTGAAGACGTATCAAAACTAAAACCAGGTGAGATAAAACAAATAGGGGAAATGTTAAGAAAGAGAGACAAAGAAGAAAGACTCAGAGCTGCTACAAAGATGGCTGCCGAATCTGAACTGATAGCTCAAAGAGCTGGAACTAGTCCTCTCTTCACTAAAAGAACCAGTCCATTAGAAGGACCTAATCCTAATTTAGGACCAGTGATTAATCCTTTTGAAAGGCGTTTTGATCCTCTGATGCCAGAATATTTGACGGCGCCAATGCCATTAGGTAACATGCCAATAGTAGCGCCGACTACAAATAATATCAATGAGTCTAAAGTAAATCAGACTATATTAAACAACAGTGGAACTCCTAATACCACTGATAATAGTCATGGTCCTTATTAGGCTGCATCATCATTAATTAATTTTGAAAAGTATGACATAGTATCATCATCTTCGGAAGTAGATATCTCTTCTGCAGAAGATGCTGGTTGCACTTCTTTAATTGTCGGCGCTGGAGTTTCTTCACCTAAACGTATTTCATCTTCAATCTTTGGTGCACCACCGAGGATTCCACCACCAATCACTGATTGTAATTTAGCTTGAAGTTCATCATATGTTTTGTAGTGTTTAGGATCTGTAAACTCACGAAGATCATGCATTGAATCGTAAATTTTTTCCAACTCATCATCGTTTTCTGATAGAGGAGAAACGTTAGCAAACTCTGACTTGTCATAATTACGATATCCTTCAACATCACGAATCTTCAACTTGAAGTTAGCGCCGTTCCAAAAATCAAATGGATTGATAGGATCTTCATCAGCAAACTCTGGTTGCATTGCATCCATTAGTTTATCGAAGATTTTCTTTCCATATTGATATAGGAAGACTTTACCTTCATTTGAAGGATTTCCTGGATCACTTACAACATAAATGTTAGAAACATGATGAAGTCTTCGCTTTTGACGACGAGCTGTTTCTTTATCTGCTTCAACACCAGAGTTCCATAAGCGAGAATTCAACTCACCGACTGGATCTTGTTGACCAATTGATGTAAGAGATCTTTCAATGTACCACTTACCTGTTGGACCTTTAAAGCCATGATCCCAATAACGATTCCAAGGTAAGTCTGACCCTTCCGAAGCTGGAAGAAACCTAATAACGGCATAACCATTATTCTGTTTATCGACTGTGGGTTTCCACATGCGATCGTCTGTATACTTATTTGTTTGAGTTTGTGTGCCTGTTGCTTCTGCTGCAGCAATCAGTTGATCGATTTTACCGCGATTGCGTTTTAAATTTTCGAATGACATTTTTATATTCTCCGTATGTCTGAAATATTACTGTATTATTATACATTATATGTGCTGTATTGTACATAGCTATTTATTCAAAATATAACGTATTTTGTCGAGGCAAGAAATTTAAACTCATAGCCTCTGCTTCAATTTTCTCCTTTATAACAGGAGAAATAAATTTTTTTACATCTTCTGGATCAATGCTAGTTAACTTACATGCTTCTACTACAGCATCAATGTAACCTAGCTTTTTATCCAAAACTTGTTTTTCAACTATCTTACTGAATTTTGATTTGTTCATGAATTCTGCTTCTATCATGTTTCCTCTTCTACTTCTGGATCTAAGCCTGTGTACGTATATCCTAAGTCTTGATAAAACACACCGTACGAATATTTAGGTGTACCATCTTTTTCGTATGCTGGAACAACGCAACGATAACGAATCTTATGTTGCTGATACTCACCATAGAACATATCAACATATTCTCCAGTACTTAAATACTTCTGAAGATTATTGATGTAAGCTTGAATATGTGCTACTTTAGTTTCTGCGTTTTTCTCTTTCAGCCTGACCATTTTTCTAGCACCAGCTAGTAATTCTTTTTGCGTTTTGATCCAAGACTGAATCTTACGAAAATAAAATGGGTCGTCTTCTGGACGATTCAAAGCATTAGGGTGAATGTTTTTATATTTAGGAGGATTCTCTCTCATCCTCTTTTCACGAGCTTTTGCTAGTCTTTCAACTGCAGCAGCTTTTTGTTCCGGTGACATTGGTTTACGCTTCTTACGAATAGCCATTGGCTCTCTCCTTCATCATATAATATTATTCTACCACAGTTTGAGATAAATGTAAACCATTTTATTCATCTAATTGGAGTAGTTCTATCTCGCCGTTCTCGTCTTTCCTCCATTTAACCATGTTGTTGTCTACCATATACATTATAGTATGAGATATTATATCGTCTTGAGATGCTCTAGTCCAGTTCAACCCAATCATAAATGCACAAGCTGAGGCTGCAGAAAAGAGAATCCAACTTAATGTTAATGAAGAAATCAAAATCATAGTAAACTCCTATATTAGATACTATTATTTATTACGCCCAGATTATTTCTTCTATTCTATCTAGTCTGAAGCTTCTCCAGTCTTGTTTCTCTAAGTCCCATACAGCTAAAGCTTCTTGACTCTTAGACTTGTCTGAAATGTATTCTTCTACATCAATCTGTTCTGGTAAGAATTTTTTCATTAGTGTGCAGTGCATGATTCTTTGAGTACCATCTGCTTTGATAAAGATAATGTTAGCTCTAGTTTCTCTTAGTCTTTTAGCTAATCCATCTCTTGTAAGTTCCATTATTTTTTCCCTTTTGTTAAAGTTTTTTCAAATCCTATTACTATTCCACCATTCCACGAATCACCAACTGCTTCTGCAGCAGGCGCTATAAAAAAGTTCTTATACTTTCCTCTTATAAAAGGAGCAACAGCAATATCATAATATCCACTGACCAATCCAAGCTCCACTGCAAATTCTCCATAGTTATACTCCTGTCCAACATACGCACTTATTGTGCTTTCACTATTTAAATAAGCACCCGCGATATAAGATGGATCTTCCCATCTCACATGCGGATGTATAGAATTATAGTCACCTTCAAATCCTAGATGCATAGACAATCCTAATGCTAGAGTAAGTCCACTCATCTTCTCATCTTTGCCATATCTTCGGCATCCTTCTTACGAGTAACAGGCACAGCGTTAGACTTGTGCATAGTGCCTATACCAATGATATAGTCACCGGTGTATTCATTTGCTTTTACTTTAGATCCATTGCCTGGTATAGCGTCAGATGTCATCCTAGGACCAGTGCTGTAATCAGGTAGCTCTGCCCTATAGTTTGACTTGGTGTTCTTTACACCCATCTTTTTAAGAAAAGCTTCATGCTCAGCTACAACTTTTTTCCAACCTGGCTTACGCTTCAGTTTAGACTTACCATGAACTTGGATTCCACGAATCATATGCATTGACATAACAATCTCCTTTTAATCAGAGGAGGGGCGTTCTGCAGTTGCCCCTCCACCTATCTGCATTTAACGTATGCAGCAACCGTCTGGGTTTACTGGTACCAGCCGCTATACCAACCTCGGTGCCCTGTACAGGAACTTACTATTACACCTAGGATTTTACATATCAGATGAAGCATCCCATACCCACTTATTATAACGATACTTGGGACCGAATATAACTACATCTGAATCTCCGACCTCAGTCATAACACGATCGTCATTCCACTTGTGGATCATTGCAGGACCACCCCACAATCGATAAGCTCGGACGAACTCATCTCCACGGAAACCGACATAGTGTACAACCTTAACCATTTTTATTAACGTACCTCATAACCAAATTTTTCTGCAACTAATTCAGCACCTAAGTCTTCTACAAGAGCTGTGACGACTTGCTCACGTGCTGAGGTGTCCATAGCTTCAACATAACTAGAAGCTTTTTTGAAATTACCAAAAGTTATTGCAACCGCAACTTCTGAAAATAACCTCATGTCATCTCTGTACATAGCTTTTAATTCTTTGTCATTAGCTTCTGTGCAGTAAGACGCTGTTTGATCGATAAGTGTGTTTAAAGCTATTCCCATTTTTTATATCCTTTTATCATTTGATATAACTATACTACCACAGTTTAAACTAAATGTAAAGGAAAAGGTTTCGTTTGAAATCAACCACTTACGTTTTTTATACAAACAAAGGACCTTCAATCCAAGCGACAAGAGATTTTCTCTTTCCTTTTGTTACAGGCAAGACTCTGTGATTCAAGTAGCTAGGAAACATTAGTACAGTACCTTTGTCTTGATAGGTAGCTGGCAGCGGTGTGTTCTGTAACTCAAACTCTCCACCTTCGTACTCATAGCTAGAAGACAATTGAATAGTCATACTGAGCTTTCTCTGATACCACGTACTACTGTTCCATATAGTGTCACAGTGCCAGTCATAGTGTCCTTCATAAGAAGCATCATACTCAGTGTACTGTAAGTCCCATATCTTTTCAAGGTGGAAACCGTAGAGCTGTCGGTTAGCATCTCTAAAGATATTGTGGCAAAAAGAATTGACCGCTATGTTATTAGGCATGAACAAGATCTCGCTTCTTCGAATCTCGCCTCTCGCATCTCCAACGTTTCCTACCTTACCTTGCTCTAATCCTCCGGCCTTCTCGACCTCAGCTGCAATCTCTGTCTCTAAGAGGTGAATCTGCTCGTCTCTTAATTTGAAACTAGCATAGGGTGGCCTAAGGCCCATCCCTGGTGGTTTTTTGTCACTCATACTATTATTCCTTATAGTTCTCGTCAAAGACTCCGTACAGACGAAGCTTAACATTTTTAATGTGGTTGCACGGTACTCGTGCTTTCTTGCGACAAGAACAGCTGAAGCCATCTGACTCCATCCGTACTGTTCCTTTCGCGTAGTGCCACTCGGTACCTACTAACCAGTGGCCTGTTGTATTTATGAGGCTTGCGGGAAACACAGTCATGATCAGTTCTTTCTCGCGCCGGAGGCGCGTCGCATTTTAATCCCAGTCGTTATCGAAACGAGTCGTATGATAAAGAGTCTCGCCATAGTACTCCTTCGCGTACTTTGACGCATCAGTCCACTGATACATATTAGACTCCTTTGGAACTTCCATAAAGGATCGATCCACCTTTGGTGGTCTTACCTTACGAGTCCTCTTCTTTACAGAGGCCAGCTTCTTACGCCGCTGATCGATCTTCTTGATCAGGTTCATTCTTTCATCATATGTAGTAGCGATAGTCATTACACAGTCTCCTCATAAAGTTTACATATTTTATTGCGATCTTCGTAGCCGATACCCTGGCGCCATAAGAAGTGAGAGAACTCCTGTGAGTTATCCTCGATGTTGATGTCCTCAGCCTGAGCTAAGAAGAACAGAGCTCGCTTCCAGTTAGTACCAGTAGTCTTCATAGTTGCACGGAGAGTTTTTCTGAACTCGTCTAGAGAAACCTTCTCCATCTGCTTCTCCATCTCGATGGACTCCTCCATCTCTTCACAGAGGCTATCCCACTTCTCTTGCTTTTGAGCAGGAGAGAGATCGTCCCACATTAGCATAAAGCCGTATGACGGACGGTGTCCACGAGCATCTTTATGGAGGTCGCTGATTAAGTTATCCTCGTAAGTATATTCCACTCTTCCCATTATACATTCTCCCTTACAGTATCTTTCCACCCGATTCCATATCTGTCAGCTAAGGCGTTAAAGCACTCATATAGGTAGTCAGCTGAGTAGAACGCTCCTAGATCGAGATTAATGTCAGAGTCCACAAAGTTCCAGTTCATTGAACCGTCTGTGTTCCAGTTCTCCTTTGATCCTACGGCCTTGTTAAAAGACTCTACTACGTCTGCCTTGATGGCTGTTCCGTCGCTGAGGTGTACTATCTGTGACATGTAATATCCTTTATCATTTGATATAACTATACTACCACAGTTTAAACCAAATGTAAACCTTTTTGTTTCGTTTAGAATCAACTACTTACGTTTTTTTTTCTGTGGGCCATTACGATATCGTAGGCCCCTTCGGGGAGGTTCCAAGCCTTCATGAGCTTGAGGTACATCTCAGCAGTCATAGTCACGACATCAAACCTGTCTCTCTTCTCATCGTACTGCCTGATGTGGCAATAGTCGTCATAGAGCAACACTGATATATCCTCGAGCTCACCTGTATTATCAAGGATAGTAATACAGGTCTCGTCTTGATCGAACTCTATCGTTATCATCCCCAGTCTTTCCGATCTTCCTCGTTGTTATATCCCCAGGTATACTCTACTATCTGGTTAGAAGTCATCTGAGCCATCTCTATACGACTCCCCTTACCAGTCCCCTCGGGATACCAGTGTGGATCGTACGGACGTCCATAGTACCTATCAGCCGAGCCTCTATCCTGCGGAGATCCGTGCTTTGGTATACCGTCCTTTACAATGTGAGGGTGCTCTAGCTTCGGGTACACAGTGATGAATCCGTCGTCCTCTATCTCATTCGATTTATTAAACATAGTCTCTCCTCTCTATACTATCTATGCAATGACTCTCGAGATGGTTTTTTACCTGTGAAAAAAATTTTTCAGATAACCTCTCGAAAAAAATTCTCGAAACCCAATAAATGGATTAGCCAGTTAAGGCCTGGTAGGCTGGGTCCTCTAAATAATATTATTTAAAAGCCCCTTTCTCCTACGGTCTGATGGTACCTATCTCCACCTTTTTAGTCTCCACAGTACCCCACTTATAGCCGCCCTCTGCGGTCACCTCGTTATACAGGTTATTATGGATTTTATCCGCCTCGTACTTATCTTCATAGGTACCCTGGAAAAATGCCCCGGTTCTGTTCGTGGCTCTCACTCTATATACTACCATTATACTAACTCCACTCTCTCTACTCCATAAGCAATCTCTTTTCCTTGCTGCTCAGACAAGAAGTCAACAAGAATCATAGAGTTCTTATACTCAAAGCCTAGCATGGCACACTCATATACCTCGCCCTGCTCGTTATGTGACCAAGCATTATCGCCATGCACAATAAAATGATCACCCATCATGGATGAACGTAACCCCATGCCACCTTCGTGTAAAGGGCACATACGCTTAACACTGTCACAGTTATCAGCGTTACCATCTTTGATTGACCAAGAACCAAAAATGTTTTGAGTCCTGTGGTAAGCATATTCACATGCCTCTGTATCACTCTTAATCTCTGCAGGTATAGAGACCTCTGCCACTCGAACAGCGTCCTCGTCTACTGGTGCAGATGGGTGTGGCATATGGATCACGGTAACTTTCATTTGAATCTCCTAAACTGTATAATAGCAATCTACCACAGAATGAACCAAATGTAAAGGAAAAGGTTTGCTTTAGAATCAATAACTTATGCGTTATTTTGCTAACCTGTTGATATCGTTAGGTAATAAGGTTGAAATAGTTTGGGTGTTGGTGGTGAACCTGAGGGCCTGGCTGATATGGCGAGAGGACTGAGGGTGGACTTGTAGCGAAACCGCGAGAGCGACCGAATGGCAGTTTCCCAACTGGTTTCATATGCATATACTATTACCCGAGGTATATCTTCTGTAGGTGTGTTTCGAATTGCTCTACCTTAGCCAGTCTATTAGGCCATAGAATATACTCTTTTTCAGGGTTTGCCTTGAGGTTTGTGAGTAGAGGTGTAATAGCATTGTATAGTTTATCGAGTTTTTCTTGAGTAGAGAGAGCAGCTTGAGAGGCATCGAGGGCTTCTTGAGCCGTTGCTTGTACTGCAGAGAGTTCATCTTCGTCTACTGCTGTGAACCCAAAGTCGAATAGATCTTCCATTTCTTTCCTCTTTTTAGTCTATTTATCTAGTATAGATTTCATATGCAGTTGTCATTCTTCTGCATAGTGTTCGCAAAACCGACGGCAATGTGATACTCGAGTCTCTTCTTTTTCCCATGATTCTGGCAGAGTTTGCGTGAACCACTCGTGATTAAGTATAGACTCCATAGAGTTCTTCTTGAGATTGAGCTCGTCCTTGTGCTTATAGTACTCTTGAAAGACTTTTTCGTTCATGTCCTTGTCAGGTCGAGCGTGATCTGAGCTGAAACTTGAGTTGCAGAAGTAGCAGCACGGCCAGACCTGTCCGTCTGGATTGACGAGTATTCTTCTCATCTCCATCCATGAGCACCTAATGTATGTCTTCTTCTTCATCTACCTGACTCGCTTTCTCTACCATTTCTTTTAGAGCGGGGTTGAACTCTACTCTCGTCTTCCAGTCTGACTGAGCGTCTCGAACGTACTTAGGCTTCTTGTACTCACCCTTGATCTGCTCTATCTCGTCTATCTCATCGTACTCGTTCGTGAACTCGAAGCTCGGCCCGTCATAGAATCGATTGTTCTCTACGTAGTCTACCGTCATCGCTCCGTGAGCCTGACAGAGATCCATTATCTCTTGCAGATAGTCTTGATTGTGTCTGTGTACGACGCAGAACCCCTTGGCCTTACCTCCTGCGTCAGTGAAGGCCTTCATGTTAGCCAGTACTTTACTCAGGTCAGTGAGTCTTCGATAGTGAGCGTGCATCTCTTGATTGATACCCTCTACCGCAAAGTCACAGCGTATTATACCCTTGTCAACGCACAGAGAGGATAGTTCTCCAAACTTCTTCCACCAGCTCAGAGGCCTGACTGATCCGTTTGTGTCTATCGTGAGTTCTGTTCGAGGGTTTATCGTAAGGATGTACTCGGCTATCTCATACATCTCCTTACACATTATGGGGTCGCCCCAAGTGCCACATATCTCCCACCCGTCAGTACGCCTGATGAGCTCTGGATCGTATGCTTCCTTGAACTCTTGAAGAGACCACCTGATGAGAGGAAGCCAACCTACTTTTCGCAGGCCTCCGTTCTCGAAGTCTGTCCTGTGACACTGTGGACAACCTGCGTTACAGTACGTACTTATGTCAACGAATATCGTCAGCTTGTGACTGTCGTACAGGTCTTTCCAACTCTTCATCTTTTTCTCGCTCTTGCCTCAGTTTCCAAAGCATCCACTCATAGTATCTTATCGGCTCTTTCTCAGTCATAGAGTTCTATGATCTTGTTGTCTAGAAAGTCAACCTTTTCTTTTAGTCGATCTATTCTATCTATCAGCATTTGATCTGATAAGTTTGACTCAGCACCTACCGCTGAGATCGATCCTGCATGAGCCATGTCTTGCTGGATTAGAGCTTGAACTTCTGCTCCCATGGCCATGTTCAAGTCATGAAGTAGTTGTTGATTCGCTTGAACCTCAGACTCTAGGTATATGATCTGCTCTTCTTGAAACGATATCTTTGCTTTGTTTTCTTCTATGCCGTTATTCAACGCTACGACGAGTAGCATAGCGGCGATGGTTAAGGGATCCATCTCTCACCTCCTATGATTTAGTTTGGTCTAAAGAACTCCAATGTGACTCTTTGACCGTTCTCCATCCAGGAGATAGTTGAATAGTCATAAGTTCTTCGCTGTTCATTTCTCCAGTGCTCTACTTTCTGGCACTGTCTTTGTTTTCTATAACCAGTTATGACCTGACCAGTCTTTGGTTTTGCACCTTTGTCTGCTCCGACTAGTCCACCCATGATTGCACCTACTGCTGCACCTTTATCGTCGCCAGTTGCACCTTTACCTAAGATGCCACCAATGATCATGCCAGCTAAGGCACCACCTGCGGCGTTACCTTGTTGAGTAGTAGTTCCATAGATAGGAACATCAACCGTAGCGCACTCAGTCTTGTAGTACGGTACCATTTCAGTGACTGTTTTGTAGTAATCTTTTACTTCTGCCTTAACAGCATCTGCCATCACAGGCGCCGTTACAAGGCTCGCCCCAATCACACAGGCAATTAGATTTACTTTTAGCATTGGTCTCTTCTTTCTTCATTGTTGATTCCTTTTTGTAGATAATCTCGACCGAAGTTGACTGCGTCATTCTCAATCAACTCGTCTACTAGCTCCACTATCATATCGACATCACTGCCGTTGATAGGTGGAATCTTTTGTGAGTAAAGCCCGATAATGATCTGATCTTCTATATTACCTCTATTGGCTTTACCTTTTATGAGAGGCATGTGTATGTCATTATCAATGATATGAAACACAATTTGCCCTATGGTTTCTCCTTTTAACATTTACTTTATCCCCTGTTCAAGAGCAGCAGCAATGATGATAGGAGTCAAGACTTCCTCGACTCTATCCTCCCAGTGAGACCACTGCATGCGACGAGCATTGTCAGTATCTCTCATTGTTGGAGCAAATCCATAGATCTGGTTGAACAGACCACGCTTATTGCATAGGCCATTATTGAAAAGATCGTAGGCAGCGTTCTGAGCTCGACGGAACTTGTCAAGTGCTTTGTTCTTAGTTCGTGGATTCTCACAGGCACCTTCAAGTGGAATCAACTCGTTGAGCTGATCACGTACAGTTTCAAAACCAGAGTTTACACCCCATGAATTACTGAACAATTTTTCCTGATATCCGCTATACATTACACTAACCCCCTAGCTTGAGAAACTTTTATGATTGCATTCCAGAAATCTTTTGGACCAGAATCTTTAGTGAATCCTTCTTCAGTACCGAAGTCCATGCTAGAAGAACCCATAACTGTATCTGCTAATCCATATTTATCCACTAAGTTAATGCCATCTTCGAGAGTATCAGCACGGCGAATGATCTCACCATTTCTAGTTTCGATATGCATAATCAATCCGGCTTCGTTAGCACTAAGATAGTTGATTCCAAGATTTTCCATTTTAGATTCCTTTTTATTCCTTATATAAGCAGTATACCATAAGAAAATAGGAATGTAAAGGAAAAGGTTTCGTTTGAAATCAACTACTTACGTTTTTTATTTTCGTTTGTTATCAATTACTTACAGGTTTTTTGTATCTGATCCAGTCTGATAACCTATTATGATCCGTTATGTCATCGCATGGATCATCATTTCTATCGCTGCTGTCTTTTATCATTTCTTTTTTACCACTCTTACCTCTACGTTTTCTGATAATGTGATTAAGGGATCAACTTCTTTATAGTAATACAATACAAACTGTGTGTCTTTAAACTCTTTGAATATGCCTTCCCATATAGGTCGCCAGTTATTAGTCAACCTTTGAGTATTTCCTGTTTGTCTGTCAGACTTTAAAACTAAATCTGAAGTGCTAGTAATATCAAAAGCAAAGATAGTGTCAAATCCATACATGTGTATCTCATCAGCACCTAACTTTTTAGCAGTGTAGTGTGTAGCCATGTGTCCGCAATTGAACGCTGTAAAATCTGGAGCATACTTAGGAAGATGTGTATAAAATTGTTTCATTTGTCCAGCAAATTTCATTCTGAACCTAGGAAACATTTCACAATATTTCTTTGGTCTTGCTCCTAGGACCCAGTCTCCTGGTATAGTAACGCTTCCCTCATCTATAGCTTTACACATTTTAAAGTCTACGATAGTTGTAGTGTAAACGTTATCTATTTCGAAAGGAGGAAGGTTACATGTTATTTTCAATCCTTTAGCCGGCTTATATGTTGCAGACGATTTTCCATTTCCTATTATATGGGCCACCCTACTCATTAATCAAACTCCAAATCTTTTCTTTCCCTTTTGCACCTGTCCAATGCATAACTTTCATGTCACTTGGTACAGTATTATCTATTACATCAAGACGAAGTGTATTGTATCTCCTAGGCAAGTCAGTTATGTTTATAAGTCTTTTCATATCGTGTCTTACTATTGAGTGTAAAACTTCTTGATCACCTACGTCTGGTGATAGTGATACCTGTGCTGCCCAAGTGTCTAATATCATAGGTCTACCTTGAAATGCAACTACACCTGAGTTGTGCCAGCGTTCACCTCTCCTATTGCTCCACGGTAAATCCTCTACCATAGCAAGCTTATTAGGTTCAATGTAGTCAAATATGTCGTCTATAGATCCTTGAACGTGGCAATCTAAATCTATCCAGCAAACTTTGTCTGCTTGCTTAGCCGCGTCTATCATAGCAAATGGTTTTTTAAACCAATTTTTTGAACTATCAACTGGAGTTTTAAACGTGTCAAAGTCATATGGAAGTATAGGAGTATTATTATGTTTGGTAAAGTTACTAAGAAACCACTCGAGCATCCACTCGTTACTTTTGTCATAAGCTGTGATGAATAGATTAGAGTAACTCATAGCCTTCGCCGTATCCATGCTTAGCTCTACAGCCTTCAATCTTTTGTATAGTAGAA
>CEPR01012887.1_pt1 | contig 27265 bp, 8 predicted proteins | sample 530431 | NCBI WGS metagenome assembly CEPR01 (sample SAMEA2620078, study PRJEB7988) | marine metagenome | isolation source: saline water (ENVO:00002010), including
TACCATTCCTTCAACGACCTTAGTTTTTTTGGAACCATCGTCTAACACCACATCGTAGACATACCTACCTTCTTTCAGTGCCGCAGTTTGTGCTTGTGTCAAACTTATCTCAAGTATACCTTCTGTAGGTACCACAAAATTCACACCAAAAGAAACTTTATTTGTACTATATGGGTGTTTCGACAACTTAGCCACACCGGTATAACCAGTCAAATCTAAAGCACTATTACCAGAACTACTAGCTAAGGTAAAAATCTGATCAAAGTCTGTTCCTGTATTAATAATTAAATTGTTAACATAAACAGCAGACATCTGGATATTCTATTGTTTTAACTATTTAGGGACCTTACATATTGTCTATTACAGTCAATACCTCTTGCTGTTTTAAATACAACTTAAGGTAACTTTTTGCAATATCTCTCATGGTTGAAATAGAATCACATTCATCCAACTCTCTAGAAAGCTTTTGATATTGAAAACTCTTATTTAAGTTATCGAGTTTAATTTCATTTGGGTCCATTTAAAAACTCCTTAAGTAGGGATTTAATTTCATCAATGTCATTTTTCATTTGATCAAGTTCTCTCTTCTGAATGTCTCTTTGTACAACAGAATTGACATATTGATCATATGCTAATGAATCACAATTAATAATAGCACCAGTTTCTTCATCACGATATAAATTTTGATACCCTTCCACTTTAATCATTTTGTCACCTCACTGCAAGTGTTCTAAACTCCTTAATTCTTGGTGGTTTAGATTGATCAGTACCAGACATAACAACTTTAATTGTATAACCAATGAATAAATCTAGATTTTCTGCAGTAAATGTATACTCAGAGAATTCTTGATTTAAACTTGGTGGTACGTAAACATCTGGTCTACCACTATTTTTAGATTGATCTAAAACTGCAAATCCTTCATCATTAACAACTTTAACATTATCAAATCCTGGGAACAATTCAAACTGTTGTGCAACTTCAGAAGAATCTGCTCTAATCAAACTATAAAGAACTCTAAAGTCTGCACTTGCATCTCTATAAGCACTGAAAATAACCTTTAGAGTATCTGCAGGTTGTGCAAGATTTACGGTGTTTGATACGTAAACTGCAGCATGTGGATCATTAAGAATTTCATTAACTCTAGGATCTGTTACATAATCACTAATAGGTCTGTTTAATCTATTAGATCTAAACTCAGTAATAGCATTATCGAGATAAACAACTGGTGACAGATTTGTATTTGAAGTTGAGAACGTAATTCCTGTCTGGAAAGACTTATTTCTGAATAAATTGGTCAAACCTGGTTGATTTTGTTCATTAACTTCAGATGCAACTAATCTCAATGAACTCAGTCTATTAAGTGCATTTAATTGTACTGGTTCAGAAATCTGCTCAACAAAAGGTGTCTCAGAACCACCAGGGCTGGTACCACTAATAGATCTGATAAAAGCATTTACAGATGTTTGTGTGCCTGGTGTTAACAAGTCATAGGTAGGAATGATACTACTATAATTGATATTTTCGCTGGCAGTCGATGTATTGCCACCATACGAACCCTCATCAACAAAAGACATTTGTGGTGCATTTGTTAAAGAATTATCAGTTCTTCTGTCTGGACCACCTTCTTGTCTATCAATTTCAATGTAGTAGGAATCTATTTCAATATCTGAAGAATGAATATCATGAGTTTTATTAATTCTTCTTAGAGAAACACCATTCAATTCATACTTGTTAACAAGACTACCTTGATCATGAAGTGTAATTAGTGTTGAATCGACACCTCTTCCATTATTTGTTGATACTGTCAATGCACCATTTTCAACTGCAGTATATCCAATAATTTCTTCACCAATTTTGACATAACCAGTGTTTGCTGCACCAACTGGTCTACCTTCAAAGGTGGAGAAGTTTGCAGTACTAGCAATACTGATAGTAGTATTTTCATTTACATCCATAGATGCACTTAATGTTGTTGGTGCATAACTCGAAGAGACATTGCCAATTGCAACTTTATCAATACCAGAATACATACCATGATCAAAATGATCTAACTTGATAAAGTTGCCTGAATTTATACCACCATCTGGAACAAATTTAGTAATGACTGTACTGGCAAGTGAAACAATTGGATCTGCAGCATCATCGGGGAAGAAACTTACACCTGCACCAACCGAGAATGCATTTGCTTCTCCCTGAACTCCAGAGAGATATAAAGTATCGATACCGTTAATTGCAGTAACAGAAATTTCGGCATTTCTACCTTGTGCAGTAGTAACACCAACAACATCACCAACTTCATAACCAGTACCACTTTCAGTGATTGCAGATACTTGAGTGATTGCACCAGAACTATTAGTAACAATAGTAACTTTCAGACCAGAACCCTTGCCAACAATATTAGTTGTTGGTAAGTTTGCTAGAGTTGCTCCTGCGGGGAAGTTTTCACCAGCACTAGTAACGGTTGTTGTTCCCACCTGAGAACCTCTACCAACAACAAAAGCATGTGTATTTGGTAGAGCACCTGCAATCTTTCTACCATCTTCCATAATGGAATCTAGAGTAGTAGAAGTTGTTATACCAAGAGTTGCTGTCTTAGGTAATGTTGTGATTGGATTTGAAGGTAGAGGTGCAACATATCCATTACTCTCATTAAGAGTTGGTGTTGTGAAGAATGCAGTACCAGTAGATTCTACAAATTTTGCTTTGTAGAGTTTAAACTTAAGATCTTGATATTGATTTGCTGTCCAAATAGAACCGTTTTGTGATTTGAACAACGAACCCATTGCAAACTGTCTAGAATAAATGACAGATTCTGTAGATGGTAAAGATTGAGTCTTGACACTTGGTTCACCCATAGTTGCGATGAACATTTCATACTCATCAGAGTGGGCAGAAATAATAACAACACAATATTCAGTGCCAGGTGCCAAATAAATTGGTTCTGGGAAAGTTACCTTAGTTTCTGTCTCACCATCATCAGAAATTAATACTTGTTCTGGTCTGAGAGTAACTGCTTTACCAAGAACAATTCTGGTAGGTGTACCCAATTCAACTGTTCTAATTTCAATTCTTAATGGTGCTGTACCATTATCTTTAGACTTGAAGAATAAACCAACAGAAGTTAAGAATGCACCATTGATATCATCAATACTATCGTTTTGAGCAGGTGCTTCAACTGTTCCACCAACAGTAAATGATTGTGCTAATGGATCAAAGAATTCTGCAACTGTGTTTTGAGTATTTCTAGTTGTAGTTACAAGATTAGTTGTGAGGTTTGCACCGAGATTTGTGACAGTCTGAGTAGTGAGATTACTAGTAATTGTAGTAACTTCATTTTCCCACTGATTCAAAGTTCCATCTGAAGTATAACCAACTTCAGCAAAAGAAATTTTATTGCTACCAGGTGTAGCATGTTCATTTGTTTTACTTGAAGTGAGTTTAAATGTCTTAGTACCTGTATCAATTCTTACTGTTGGTACTGGAACTGTATTTGGATCTCTTAAGAAGAATGTACCAATAAGATCACCATAATTGTCAGAAATAAGTCTGAGATCTTTTACATATGCAATTGCACCACTAGTTTGACCAACTAAAAGCATACCTTTAGTAAGGTAACCATTAAATCTACCCTGAGCTTCTTCACAAAGTGAATTCGTATCAATATTCAGAACTTTTGTAGTGTTACTATAAGAAGAGAGAAGTGTTTCTGTCTTAATATATGGATTGATATTGAATTTGGTAGTAGGTGCATTAAAAGGACCAAACTTATGATCTGGTGTTGCTAATCTAAAAGTGATTAAGTTTCTGCCATTTACAGAACCAATAACAGTTTCACCTGTTCTAAAAATGCCACTTGTTCCACTAGATGCAAGACTATTATCAGTTGCAACTTCGATAAGTTTTGGTGTAAAATCAACTGCACTATTATCATCTAAGAATTGATAATATTGTGTAGATGGTTTGAGATTAGAAACAGTAAATTCGGTGTTTCTAGATCTCATGAAAGATTCATCACCAGAAGCAACCAAAACATTTCTTACTGAAATATCAGTATTAGTAATAGTATCGAATGTTGTATTTGTAGACCTACTAGATGCTCTAAAAGTTTGTGTACTAGTAGATGTAGATGTTCTACTACCAATGGTTGCTCTAGTTCCTCTTCTAGATGGATTTGGGATGCGTCTTACACTTGTAGAGGTAGTTTGTCTAACAACTGGGTTTTGAATAGTTTGTCTCAGATCAATAGAAAGGTCTCTAGTGATAGTTCTAGATGAGTTGTTAGTGATATTAACATTTCTATCTGGAAGTTGAATTGTCCTTACCCAAGTATCAACTGCTGGGTTGAGTTGAATAATACCAGTATATATGACAACGTTGAATGGGTTAACATTCTCAACTCCAGTAGCATATAACTGCTGAATCCAGTCTTGTTCTTCATATTTTAGTGTAATTGCATTACCAGTTTTCTGAACTTTTGAATCCAGGAGTTCAAAATCAGAATTATAATCTAATGTTTCGTCTGCAATGTCATCTGCAGATATGACCTTATTTTTAATAGAATTCCTAGTAATCATAGGAATCATTTCACGTGCTGTTGGATTAACCTGAACAGTAGATAAACCACCATTCATCAAAGAATTGTTTCTAAAATCATCAACAAAGAAACCACTCTTAAATCTATTTTTACCATCAGCATCTTGTACTTGTAGAGTCTGTGTTTGAACTTCAAGGAAAGATAATGATGTAACTCTTTCTAGATTTTCAATTCTATTGTCAAGATAACCAATATCTCTCATTGTATATCTTCTATTATCTCTAAGATCAATAATAGCGTCTTGAGGATTATAAAGATATGGTGGCAACTGTATAGTTGCAATCTCCATCATTGCATCACTCTTAGTTGGTGCTTTTGGATTAGGTGCAGATATACCCTTCTCCAGAACAAACTCACCAATTTTACTTAGATATAATCTATCAATTCTTGGGAGATAATAATCATAAGAAATTGTAAATGATTCATTAGGTGTCAATACAATTCTTGGATTAGTTCCAAAATCTCTGGCTGAAAATTCAAAGGGAGATTTATCAGTTGCAGTAAATGGTAATACTCTTGGTCTAAAATCTAAAGTATCAGATGCTCTGATACCAGAATTTGTCATTGGTACATCATTTGTAAATCTGTCTCTGTCATAACTCAATACAGTAAATACATCACCATTATCATCAGATGATACATCATAATAATCATAGATTACTGTAATTGGTCTGCTAGGTACAGATGCATCTTTATTTCTAATCAACCTAGAGAAATCATAATATTGATCTTTTTGACCCTTATCTAAATCAAAATCATTAGTAATATCTTTATACTTACCTAAAGTAATTGCCTCAATTTTTGTAACTAGATTAGACTCTTCAAAATCAACTGCTTCACCAATATTAAATCTATCATTAGTTAGATATACGATTTCTAACGTATTAGCTGGATTTGAAAGTCTTTCAACAACTCTTGCAACGGCTTTGGATTCTCTACCAATAATGTTTTCACCCTTAATAGAGTTAACACTAACATTATCTGTAGATGTAAAGAGCAATCTGTCTAGAATGGGAGTATTTGAATCGAAAGATTCAAAGATACCCATAATTTTAACAACATCTGGTTTGTTTAGTGAAATTTCTTCATCTTGAACTCTCAAACCATAATATTTGTTAAATGCGAGACCATCACCAACAGATGTGTTTGCGTTGGTACCCGACTGCTTGAACATTGATTTGTTTACATCTAATCTTTCACTTCTGATGTAACTTTTAATCTTATTCTTAACACCGTTTTTAACAAGAGTTACATTAATAGTTGCAGTGCCATTAGCAAGATTTGTAATGGTTAAGGTTTCATTGCTAATTTCTACGGTGTCTGGAGATAATGTAGCAATATCACCATTAGCGTAAACAATAGAATATCTTTCTTGATCGAAAGAATCGAAAAATGCAGACTCTACATCAATTTCAGATGCAACTGCTGCTGCACTCAAAGTAATACTATTATTTGTAATAGTTTGACCCGTCAATTGTACACTTATTGTTAGTGTAGAATTAGACAGACTTACATTTGCAATGTTTTGATGTGGTACCATACTATAAAGATACCCATCACTAGTACCTCTAATTCTGGTAGCAGTTGGGAACATATTTGCTTGTAACGAACTGCTAGGTAGACTACCCTTATAAACACCCGTTACACTTTGACCAAGTGCTTCAATTTTAAAAGAAGCATTATCATCTGCTACTTCTGCGATCTTACTATAAGTTTCTGTAGCTTCACCAGCTTCTTGATATCTAACTACAGTACCAACTCTAACATTAAATTGTCTTCCTGGTGCTGTTACAGTACACTTACCATTTGATGGTGCAGAAATTTCTACTTGCTCAATTCCACCAATAAATCTAAATCTATCTAAAGTTGCATCTGCAGTAAATGTTGCAATACCAGTGTTAGCAAAATCATCTTGCTTGAATGATTTAATACTCTGAGTATTAAAAACTCTAGATGCAACAATTGTTCTTGGGAAGTCAATTCCATTAACTTGAATTGCTTCACCAACCATAAAAGTGCCAGAAGTTTCTCTTACACTGATATCAGTTAAACCACCAGCATCAGCAACTGTATATCCAGTTGCACCACTATTCTTACCCTTGATGTAAGAGGAGGCAGGAATTTCTGCAGTACTTGCTGCCTGATTTAAAGTTAACTTTGTATTTGTTTGAATATCATATAGATACATATCCCAAAGGGTTGTATCACCTGTATATGGTGCATCTGTTAGATTAAAAGCATATACTCTTGCCTTACCAATAGAAGTTCCACTAGAACCTAAATCTTCAAAAAGATCGATCTCACCCTTCTGCTGAGGAATACCACCAACATTATTAACTCTTATGAGATTACCCATCTCAAAAGAAATACCAACATTAGTTTCTGTATTAGTATCTCTGGGTTTTTCTACGTCTAGAATAGTTGTAGAAACTTTTTCTATATCATAACCTCTCACATATGCCTTTCCTGGGGAAAGTTTTACACACATTAAATCATCTGATGGAGTATTATTGTCAGTAGTAGTTTCATCACTGAAGAAAAGACCATTATTTCCCAATCTATCATTCAAAGAATTATGAATAGATGGTGTGAAGGGATCTACTGCATAATCACCAGATTCTTCATAAGTTCTTTTTGCAAGATAATCTCTTAATACTGAATTTGTTGATTTATTCTCAATTTTCTTGATTTTGCCACCATCAAGTCTCAAAAGTTCAATAAAGTTACTATCTTCTAAGTCTGTAGGTAGTTTTTTATCTAAAGTTAAAGTAATTTGAAGTCTATCTGCACCTGGGGCAGCATAATTTTCATAACCCTTTGCATTATCATAAAGACTAGTATCGTCTTTTGATGTTAATATATTTTCTTCAATAGTTAGACCAACTCTATAAGATGGAGTGTTGGTGTAATAATCTACAATTAAAGTTTGCTTAGGAACATTAACAAAGAAACCTCTTACGAAGAAAATTCCTTCACTGAGAAAAACTGCAGCACCAATAGCAGTTGCATTAAATGAAATACATGACGCAACAGGTGTTCCTGCACCTATTGTTGAACCACCATAAGTAATATTTTCGTTTGTGGTGATTTGTTCACCATCGGCAAATTGTGTAAAATTAAAATCGTTATCAGAATCTAGATATTTTACATAGATTGTGGGATCTAGTACAGAAGTACCATTTGGATGTACTACAGATTGAACTCTAGCAGTAACACCTGATGTTTGACCAGTAACTTTTTTACCAACTAAACTATCCAAGTACAGTGACACATCTGTACCAGAGTTAGTTTGATTTAACTTAACTGCGTAAAACTGACCATCATATGTGATGCTGCCAGGAACAACTACAGAACCTTCTTTGAATAAATGACTACCAAAATTTTCAATTTGATTCTGCAGTAAAGACTGAATTGACGTTAATTCTCTAGCCTGAACTGGTCTCCCTGGATTGAATAAAATTTTATATAGATTTTTTTCCGCATCAAAATCATCGTAATATGGGCTTATATTTAAATTTGTTTTTTGTGCCATTAGAATTCCAGGATAATTTTAACGTCTTCTTTTTGTCTTAGATTTCTTGTAACCAGGGGTCTATTATCAATATAGATTACATCACCAGACTTTTTATTTATCTCTGATGAAGAAAGACCATTTTGGAACAAAACACCAAGGTTAATAACCTTATTACCTACAGTAACTTTATTGTCACTAAATGTAGTATCGATAGGTGCGTTGAAACCAGAAGTTACAAATTGAATGTTATTTGAAATTGATTCAAAATCATAAATTACAGAAACATCACTTACATCAGAGTCATCTGTTTCATCTGTTCTATTTGGAAAATATAAGGATCTATCCCTAAAGTATTTCAGAACTTTAGTGTCTTCATCATAAGATGCAACATATCCAGTTGCAGTATTTCCATCTGTTGTCAATTGAGTAATTTTTTCACCAATAGTGGGTCTTCCTGGTATTGATGAAAGTTTGATTGAATTCAAACCAGAGAAAGCATTTTCATCAAAAACAGTATTAGATGACGTGTAAGTTGGATTCTTGAGAATACCTACTTGTGAGAATTTAGTATCAATTGGTAAATCTTTAGTGGAATCATCAAATCTAGCATAAATTAGAACTCTATCTGCACCTAATTCCTTGTAAATATCATAACCATGTCCATTAGATGGTGGAATGATTGGAATTAACTTAGCATTCTGAGACAGTGTGCCAGTTCTCAATGGTCCCAAATCAACAATACCATAAGTATATCCTTTACCACCTGCAGTTACCACCGCAGACTTAATTGAACTATTTTCTACAGTAATCAAAGCAGTTGCACCTGCACCATCACCATTTATCTTTACAGTATACTCACCATTGACATATCCATCACCTTCAGTATCAATATAAATCTTCTTAATCTGATTCTCTTCTATCTCAGAGTTTCCTGCATTTCTAATTCTTTGAATTTCACTGTCAGTATCAGTTGACCAATTATTTGGTAAAATAATATATTCAGTAGAGTCAAATTTAATAATATCAGACGGGGAGACAGTAAACAAATACTTCCAAACATATCCATCATTACTAGAACCAGCAGCTGATGGTTCAGCATCAATGAATGTTGGTTCATCTTGAGATTTATTACCTAAAGTATTAGTTCCAGAAGAACCGTTATCAACACAAACATAAACTCTGAAGTTGCTATTCATTACATAGAAATCAGAGTCATATAATCTAGGTAAATTTGAATTTGGAGTCAAATTTGTTGGACTGTAATCATGACGATACATGTCGTATCTTGTGTTAGATACCCAATTTACCTTCCTTACAACTCTTCTTACATTAGAAGTAATAATCTTTTTACCAAAAAGAAGACTATCTTTATAGTGAGAAAGATATTGTAAGTTATCAACAGGTGATGGTGGATTAGAATCCCATGTAGTTTGTGTTCCCACTAAACCACTAGTTCTTCCAAAACCACCATCATTAGGATTTGCTAAACCCAAGAAGACATAATAAGAATTGGTATTAACAGAATCTACAAAATTCCCCGCATTGAATATTCTAAATTGATCTGTTATTATGGATGCCATTCTAATAGTTTTTTTATGTATTTATAAGGTTATACTAGACGGTTTGGTAGAGCACCTGTATCATAGACAAGTTTCAGACCCAGACCTCTTCTTTGAATTGTTGGATAAGTAGTAAGACCAACATCTCCAACTTTCTCTGAAATATCAAGGGCAATTGGATTTTGACTTCTGGTAAATCCACCTAGTCTACCCCAAGTAAATTTGCCAACAGGTGAAATCTCAGTTCCAGATGCAGTGATATTGGTAAGATCAGTATCTGGGTGTACATTGCAAGTAACAAGACCAACATTATCATCACCAATAATACCAGACCATGCAGTGACATTGTAGATACAGTCAATATAAGAAGAACCAATACCAACTACACTTCCAGAAGAATATAGTGTAGTTACACCAGACCCAACTCTTGTATCATAAACATACATGTTATAACCAGTTGATAATCCAGCAGTTACAAATGTATCAGACTCTAAATTACTCAGATAGAACTGAATTGCTTTGTCAGTACCAATACCTGTGGTAGAAGTAATGCCAGTAATAACACCAGCAAAACCTTGAACTGAAGATACATTTTCTAGAAGTTCAAAAGATCCTACAGGAGTTGTAGAAATACCATTTACAACCATTAAATCAAAGGTTTTATTAGCAACTTCATTGTTGTAGTTAAACAATTCTGCATTTTCTACAAATATTTCATTACTTGTAGTTGTTAAACCAGAGATTAGTTTTGTAGTTGGATAAATCTGACCTTCGATAGAGTCTCTAGTCTTAGGAACAGTTTGTCCAAGAACAACCTTTTCCGTCTTTTGCTTAATCCAATGCAAAGGTCTGATATTGGTCTCATCAATACCAGGACCTGAATAAAGATCTGTTTCAATTCTATCAGCAAATTCAATATTGCTAATTGCTCTTATATCTTGCTTTTCGGTTTCACTTACATCATTGTTTTTATCAACTTGAACAGTATCACCAATCTTAAGAGTCTGTGCAATATCAGAAATTAATACACTATCAGCACCAATTGTTCCTCTATAGAAGAAGACATTAATATTATCTTCTTTCTTAGGTGCAGATGTAAATACAAATTGAGTACCACCAGTGAAGTCATATGACTTGCCAGGTTCTTGTAGAATTCCATTGACAAAGATGAGAAGAAGATTTCTCATGTCAAAGTCTGCATTAGGATCTCTTTCAAAACTCAATAATTGGTTATTATAATAAAGTGGGAAAGCAAGTCTCTTACCATCTTGATATGGTTTAATAGAGTCAATATAATCTAGGTTACCAAACTGCCAGAGTGCAAAGGAGTCAGTAAATGTGTCAAGAACAGTTAGTGTAAAGTCATTAACTGGTTCAGATAATCTATAATCTGTTACCAAACCGACAGGTCTAATTACATCACCCTTTTCGAATGAATAACCAGCTCTTGCTATGTTGAAATTCTTGACACTAAACAATGAACCTGGTGCAACGGTCTTAGTTGCAGCATGTTGTGCAGTAGCACCATAAGCAACTACATTTGCAATCGTAGTAGTAACAATGCCAATATAAGAACCGATTGCAGATGCAATATCTGCACAATCATTTTCATACTCATAAATTCCAGGTTGCTGTGATTTATCACCAATGACAGTATTATCAATTATTTGTGTTTCTGCTGTATAGAGATTAGTATTTTCTGTTCTGGTGGGTAGAGTGCCTTGACCAATAGCAGTTGTAACAATACCAATGAATGAACCAATTGCAGATGCGACAGTCGCACAAGAAGGGTTGCCAGAATCTGGTAATATTGAACTATCTGTAAACTGAGTTTCAAATGAGTATCCACCAATAGTAATTGTTTCATTACGCATTGCTTGAATTGCCATATCTCTTGCTTGTTCAAAAGCATAGATTGACTCAGTTTCTTCACCAGCAACATGTGCCCCATCGATGTATGATTTTGCACCATCATATACTTTATCATTACCACCATAGGTTAAGTTAAATGCAATTGCATCAAGAACTGCTTCAATATCATCGGCACATTCTTTGTTGATATTGATTGTGATTGCAGAAGTACCAGCACCAACAAATCTGTGTTCATAATCACCACCTGCTACAAGGGCATTTGGTAATGCACTTATGAAAGTATGACCAACTTGTGGGAGGTGTTGAACTGCAGAAGTTGCAGCACCAACAAAGGTATGAACAGATTGTGGTAAATGTTGAATAGCATTTGTTGCAGCACTCATGAAAGAGTGTGCAGAACCAACAGCAGATCCAGCATTACCAACATTTAAAGTAATTGTTGTTTCTGTCTTTGCAGTAATATTTGTAGAGATTCCACCACCGAGTGGGTCAGTATCTCTTGGATATGGATGTGGTGTGGCATAATTATCTTGATCGCAAGAGAATACTAAAGACTCTTCTACAATTACAATGCCTTCACCAATATCTAATCCATGAGAACCAATAGTCAATACAAGATCACCAGTTGCTGGATCATAAGTTGCATCAGTTGGTGTAAAGAGTTGATTATCACTAGAAACGCCAACATTAACTGTGATTGTGGTATCGGTAGTTGATGCAATAGAAATTGATCTTCCACTTGCATAGTCTGCTGCTTTGCCGTTTGCAGCAGGTCTTGGGTAAGACTTCTGAGTCTGATTACCATCCATGTCACAAGTAAATGTGAGTGAATTATCTTGAATGATGATAGGTAGACCAGTTACAAGATCGTGTTGACCAATTGTTAGGGTCGAAATACCAGATGCTGGATCATAAGTTACATCAGTTGGTGTGTAGTATTGATTTGGTCCAGAAGCAGCAAGTTGTAGTGTAATAGTATTTGTTGTTGTAGATGCAATACCAACGGTGGTGTTGTAATTATCATCAGATGCTCTTGGATAAGCATGTTCTGTAGCATGGTTATCCATACCACATGTGAATGTAAATCCACCAGCAGTCATGAATACCCTTGTTCCAGCAACTAAACCATGATTTGCAACAGTGATAGTAGAAAGACCACTTGCTGGGTCATAAGTTGCATCAGTTGGTTGAAGATTTCTCAGAGTAGAGATGCCTGCAAGAATTGTAAAGGTATCGTCTGTTACTGAAAGAACTCTTATATCCTCTTGATAAATTGCATCATCTTTTGGACGTGGGTAGTTAACTTCAGTCTGATAGTTATCACTAGAACATGTAAACGTTATCGAACCATCTGCAATTCTAATAATATCATTTCTTTCTAGTCCATGATTTGCATATGTTATCGTCGATAAACCACTCGCACCGTTGTAAGTTACATTTGTAGGTTGAATTTGTGTTTGACCAGGTATTTCAAATGAAGGGAACTGAGCCAACATTCTGCCAATAGCAACATCAGCGATCAACTCTTTATTTGCTGAAATTAGAGTTCCAGCATCTGAGTTGGTGCCATTAGTAATTGTACGAGTAATAATCTCATCATTTCTCATTGCCTGAATGGCAAGATCACGAGCAGTATTATAAACGTAAATAGACTGCTCTTCTTCACCAGCAATCAATGTTTGATCATCAAGATAGAAAGATGCTGCTCTATGAATCTCATCATTACCACCAAACCTCATATTGTGGATCATTGCAGTTAGAACGTCTTTAACATCATCGATGCAGTTGACATTGCCACCTGGTACAGTGAATGTTGGGTATGCTGCAGTCATTCTGCCAACTGCAACATCAGCAATCAATTGAACATTTCTTTCAATCAAGTTTGCGGCATCATACATTCTACCACCAGCATCATATGGATTTGAATCAACTTCAAGACTCAATTTAAGACCGACACCAGTAGTTGTAGTCTCACCAAGACCTATTCTAGAAACACCTTCAATTTCTAAGTTTTGATATGAAGGATCTGGTAATTCGGCAGTGACCTTGGTTACAGTACTATATCCACTACCACCATCAACAACTGTAAAACCAAGGGTTCCACCAGCACCAACATTAACAGTAACAGATGCTGCAGTTCCAGTGTGTCCTGCCTGAGTAAGACCAATAGAAACATTTCCCCTATAACCAGAACCATTATTCAAGGTGTACCATGGATAAACAGTACCCATACCAATATAAGTATGTGGTAATGTGCTTATACCAACTTCAGCAATAAATGTGGTACTAGAACCAATACTAACAATTGGGAAATGATTTTGGAGATCTGTATTTGTAGATCTTGGGAAGATTGATGTAATACCTGCATTAGATGGGCAAGTAAAACCAAGACCAGCAAGTCTAACCAGATCACGTTCAGACAACATATGTGGTTGATCTGTAGTAATCTCAAGCATTCCAGAATAATTATTGTAAGATGCTGTACTTACTGCAACTGCAGTACCTGTATAAGAAGAACCTACAATACTAGTAATTGTTCCAGCAGCACTAACAATTGGTCTAACCATAGCACCAACTAAAGGTGCATAACCAACACCTAAAGTAGATCCAAGAGAAACGATTAAACCACCTCTTGGTCTGTCATTCTGATTAATATCATATTCAGAAACAACATCACCATCAGTTCTAATTGCAGAGAATATAACACTACTAATACCTGCATTTTCTACAAGTTTGAAGTTATTATTTGGATTATTATTTGTAGATGGTGTTTGGAAGAGACCGTTAATAAGTAGAAGACCATTGCCACCACTAGTGCCAAGACCAACAGTATTTGCACTTCCAACTGTTAGAGAGAATGTTCTACCAATGCCATTAAACTCTTCAGAAATATCATCATATACAACGTTTGTAGAATAATCTTTTCTTAAGAAGACTCTACCAGTAAAATCTGACTTGACAGAATCTAAATTACTTTCATCTTTCAGTTCTTGAACATTACCTCTTGGTGGGTCAGTAAGATGTAAAGTATTTCCGACAATATTGTATGCACCACTGTTTACGGATACCTCAGTATTTGCACTATGAGATTCTGCACGAGTTCCTAAGAATGCTCTCTTAACTGTTACCAAACCATATGTACCAATCCCTGTGATTGGACCTGTTGAACTCTGCCCGAATCCAACAGTAAGTACATTCATGTATTCATCATCAACTTCAAGAATATTTTTAGGTACAATTGTACTAATTCCAGTCATCTGGAATGTTGTTTGATCTACCGTAATTGCATTAGAAAGATTGTGATAAACCTGTTTAGGGAAGATGGGATACTGAATGACATCATCAATTGTAAATACACACTTAGTATTTTTCTTCTTCATCTCAAACATATGTGCATTACCTTCACCCTCATGTAAGAAAGTAACTGCTACACCAGCTCTAGTTGTAGAGATTTGGAAAGTATCTTCAGTCTTATTAACAATATAGACTTGAGATGGTAATTCGTCAATCACACTGCCTTGCTTATAAAGAAGTGCCGTAGAACCTATGCCAGTAATAGTAGATTTTGGAGTATAAATTATCTCTTCATCATCACTAAAGAAGTGATCTGCGGACGTAAAGACACCCGTACTCTTATTGAGATGAGTTGGATCTTTTGTATCAATTTCTCTACCAAAGATTGCTTTATCGTTAGTAAACATCAAGAAGTCAGTTCTGTTAATTCTTTCACCGTTGAAAGAATTATAAAACTTCTCATCTACACCTTCTTCACCAAATAGAACACCATTACTTCTAAATTCTAAATTTGGATAGGTGTTGATGGAGTCAACATCAGTGTATAGTGCTTGGTTAAATGCTGAAATCTTTACAGTGCTACCAAAATGATCGGCATCTGGATAGAAAGATAAAATTATTTCATTGTTGCCAGAAATACTAGCACCAAAAGTTCCTAATCCAACACCAGTATCAGAAGTACTAATACCAGAAACAGATAAGAATGGAAGTTGTTTTACATATACATCACCATTATATGCTGTTAGTATTTGATGAACTGCTCTTTCATTTCCAATATTAACTTCTACTATTGACTTGGTAGCATTGAAGAATATTGCAGTCTTATTCATTACTTCAACTGGTGCTGGTGCAACACCAACAGCATATCTAGATTCAGATACAGCACTTCTCTCTAAACCAGCAGGTGTTCCTGCTTTCTTATATCTGTAAGTACCGATACCTGCAGTTGTTGTATTAAAACCAACAATATTTGCTTTCACAGTAACACTATTCTGTGAAGTAGTATTTTCAAAGTCTAATCCAAATGTATCACTATCTAAAGTAGTAGTAAATTCACCAAATAATCTACTCGAATAAGCATTGCCATCAAATCCAAAATCATCAAAATAAAATTCTGACAGATATGAGTTTGTGCCATCATGAGATGCATATAACTCAGAGTACTGCATTTCATTTGTGAAGTCGTCAGTGATATGCACAGATACATGCATAGAATTGACGTTACTACTATCAAAAGAAACAATATTAGTTGTTAAACCAACATTAGTACTCAGACCTGCTGCTCTTTGTACTGAATTTACCCTATCAATTAGACCAATATTTGTAGATGCAATACCTATAGCATTTGACTTAAATGTGCTAGTAAAAATCTTGATATCATAATCAGTATCCGCAAAGTCGAGTGGGGTAAATCTCAACAAATGTTCCGTATTTCTAGTTGCTAAAGTAAAATCACCAATCTTCTCTGCATCATGATCTTCAGTTTGACCAGCACCAACAGTAACGACATTACCCTTATCAAGTAGATACGAATCATTACCTTGATTTACCGCTACTAAATTTGCAAACTGAACTTGACTTCCATCAACCGTCTGAACTCTAATTAAGAACTCGGTATATTCATTATTTGTAGTAGTTAAGTTATATACATCCAAGAATGGATTCAAATTGGATTCTAAATTAGAGAATTGTTTATTGATATTATCAACTCTCAAAACCTCATTAGATGCATTGTTAATATATGGTGTAAGAAGTTTACTTTCAAACTTTAAGAAATTAGAGAAACCACCAAAAGAATTAACATCTTTTACCATATCAAAGTTGAAAATGGTATCAGCTCTATGCTCTTCAATAACGTCTTTAATAATAGATGAAGAATCTTCACTAGTTACTTTGAACTTAGACTCAGAAGTAATACCTGTGTCGCTGAAGTTTTTGGTACCTATTGTATGTAAGAAATTATTAACAACGGTCTTAGATTGTTCGTGAGTTATTGGACTCTTAATTGTATAGGAAAGATTCTGATAATAATCATTATCTGGAATTACATTAATGTCATTATTTAATTTACCAATATTATTAGACCATCCAGTAGTGACCTTAGTTGCATAATCAATATCAAACTGTGCTTCATTATCTCTTATTTCTGAAATAGTAACCGTAGTTCCTGACTGTCTTCCAACGATAGTTTCATTTACAGATAACGTGTAAGAACCAAATACCTTGATAAATGATGTATTTGAATCTGTAATTTCTAAATCAATTGGTTCACCTTGAGTCTGAAGTTTTTCACCCTTTGCAAATAGAAGTTTCTCCTTAGTAATATCAAACGTTGGATATGTTTTCTTATTTGTAACCAAAGGAACATAATCTTGAATTTCTTTTGGAGTACCAACACCATCAGTAAACTCTGAGGCATCAACTTTAATTCTAGCAAGCAAACCAGTAGTATTGAAATCAGTTACTTTAAAGAACTTGTAACCATAGTCACTAGAGTTGAAACCAGTACCAGTACTATCTGGATCTGACTGAATATTTTCAATGAATATTTCATCACCTGGAGCAAATGGATTTTCTATAAATCCATCGACTGGTCTTGAAATATAGATATAGAATTCTTCATCAGTATAGTATTCTACCTTTTGAACACTAAATCCATTAGTGTTATTAATTGTCATTAATTTGATTCTTGTATCTGGTAAACCAACGGGTGGTTGTTCGATATCAATAGATCCAATAGAAGTACCAGAAAGATTTGCAGTTAAAATTCCAGTATCTAATCTATTACCTGTTACTTCATCGACAATTATAACACTTGGTGCAACACTGTAATTTTTGCCACCAAAAGTAACATCAATATTTTTAATGCCATTTGCATCTTTGATGAATAGTTGAGGTGAAATATAGGCAGATGGTCTCAAAGTTGGATCAGATGGGTAGTTAAAACCTTCATTAACTATTGAAACTTCTTTTACGTCACCAATAACAGCAGAATTTAAAATAATATTAGCATCTCTACCAATAGTTGATTGAGTACTTGTTTGTACTGGAACATCAAGATAATCTACTTTACCAGAAGTAATTTCGATTTGATTTACTGGACCAAAAGCAGAACGTGATTCTGTAAAATACTCCAATTTATCACAATCTGCTTTTAAATATTGCTTTCTCTCTGGTATTCTTTGTAAGAAAATATCAAAAGTGTTTGTAGTTACACCAGAAATAAGATAGTTTGTGTTATTGATATAAAGACTATCATCATATACGATCTCAGAATAATCAACTACATCCGAATCTGGATCTAATGTAGTGCCAGAATTAACTAAAGCATAATATAGATTTTGTGGCATCTGATCATCACAATCAATAATTGTAGTTGCAGCAACACCTGGTGTACCTGTTCTAATTACTGAGAATGATGAAGTTTTATCAGTTGAATTAAACTCATGTTTAAAATCACGATCATAGAATACCTTAAGATCATAACCATCCAATGAAACATCACTAAGATTGAAATTTAGTAAATTATTTCTTGTTATTCTAATTTGTGGGTTGATTACAGATAATGTTTGATTTTCAGAACCACTAAATCCAATACTAACTGCGTTTGGTGGATCACTAAAGCAATCATCTGTTGTTAATGCTAGTTGAATATTATTATCATTGGTTTTAATTACATAATATTCACCATCTTCTACTGGTGTTAAAATGCCAGAATCTCCAACATACAATACTTTATCACCAGTCTTGAATGAATGATTCTCAATTTCAATAGAACCTCTATTGTTTGATGGATCTTCTTTAGTTGGAGCAGCGAGACCAACTCTTGATGTAAATCTTTCTAAAAGAACACCATCAATCTCTGGATTGACGATTCCACTATTGTTTATATCAAAAGTTGTACTTGCAATACCAACACCACCTGTAGTGTTAGTAATGTGTGTTCTAATAGCATCTGCAGTTCTTCGAATTGCATTTCCTGGGAATACAACACCTTGAATCAAAGAATCACCAGTAAAACCTGTCCCAAGTGTCTCATTGATCATCTGACGATGGGCAATCAGAGTGTCAGATGGACTTACAACACCATCACCATCCAAATCAAATGTACTGTAATTATTCCAAATATAGTCATGCATTTCTTGAGCAGTTCTATATCCAGTTGTTCCCATGCCAACTGTAAATTGAGAACCCTCATAAACATCTAAGGTTGACTTTTGGGTTGGTTTATTATAAGTAAATCCCGAAAGACTTACATCACTAGAAGCAAACCCAACAGAATCAAAGAGTAATTTCTTATATGTCTCATTATAAGACACATTAATATGAGTAGAAGTACCAATACCAACATTTAAATTGGGTTTTACATTTAACTTAACTACATCACTAGTAGTTAAACCATGAGTTCCTGCTGTAGCAACAGTAGTTTTGAATCTAGAAAGATTACCAGTAATTTGTTTGAACTTAGATTCTAACAAATAATCATCTTCATCCAATCCGTTACTATGGAAGAATAACTCTTGACCATCAAATGCAGTCTTAAGTCCAATTGTATTGATAGTCTTATTAACAATAATTAGATCTTCAAACTGACCATTAGTTGGAATACTGAATGTATTTGTGCCATCTGTAGAAACTGAAACCGTTCCAGAAGGTGGTGTAAATCTCACCTTTTGATTGGTTACAAATGGGTGATTTTCTAAGTAAATAGATCTTGCAGATACGTCTCTAGTGACAGTAGTATCACCAAATGGGAATGATATAGAAGTACTAGAACCAGGATCTGTTCCTACACCAACAGTCTTTTTGGGATTGAAGTAGTACTTATCGTTAATTCTAGAATTAACCTCACCAAGACTCTTATCAATAGTAAAGAAGTATGATTTCAAATCTATTTGTGTTTTTGCTTGATGCGAAACACCAGTAATAGACCTATCGATTCTAATAATATTCTTAACTCTAAACGTATTAAGAATAGTTGCGGTTTCTGTTCCTATACCAATTCTTGTACCAGGTATAAATTCTTTAGGAATACTAGAAACATAAATTTCAGTTGCACCAATAGATGGATTTGCTGCAATATCTCTAGCAAGAGTAGTTGTAACTGTAGATACCCCCACTTGATAGATATCATCTAAATTTGCAAATACCGTTGAGAATCCAGATAAGGCAACAGACTCTGTATTCAGAATATCATGTGTTGGAAGAATTGATATTTGAAGTTTAGACGAATCGTATTTTGTAAGAATTACATCTTCATAGTCTTGCTGATTACATGTAATACTGTTAACTTCCTTACCCTTAATTTCAATTACTTTTGAAGAAAGAACTTCATCATTTTCTGATGTAAATCTAAAGATATCATCAACTTTATAATTATCACCCGCACTAGTAATTTTATAACCATCAATTTGACCACTAGTTACTGACTGAACCTTAATAATCTGATTCTTAAGATCAGAGAAACTAGATAAGAAATCATTAGAAACATTGGGGTCAACTAATTTATTTGGATACGTATTACGTACAACATCTTCTTCAATAAAATCAAATGTATATTGCTTTAAATAGAAGTTTTCATCTACTGTATTAGACTTGAATTTACTTCCAATAAAATATGGGAATTGTGATTGATAACTTACACTATTGATAGGTGTGTAATATGCATAAACACCATTTGGAAATTCTGGGGTCTTAGCAAATCTACCATTATTGATATCAAGATCACCAGAAGCATTAAACTTGTAATCTTCAATAAAGAATCCTTCAGTATAACCCCCAGGTCTGTCAGTATACGTAGTATCTAATACATAACCAGATACTAATGCCTTTGGATCTGAATTTACATCTTCTGGGTCTGTATATCCATAAGCACCATAAATTGGATTACCATCATATGCCCAACCAACGATAGGAGAATGATTTTCTCCATCATCACCAAAAGAGTCTTGAAGAGTTTTGTTGTAACCTAAAACCGAATATTTTAATTTATCATTTAAAGTTTCGGTGAAAGTCTCATCACCAAATCTATTTTTATTGTTTAATGTCAAACCTCTAACAGAAAGGTCAAACATTGCATTTGTACCAGCAGATATAACTTCAATAGTACTATTGTTTGCATAACCAACACCAGAGCTGAGAACTTTTACTCTTCTTATTCTTCCGTCTTCTATTACAGGTAAGAATTTTGCTCCACTACCTTTTCCAGATGGATCGTTAACAATCAAATCTGGAGTTGAAAAATATTCTAATCCACCATATTCAACCTTTACAGTATTGATTCTACCTTGACTAATATTTGGTGTAATTTTTGCATCTTTACCATTTTTAATAGATATTACTGGTTTTTTCTCAAAATTTAAGATTGTAGAACCATAACCAGTACCTGTTTCGTATAGGTAAGTATCGACAATAGAACCTCTTACAGAAGGTGTTAGTGATATTGTTTTTGTAGGTTGTATTGCAGATGCAATACCAACAGAAGTAAATTCAACTGTTACTGAAACGTCTGGATATTTAAAATATTGATAACCAGAACCTTGACTCTTGAATTTAACAAAGTTTTCTTTCCGATAATTTTCAACTATTGAACCATCTTTACCACCATCACAAATTCTAAAAGAATCATTGTCAATCTTCAGAACGTAAAACTGTCTATCTGATGCAGTATTGATACCAACAATCGGTGTAGTATCATATCGATATTCAATTAAATCACCATCATTAAAATTATGATTTTTAAAGGTTACGGTATGTGTTGCTGAAGAAATACCTGCTGGTTTTACAATAAGCTTTCTATTGGTATAACCTTCACCACCATCAAGGACTTTAAGTTCTGTAAGAGTTTTCTTGTCAGATTTGGTGAAGAATTTATGAACACCAAAGTTATTATCAGTATTAAACGAGATTGTATTAATACCAAGTCTGAAATCTTTTTCGGATGGGAAGAGATATACTGTACGTGGACTGGTACTCTTCGGGAAGTATGATGCACCGTCAATTAAAGTTTCTGTACCTACACCAACTCCAATACCAAGATTTCCATTTACATTATAGAAAATTTCTTCACCATCTGCAAAAAAGTGATCGGTGTCAAAAGTAAGTTGTCCAGTAATAGTATTAATTCCACCACCACTAGTTATTGCTCTACCATCAAATAAAACTTCTCTCTTTCTCAGATTTAAAATTGGTTCTAATGCAGCACCACGTCCATTTCCACCCTGTATACCAATAGATACAATCTTATCAATATCAAAATCTTGTGGTTCTACATATACTTCACTAATTGAACCACTAATTACTGGTTGAACTTTGGCAGAAGTAGTACCAGCATCAATTGAAATTTCTGGTAAGTTGATGGCATCATAATTGTTGCCAGAATTTAAAACTTTGAATTGAGTTAGGGGACCATAATAAATTTTATCTGCTGATTTATAACTATCAATTTCAACACCATTAACTAACATACCAATTTGACCTGGTAAGATAGTTTTATCTTTATCGTCAGTTACATTTGGATTAAATGATAATGGGAATTTTCTAATTAATTTTTGTGCTCCAATAACACCAGATTTCTGAGTTGCTAAAGTAAAACTGTGAGTTCCAATGCCAGAAAGATAAGGTGATCTGAATAGTTGATAATTATTACTTCCAATAAAGGAGGAAGACGAATATAATCTCAATCTTTTCTTGTCTTCAGATATTAGTTCTACAAAATAGAAACCAGTATCAAGACCGACCAAGTTTTCTGCTTCTGGTTGATAAAAAATTCTGTCACCTGTAATGAAAGAAACTGGATTTTCAAAAACTAGTGTACCAAAATTAATATCTTCTTTATCTGCAATAGTACCACTGGTATCAGTAATATCGAAACTGTCTAACTTTTTCTCAATCTCATAATTGTAAGGAATAGATAGGTTTCTATCATCAGATGGCAATGAGTTAGATGCTACAAAGGCATGAGAGGTGTTTAGATAAACATTAGATACATCTGATACCAAAGAGTCATTACCACCGTCTATAGGGGTGTTTAGACTGCTTGCTTTGTTTAATTTTCTTCTAAGGTCATAGTCAAAACTAGGATCTGGTGTAAAAGATCCAAGAATTTTAATAGAAGGTGAATTTTCACCAATCTCTTCTGTAATGTAAGAAGTGAATACTACGTTATTTGTTCCTCTCTCAACTATTTCTACAGCATCACCATGTTTGAAACTAGTCTTGTCACCTTCTACAATTGAAGACTTGAGATTTAGTGATTTTGGACCAGAAAAATCTTTAATTTCCCATCTTGAATTTGTATTGTAAATCCAAGAATTTACAAAAATGTCTTTAAATGATCTATTTGTAATATTTTCTCTATCTACAGGATTTCCAAGACTTTTAATATTGATAGAATCACCTTCAGACACACCATTCATTATGTCCGAAATTTGCCTAAACTTTGAAATAGAACCTAAAATACTAAACTCAACTTTCTTTGTTCTATCACCATTTTCATAACCAAAGAAAGTTTCATTACCACGAATATCTTGAGCATATTCAAGTGGTTCATTGATACCAGAACAACCAAAGAACTGATTAACAGATTTACTAGTATATGTAATATTCGTATTAGTTCCAGAAATTAAACTTCCAGATTCTGGAAAACCAATAGTAGAATCTACAGAAATTACTTCTGAACCAGCAGAAATTCCTTCAATTACTTTCGACCTTGGTGTTACTACAAAATTACCTTGAATTGTTGAAGAGTCATCATAACCAACAAATAATGATAGTTTGTAGTATGTTTTAAAGTTTCTGGTAACAATTTCTACTTCAGAAACAGATGCATTTGTTGTTGGATCACCAGTTTTCTGAATAGTTTGACCAACTAAACCGTTTGGTTCTCCAGAAATTCTTTCAATTAGAACAACTTCTCTTCTTACATATTCTGCAGAAGATGGTTTTAATAAGAAATTTTCTAGATTAACAATAGTAGCATTGACACCATACAAAACTTTGAATAAAATTTTGAATGATTCTTCTGTTCCTTTTGCTTGATAAAAATCTTTTAATGATTTAACAAAGTTACCGATATGTAATTTTGGATCAAATTCAATCTCTTCAAATCCTGGTGCAAAAGTATACTTAATCTTTTTAAATAATTCTTTTAAAAATAAGTTACTTAAGTTTGATACAGACGCACCATTGGCGTGAGATTCTGCATTAGAGGTTTCAAAAATTAGTTCTTCCGAATTTAAATCTTCATGATAACCAGTAATTCCACTAAAACCTCTTTGGCAATCAATAAAAGAAGTTGAAGTAGAATCACGATAGGTAATAATCTCATTACCGATCTTTAACAGACCATATTTTTTAGGAAATCCTTTAGTACTATTAACATTAATAGTAATTTTATTATCCGTACTTATTGCTTCAGTTAGGTATGTCTCTCTAGTTGAAATTGCATCCGATAATACTTTATTAATTTTAGTATATTGATCCAAATTTTCGGCAATATCTGCCGCACCACCTTGGAATTCTTGAGAAATATAGTATTGCTTCAAGAACTCTGCAGTTTTTGGATTTTCATCCAAGATAAAACTTGGAAGTTGACTTTCAATTATCTCGTATACTTTGACTCTAGAATCAAAACCCTCTCTTGCCATGTTAATTTCTTATAAGATTGCCGTTTAAGTAACTAGATGTATAATAATTCTTAGAGAATTCTGAACCAGAGACCTCTTCACCAGAAGATATAACATCCTTTATCATATTTATTTGACTTTGCGAAATGCTAAAGTCGAGATACAATTCTTTCAATCCAATAACATCATTCGATTCTGGAACTGCCTGAATCTCAATAATGTTATTCGCTCTCAGAGTCGAACTGATATTTATAGTGTTTAGAAGTATTTCACCTTTCTCATAATCTATTGTTCCTGCAGACTTAATTACGACTCGAATATCTTCATCACTAAGTGGTTTAACAACTGATATTACACCAGTTTTTCCATCATCATTTGGAATGTCAGTTAGATAAACAGTATCTGGTTCACCAAATACAGTAAACCCTGTTGATTTTATGTTATAACCTTTCTTACTAATATGAAATCTATTACCAAAGCAAACTTCATACTGTGCAAACTGATTAACTAATGCTTGCATATCTCTTCTCATTCTAACCTTTGTGATGTTAGAAGTGATAGACATATCACTATTATCAATTATTTGTTGAACTTTACTATATTTAAATCTACCACCAAACTTATTCAAATCAAGTGAATCTGCATATTTGTTTAAGGTATTTGTTACTCTGGTTTTTAAAAACTCTGCAGAAGAGACTTTAGAATGATCATAGTAAATTGAACTATCAATCTCAACATAAAGAACTTTAAGATCTACAATCTTCTGATTAATACCAGAAACACTATATTTTCTTAAATTATCTAATATTTGCTTTTTATTGAAGTCAGATACAAAACTACCATTCTTTGGTTTAATACTAATAGTAACCGTTCCGTATTCGGGTGGATCTAATTCTTCACCTCCAACAACAGAAACAGATTCTGTATCTGGGTAAACTCTCTTAATCAATGCTTCATAATCACTAGAAGTTACTGCTCTATTTTGTGAAGAGTAAATTCTAGGAGCAAAATATTTGATAGAGTCTATTTTTTCAATTTCAGCACCATTTTGAGATGCTTGATTGGTTGTAATTGTTGGTGGTGTTGCAAGAATTAAGGTAGAATCTGTATCATCTTGCACAGTTCCACTGAATAAGAATCTAGAAACACCGTTTCCTTCTTTACCATCACTGACAATATAGTTTACAGTGATTACATCACCATCTTGATCTTGATTTGTACCTAACTTTCTACCGAGTAATCCATCACCAAAGAAAATCTCATATTTTTCATCTTGAACTTCTTGAATTAAGTAAATTCTAGAGGTCTCATCTAGATTTAAGATGTTTTCTACTTGATCATATTGAAATCCAAGTTCACCAATATTAGATTCTCTCTTTACATATACTTTTACAGTAGAAGTATCAATAAAAGGATTTTCTAATATAAATCTTTGATCTAAAGATCCATCATATCTAAATTCACTTCTTAGAAATGTACCCTGATAGATCGTTATATTAGTGAAAGTAGCAACCCCAAAAGAGTCTACATTGACCGTAATGTCTTCTGGTATAGAAAATACGTAAGACGTGTTTTGAATGTCTCCTGTTGCCACCAGACCCGCTTTCAGAGTCAATGTCTTAGTGGTTTGCTTACCATTATTATCGATTAACCCTTCAATACTAAATGTTACTTGTGATTTAGCAGCAGTTCTTGATTGTGGAATATAACCAATGTTTCGTGCCAAAGAAACTACATTCTCTCTGACTGTTGCAGAATCCAAGAAGGATTCATTAACAATCATGTTTGAGTTGAATGCAGTAATATAAGTATTATATGCTAGAGTATCAATCAGAATAGAAAAATTAGATCCCTCAAAGTCAAAATCCGTGAAATCTGAATTCTCACGGATATAATCTTTGATAGAATCTTTTATCTGATCAAAATCTAAATTTGTAAACTTAGTGAAAGGCATTTTATTATCTCGTTGCCTCTAATAGGAATGAATATTCTTGTGTTGGGAACTCTTGACCCACTATATTAAAAATAATATCAACACTAAATGCATTAGCATCTGGATTTGGTCTTACGACTATGTTGACAACTTCAACTCTAGGTTCAAAGTTTAAAATTGCTGTTTCAATTTGATCTTTGATTATGGATGCAGTACCAAAGTCAACAAAATCAAATAAACTAGATCTTACATCAGAACCAAAAGAGGAATTGAAAAATTTTTCAAATGGCACCGTCTCCACAATGTTTCTGACTGATCTACGAATCGCATTTTCATTCTTTAGAACTTGCAGATCACCAGTTACTGGATGTGGTTGAAATGATAAACTAATATCTTTAAAAGATCTAGATATCTTTTGCGATGCCATTGATCAAGAGTTTACTTTGTCTTTATTTATGCTTACTGCCAAGGATTACCATAGGTTGGTTCTGTACCATATGACCAATCATCATAATCTTCATCATTACGAATCTTTTCATGCAATTCAGTCTGCTTTTTTAGGTCATGTTTTGGTGCATTATCATGCATAACCTCGGTCAAAACCCTCTTTTGGGGGGTTGGATCATAATCAGTGATCAATCTATCAGTTCCCCACATCTCTTTCATGTAATTTGCATCTCTATCTACGGGTGAATTAGCCATCTGTTTCTCCTTAAAGGTAAAACAGAACTTTTAGAGGGGTTGCTATCCCTCTTTTTATTTATTTTTGCTTATTCGGCATTAATGCAACGGGGATCACATGGATTTTTACCACAATTTTCGCATAATTCACGTTCTTTTGCCGTTTTCCAGAAATATTCGTCTTCACGACC
>CEPR01063064.1_pt1 | contig 26212 bp, 28 predicted proteins | sample 530431 | NCBI WGS metagenome assembly CEPR01 (sample SAMEA2620078, study PRJEB7988) | marine metagenome | isolation source: saline water (ENVO:00002010), including
ATGATGTAAATACCAATATCTAAATTTAGTTTCACTCCACATTTTAGGTCGTTCTTGTGCCATTAATAAAGGTAGTTTGTCCATTTTTGCACCATCTCCGTGTTCTAATCCAATAAGATTTTTACCATATTGATAGTATTTTCTATGTGATACGCTTATATCAAATTGAACATCATCTGCTTGTCTAAACCAAGCTTTTAATGTGTGTGCTAAATGAAATCCACTTTGATAATCGTGATTACTCATAGAGTGTAAAACATCAACAGGAGCTATCTCCCTTAACATCTCTATGACTCTAACATATAGCATTAAAGCAATCTGATAATGCTCCCACCACTTACCATCAGTATCTTGATGAGTTCCTTTAGTTGTGGTATTATATACATTGTCTATATGTAAAACATCATTACCAATGCAAAACAATATTTTTTCTACATCAAAACCTTTAGATTTTTCTATAAGTCCTTGAACACCCTCTAAAACCCTGACAACAGCAGTTTCACAATCATAAGACTCTCCTGTTTCTAATTCATTAGCATACTTTCCTATATGTATGTCAGCAGGATTTATAACCAACAGATGTGTTCCTTTTTTTCTTTTAATAGTTTGATATTCAGGAGAATAACCCTCTATAAATTTATTAACGCTGTCAAAAATTTGTTGAGTGTCTAAACCATAATCCTCTTTGGTTACTATAGAAAATCTGTATTCCCCATTAGCTGATTGCCAATGCTTTACAGAAACAACATCTTTTTTCTCAATACCCCTTTCAAGTAAATGTTGGTCTAACGCAGAATTGTCATTTATATTGTCTAATGATTTTGCTCTATGCTGATATATTAAATTTTCCTCATCAGTAGATAATCTTAACCTCCTTCCGTATTTTTTCATATTCAAATTTATTAAAAAAACACCTTTGTAAAAAGAAAGGGTAGAAAGTTATTAACCGTCTACCCTTAACTACTAACTATCCAATCTGAAAACACAATCAAGAAAGGAGTTACAAAAGTAATAATTTATTTTAAATATCAATTATTATTTCTTTGATTTTGCTGCATCAGCAATACCTTGACCCAAAACAAGTGCCATTATAGAATACAATATTGATTCTGTTTGCACAGGGTCTAAGCCAAAAGTTTCGTGTAAAAAAGTTACTATAACAGCAATAACTGTGTACCAAAACTTTTTTGATTTTAACATTTGACCGATTAAGAAATTCTCTAAAAATTTTTTCATTTTATGTAATTTTAAATTAATAATAATGCCAAATAATATTTTGGCTTTTTTGTAAATCAGCATCGCAATGTATAAAATTTTTACCAATACCAATGCGTTTTATGCCTACTTTTAATAGTGAATTAATGACTTTATATCTAGTGGCGCTGTCAGGAATTGCTATATCACAAGCATTGCAAGGTATATTCATATGTGATGAGTTTATAGAGCCGCCAACAGCAGTATTGTGTTTTGGGGTTCTATATCCTGATGTAATTTTAAATGGTATTCCTGCATATTCTCTAGCTTCATCTAACATTCTAATAAAGTTTATATCCATATTTTCTCCTGAGCCTGTATCATCAGGACTATCAAATTCAGATAGGGCAAAATACTTTATTTCTCTAGGAATACCCTGATTCCTGTCAAAATCATAGTAGTATTTACTATGACCTTCCTTGTCCTCTATACTTTTTTTTATAGCCATTTTGACTCTTTGAAGCATTTTTAGAATGAACACCTTTGCGCTTTTTGTTTTTCTTTTTAATAAAAGAAAAAGATAATTTTTTAGCCATTACTCTCCTCCTTCATCTACTCCTGCTCCCCCCTTAAATACAGCTACATACTCAACATATGCTGTAGTAGCTTCCTCTCCTGAAAGGTCTGATTTAGCATTAACGGTTACTAAATCTGCTAAAGTAAAAAATCCTGCTTCTCCCTCACATTCAAAATCCATATCGTTGCCCATTAAAACAAAGCTAGTTCCTGCAGCTAAATGAAAATAACCTCTTTTAGTTGCAGTTATATAAAGTTCAATAGTTACCCCTACAGAACTATCGGTATTTGTAATTCTAAAGTAAGTAAACTCACTTTTTACACCCACCCCTTGCTTATCAGGTAGTGTGTTTTCATATCCAAAAATACTTGTAAATGCTGCGCTATTTATCTCCATTACCCTTTGGTCTACCTTTCCGTTCCCATCAAAAGATGTTGATATATTATTTCCATAAGTAACTCCATTTACGCTTATGCTTTCATTAATAGAAACATTAAGAGATGTTTGTTGTATTGTTGTTGCCATTTTTTATTTCTTTTTTGATAATTTGTAAAACTTGTAAATTGTAAAGCATATAGCAAGAGTTGTAGATATAAAAAGAAGTATCTCATTACACTCTGCCAAACTCAATCCTAAAACTCCCCCATTTGCAAGTAAAACTTCTGTTGTATCTTTCATATTGCTTTTCATTTTTAACTCACTTTTCTATATCCAATTAAATAAACTTTTAAATTTCTAGGAGGCTCCTCCTCTCCAACTGTTACATCAACAGTTATTTCGTTGTCATCTGCTAATTCATAGTCTGAAATTACAACAGGAGTAGCAGCAGTTGTTGATGTTTTTTCTGCTGCATCTATTGTTAATAAGGTAGAAAGAATAGAAACACCGCTTTCTTTTATATCTACAGTAGTAGGAATAGCGCCTGCTATACCAACACTAGCTCTAACTGCTGTTAATCTAAAATCATAAGGGATTCTTATATAGTCAAACCCTGTAGTAGTAGACAAAGCACCGTCTAACCTTAATATAAAGGTTTGTAAAGGATAAACCCAACCATAGTTACCTGTTTTGTCGCTATAAGTAATACCACTTTTTTTACCTATAACCATATTATTATCTGCACTTTCATAACCCATAGGAAAATGTCTGTTAGCGTCTAATAAGTTTTTATGTTCGTTTGAAGCCATATTTATATTTTAACAATCTGTACAATTACAATTACACTTTCCTTTATAATAAGGGTTTCCACAACTTATACACCCTTCTACACCATCATACCCATATATACTGTCATAGAAAATCATTCCGTGATTTTTGTAGGTATCACTCATACTTTTAGGCTTATTGTTTTCATATGTTGGATAATTACCATCCTCATCTGTAGAGTCTAAATAATCCATCATATCTCCTGCAAATATTTCTGCCTTTCTATATGTGTCTTGTTTAAAAGCATTGTAAGTATCTTGATTAATTATTCTTGAAAACTCATCTATATTACTAACAACACCACTAGATGTAATATTGCTCATAATATCATTAACAACCTCAAATCTAACATACCAAGAAAGACAATCCTCTAAATAATAAGTCATAAACTCTTGATTCTTAGCAGTTAAAGTTCCTGCATCGTGCTGCTCCTTTAATTCAGCGTAAAACTTCTCTCCTAACAAAGGCCTTATATGAGCAAGCTCTGCTAAGACAATAGTATTTTCAGAAACTAAAACAGGGTCTGTATTTTTATTAGTAAAAGTTTTATCAATTACTTCTCCTGCTGATACTAATGTGGTATATTGTCTAGTGTTTGCCATTTTTTACTGCTCTATTGTTACTGATTTTTCCTCATCTATTTCTCCGTCTGCATCATCATCTCTTTGAGTAACTATAATTTCTCTGTCTGCCACAAACATATCTCCATCATCTAGCATTGGTAAATCCTCGTCTATTAATGCTCTCTGCTCATTTATAGTTAATACCTCTCTAATATCTACATCATTCGCATAAGAAATAGGTGGCTCATAATGTATTTTTAAATCTTTAGGGTCGTAACCCATTTCATTGTAAAGAACTGTTCTTATTCCATTTAACAACAACTCAGAGGTGTCTCTAATTACTGTTGTCATTACTAAGTCATAAGCAATTCTAATTTCACTACCTGTATTATTCATTTTACCTGAACTTACAATACCTGAAAGTGATGGCTGCCATCTATTAGCAGTTATAATATTTTGGTCGGTTATTCTTTGTAAATCTATCCAACTCCCCTCTTGGTCATCTTTTATAACCTGAACATTGGCAGGAGATGTGTCTCCATTCTTTACTATAAATAATATCTTTCCATTGTTACCCTCTCCTACAAATTTCTTTTGAGCCTCTCTAACCATCTTTTGAGCCTCTTTTTCTCCCATATCGCCATTAATTTCTACTATAGCAGAAGGCTGAAATCCATTTAAAAATTTAGTGTGATTCCATTTTCCTATCTCATAATCAACACAGATATGCTCTAGTGCTGCTACATAATCAGGAAGTCCATAATAATTAAATGTAGGTTCGTAATCTTTAAAATGAATTACGAATTTATTGTGTGCTACCCTAGGGTAAAGTGGTAGTCTTTTTATTTTTGCATCGTTATTCCAATACTTACACCAATCAGAATTTATATAAACCTCTTTTTTGGTTTTACTCATTCTAACTGTTGTTGCATCCAAATGATAAATATTTACACCACCATCATATATAACGCACTCCATATATGCGTTACCAAAAGTGTAATAATCATCTGCTAATTTTTTGAAAACATCTCTTAAGGATTCGTGGTCAGCATTAACATCCTCAATAAACCTTTTTAGATTTTCGTCATCACAAACAAATTTTGCCCCACTTGTAAATACAGTTTTTTGAGCTAAAACACTTCTGTGTGTAGATGATTTTCTTTTAAGTTCTGCTAGATACTGAGGAAACAAATTATCATCTCCAAAAGGAACCCAATCCGTAGGGAGAGTTTTAATGTTTTTAGCCTCTTTTATACTAGGAGGTACTGATAAATCAAACACCCCAAACTCAAAAGTATTATTTCTTTTTTGAGTCTTTCTTGTTGTCGCTACTTTTTTTACTGACTTTGTTGTCGCTACTTTTTTTACTGACTTTGTTGTCGCTTTTTTCATTAGATGATATTTTGGTAATTGCACAAGTCAATCCTACTTCCTCATATAAGTGAGCTAATTTTTCTTGGCTAACTGTTCGCCAATTTATATGTTCGCCCCCCTTTATTGTACTTCTGAGTCCTTCGTATTGTTTTTTTACTTTATAAGTTGCCATATTTGTATATATTTTAAGATGTGGTAAATCTACCAAATTTTCTTTGTTATTACAATCGCACATATAAAAGATATTAGCAGGGAGTGTTAATAACCCCCTGCTTTATCTTAAAACTAATATTAATCAGTTATTGCAGTAACATCTCCTGATTGAACAGTAATACCTGTACCTGAAGGTATATATTCAAGAGGTAGCTCAAATTGTCTAGCCATTAAAGAAACTGTTACACCATTATCATCTGCATAAGCTGAACCTGAACCACCTTCTATAGTAGTAAGGTTCGCATAAGTTTGATTTCTAGTCCAAGGAGTTCCACTAACACCTTGACTTTCATATTTATATGAGAAACCAACTACAAGCATTTTACCTGAGTTAAACTCAACCAAACCAACAATACAAGAATCTTGTAAGTTTGTTAGTTCGTGAAACTTAGCTCCTTCAATATTTGGAAGGTAAAAGTTGATGCCAACTTCATAAGCTGTGCTTCCCCCTTCTTTAGTTCCATTTATTGTCATTGCTGCTGTTTCATTCTTAAACTCAAATCTAGCCCAAGGGTTAGTACCCACAATACTTGTAAGAGAGTGTGCTGAATTTAAAGATGTTGGAGCTACAGAAGCTATATTACCTAAATTTGTAAGTAATATTTGTCTTATCCCTCCTACAGCTTGTAAGTCAGTACAACCTATTTGTAATCCTGAATCTATTGTTGCCATTTTATTCTATTTTTTTAAGGTTAATAATTAATTACGCTGTAAGTGTTGCTCCATATATTAAATTAGTCCATCCATATTGGAAGCCCATAGTAAAGAAAGAACGAACATACATATTGTCGCTAACCTCATCATAGAACATTTTCAACTCATTTTCAGGCGCATTAACATCAGTACCAATAAATAAATTGTCTACTGCTGTATAAATTACACCATTTTTAGAGTTAACTGATGCAGCAGCCGAATCATCTACTGTAAAGATAGCAGGTAAATCTGCTCCTGTTCTTGCAGTTAAAGCCTCATCCCAAACATACATAGGAACTAACTCAATTCCTCTAAAGAATAATCTCCCCTTTCCTGTTTGTGCTTCTGAGTGTCCATAATCAACCGCTCCGTTTGTTGCTACTGCTGTTAAACTAGCGTACCAAGCATTGTAAATATTTGGAGTTACAAACATTCTTTTTCTGCTTGCTTCTACTTGTTGTAATTCTGCAGGAGCGCCTTCAAACGCTTGTCCTAAAATTAAAGCTGCGTCTGCTGTAGGTATTCTTGCTCCAACAGTTCCGTAGTCTGCTGCTACACCTGTTCCTGTAATTCTTTGTAAAACACCTGAGTCAGCGAAATTACCATCTGCTGCTAATTTATCCCAAAGTCCTTCTCCCATTGATTTGTAAGAACAATCAGCTACTGATGCATTTGCATCTCCTGCCCAAATGTTTCTGCTCATATCATTCATTATACCATTTCTAACTCGGTTAATGATAACATCTGCTAATTGAGTTCCTGTCAAGTCAGGCATATTAATACCATTTCTGTAAGACTCTACAATTACTTCTGATTTAAACTCATCCCAACATTGTTGTTGTTTAACTGAAACATTTTCTACTGTAATCGTTTTTTGAGTTACTTGAAATGTATTACCTGCACAATCATTTGTACCACAACCATCATTTAATGCTGTGATTCCCTTCAAAGAAGGTGCCATCATTATGTTTTGTTTATATTTCACAGATGGATAAATAGTGTAGTTACTTTTAATGTCATCTGAGTGAAACATAGGTTCTAATAAGATTTTAGATGCGTAAGTACCTATATACGCTCCACCCAAACCATTATCTGCTATATCGTTTGCTGCCATTTTTTTTATTTTTTAAATTATTACTATATTTTTAATTTTGTTGCTATTTTATTCCAAAAGGCAACATCTTTGTTCTCTACATTGTTTTCTACTATTGCAGGGTCTCCGTCTGTAGAGATTTCAGTTCCCTTTGCATCTGCTTTACTTAATAAAGCATTAAGTCTTTCAACCTCCTCAGTTAGAGTTGTTTTTTCTCCTTCTAATTCAGCGATAGACCCATTAAGTTCAGTTACTTTTGCTTCAAAATCAACAAATTTATTTAAAATGTCAGCCTCATCTGCAATAGTTACTTCAACTTCTGATTTTGCTTCAACTCCTTCGCTTTCAGTATTTTCGCTTTTTACTCTTGCTATAATATCCTCAACTTTGTTGTTGAACCAAGCTTTTAATTCATCAGTCATTTTTTTACTGTTTAGGTTAATATTTAATTTACTTGCAATTTCCTCGTTTGTTATATTTTTAAACTTAGAAACATCATATTTGGCTGCCACTTTAATAGCATCCGAGATAGAATCAATAAAACCTAGCTCTAGTGCCTCATCAGCATTTAACCAAGTCTCCTCATCCATCATATCTTTTACCTTATCATAAGGTAGTTTTGTCTTTTTTATGTAAATATTAGCAATCTCGTTACTAATTTTTTCTAATAAATTTGCCGTCTTTTTTAATTCTTTTGACTCTCCCATTGCTCCACCCCAAGCGTTGTGAATCATAAACAAAGAGTTTTCAGCCATAATTATTTCATCTGCAGCAAGCGCTATAACACTACCCATACTTGCAGCTATTCCCTCTATATATACTGTTGTTTTGTATTCTCTCTTTTTTAATACATTGTAGATTGCCATACCCTCAAATACATCGCCACCAACGCAGTTGATGTGAAGGTTCATTGGTCTTTTTTTGTAATTTTTTATTTCTGAGATAAAATCTTTAGCATTTAACCCATAAGCCCCAATCTCATCAAATATATAAACATCAACAATTCCTGTTGATGCTTTTCCACTAATATTGTACCATTTTTTATCCATAAAAGCAAAAATATCTTTTAGTTATAATATTTTTACGAAGTTTTAGGAAAAAACTTTAGTAGGTTATATTAAAGTTAGCTTTCTCTTTACTTCTTTCTTTGTAAACTATGCTTTGTGCTTGTCTTTCAGAAATATCATATTTTATTGACAAATCCATAAAAGTATGCGTTCTATTGCCCTCGTTAAACCTTAACATAGTGTCAAAATCGTGAATTATCATATAATTTCTTAACCTTTTAGGCTCTACTATTCCTCTTTCTGTCAAGTGTCTTAAAATATCAACTACTGTTGGCTCGTGCCATCTTTTAAGAATTTCAGTTTCAGCTACCTTAATATACTCGTAAACTATATCTATTTTATTTTGTCTTGACACTAGATTTCTTTTTTTGTTTTGGTTTTTTTGTTTTTACACTTTTTACGACCTCTACAACCTCAGGAACTTTTCTTTGTGAAATAATATGGTCAGCCACATTATGAAAAAATTTACAAACAGCTTTCCTACACCCATTACAACTTTTAGATTGTTTTTGTTGAGGAAAATGTTGGTGCCATAAATCAAAAAAATAATTTAAAGCATTAGAGTGGTACATATTACCTGCCATTGATAATTTGTTTTGCTTGGCTAATTCTACTACTCTGTCCTTCTTTTCCTCAGAATAGTTTTTGATTATTGAGTTATAATCCATATATATAAAGTTTAGTTATTACTCTTTCCACTTCCCTAAAGGACACTCGCCAAAAAACTCTTTAGTTAAGTTTGTTTTAGCGTCTAGGAAGCAGCTACACTTTCCACATCTTGCTCCCAAAGTCCATTTAGGGCTTTTTAACATTAATAAGTTTCTGTAAAAGTCGCACTTTTTACAAGTATCTAACCTATCTTTCTTTACTTTTTTACTAACAAACATATGTTTATTTTTTTTAATTATTAAATTGTTGCTTGTGATTCTAACACATTTACTGTTCTTTGGCTACTAGTTATATCTGATTCTACTACATATACTTTTTGCATACCACCATTAGTCATACCTGATGAGAATTGTTGGTTTGCAAATTGAGGATTGTTAAGAAGTCCACCGTCTGCAAACTTAACACCACCGCCTGCTTCATTTATAGCTGAAAGTTGGCTTCTATACATTGCTGTGCTTTTTTTGTTTATAACAGCCTCTCCACCTTCTAATTCAACTACCCTTCCACCGACAGCAAACTTTTCTCCACCCTGTGCGTGAGACTTTCCTTGAACCATTCCTCCATTAGCGAATTTTTCATCTGACTGTATTATTCCTCCTCGCTCTCCTTTCCATCTTACAAGCTTTTTAATAAATGCAAACGCAGCTATAGCGGCTATCAAACCAAATGGCCCCAAGCCTTTAAAACTACCCAAAACAGCAGATATAGCTTTAGGAATTATACTAGCTATGTCAGCAACAGTTCCTGCTATAGTAGAAGCTGTAGAAACATTTTCACTTGCAGCTTCTTTTAGGTTAGAGCCTGTTTGCGTTTGTGTAATAACCACATCTGTAGCTTTTGCAGCGTTTTGTTTTATTATTCCAAGCGTTCTGAGGCTTTCCTCTATTCTTAATGCAGCCTCTACAGTAGTTGCTACTTGTGATATTTTAATTCCTGCTTCTTTAACAAAATTTAACTTTTCATTATCGCCTGCTAAACTTTGCATAGCAGAACCTAAACTTCCCATTTCTGAAATTTCCGCTCTAAACATAGCCATTTGTTGCTCTTGTAAAGTCCTGTTGCTTGTAGCTATTTGAGTGTCAAGACCAATAACATCCATAGCGTAGGTTTCGTATAATTTTCTTTTATTTTCTAAAAATGTTATTTCGGATTTTAGTAATAATTCTTTACCTTGTTCGGTTAGCCTACCATTAATAGTGTTTGCAGCTATTATATTCTCTTTCTCTTTATTATATCTATCCTGTTCTGCTTTTAACGATTTGTTTATAGCGTTTTTTCTTGCCTGAACTCCTATGTCTAATAATTCAGTTTGTATTTGTAATCTTCTTTTTGCATTTGTTTCTGTATCGTCTAAAGAAGCAAGCTCTTGCTCTAAAACATCTTTTCTTGCTTTTAAAACTGCATCTCTATAACCCTCCTCTGATAATTGGTTTTCAAGAAGTTGTTTTTTTACTTCATTTAAGGCTTCTTTTGTTTTTTCAGACCATTGAGTTAAAGAGTTTTCTCCATCATCTAAGTCTTTATTAAGGTTTTTAAGAGATAAAGCTAACGCCCCTATTCCATCTCCACCTGCTAATTTGTCAAAAGCTTTTGTTAGCGTTTCTGTTTTAGCGTCTGCTCCTGTTAAAGTTTCTTGTAGTTCGTCAAAGCTACTTATACCTGCCTTTTGTAAAACCTCTCCCATCTGAAGCAGAGAAGTCTGTAATCCTAAGTTTTCAGCGTTCAGTTCTGCTGCATTTTCTTGATACTTACCAAAAGTCTGTTCTATTATGTCTCCACTTTCGTCAAACAAATTTGCTAATTCTGAGGGGTCTACACCAAATAATTCTGCTATCTCTTGTTCCGCAATAGCAGCAGCAGCCACCTCATCAGTAATTCTTTCTAATTGAGATGTAAACCCTTTAACTAAAGCTTGATTAGTTAGAGAAGTAGTAAGAGTATCTACAGCTTCAGCCACCCCTTCAATAGAAGTTTTTTCAGTTATTAAAGCTTGGTCATTTTTTTCTAATTCAGAGTTTAAGGCTCTAGCGTGAATAGCTGCTTGACCCTTATACGAGTTATATATTTTTTGATTTGCCGCAGAACCTTTTATAGCCTTACCTTCTTTATCTAAAACAATTAAACCATCTGCAACCATCTTGTTCATTAATTTCTTTACTCTTACTAACTCGCTTGATGTAACCTTAAGCTGCTCTATTGGTTTTAAAGAGTCGTGATAACTTTTCGTAAGCTTTTCAGTTTCTGTTGCAACATCCTCAGTTTCCTCTTTGGTTTTTCTTAAGAGTGGTAAAAGCTCTGACAATCCTACTAATATCAGACCAACACCTGAAGCACTCATTGCACTTTTGGCAGCAACCCTTAAAGCTGTAAATGCTCCTGTTAAAGTTACAGTAGCACCTGTTGTTTTTATCATAGCAAAACGAAGTAAAACCTGACTTTTAGCATAAAGCTTAGTTGCTGTTGTTGCTGCTATAACTCCCAATTTGTAAAGCCCAATTATTTTTACCAATTTTCCTAAAAACTTAATAGTATTACTAATTGTTTTGCTGTTTTCGGCAATCATATTAAAAAAGCTTGCAGCTTGTTCTATTGCACTTTGCATACCCTCAGCAAAATCTTTCATTAAGGATATAGAAACACCTTGTAGTGCTGACTTTAATTTAAGAAAAGCACCCTGTAAAGTATCTCCTACTATTTCCGCCATTCTAGCCCCCTCTCCATTAGCGTTTCTCAATTCATCTCTTAGCTTTAATGTTCCATCTGCTGTAGTAAGCATTTGTTCAAAAGCTGCTGCTTGTCTTAAATCAACCACCTCCATAATATCAGCCATACTACCTCCTTCTGCGATAAATTGTTTCATAGCAGGAACTAAATCATCTAAAGAATGTATTGTTCTACCAAATCTCATAGAAAGCTCTGATGTAGGGTCTTGCATTTTAAGTAAAATATTTCTTAAAGATGTACCTGCAATAGACGCTTCAATACCTGAGTCAGAAAGCTTTGCCATAATAGCTGCTGTGTCCTCAATAGAGAAGCCTGCCGCTTTTGCAATCGGAGCAACCTTTGTCATACCTGTACTCCACTTTTCAATATCTAAAGCAGAACTACTGAAAGATACTGCCATAACATCTACTACTCTTTCTGTCTCACTAGCATCTAATCCAAAACCTCTTACAGCAGCTCCCGCTACTTGTGCCGCCCTTGCTAGGTCTGTTCCTGTTGCTGTTGCTAAGTCTAGTGTAGGCTTAACAGCGTCTTGTATTTCTGATGCTGTAAAACCTAATTTAGAAAATGCTAATTGTAATTGCCCTACTTGTTCGGCTGTAAAGAATGTTGTTCTACCAAGCTCCTCTGCTGTTGCAGTCAGTTCTGCAAACTCACTATCAGTAGCTCCTGAAACTGCTAAAACCTTAGCCATTGTAAATTCAAACTCTGTGAAAGTTCTAACAACCGTGCTTATAGCGTTTGACACGGTTCTAAATGCACCAACAATAATACCTAAAGCAGCAGCACCTTTAACAAATTGCTTTGCCATTGCATTTGTAGATTTAGTTGCTTTTTGCGTAGCAGAAGTAGTAGTGCTAATTTGCTTATTTAAACCTCTTAACTCTTTAGACTTATTTTTAATAGCTTTAGCACTATCGCTATATTCTTTAGCTGATTTTTTAGTTTGCTTACTTCCACCTGCAACCTTTTTTTCATAATCTCTCTGCTCTTTTCTTAATTCTTTTAACTCTTTTTTTAAATCAGCAATCTTTTTAATATTTTTGATTTCTACCTCTATCGCTACTTTTGAATTTGTTGCCATATTATCCTATTGTTAATTGTAATGTTTTTTCTACTAATTCTTTTTTTAAAATTCCTTTGACTTCATCAACTACTGCATTTTCCATTCTTTTTACTAAAGGAGACATTAATGTAACATCTCCTCTTACAAAATCTATAAAGAAATACCTTCTTGGAGCAACTCTTTCTCCCCCTCTAGTTAAATATCTATTTTCTAATTCGTGTTTAACGCTACTAATAAAGTTGTTTCTTTCGTGAGCGCTAGAAAATGTTAGCTCTCCATTAACCTCTTTATTAAAAGTCCAATCAGCTATAGCCTGATAAGAAGCATTAACACCATTTTTATTACCATCATTAACAGTCCACATATAAGGAGTGTCATTAAGAATCAAAAGTGATATTGAATCTTTTGTGTTTACTATTCTGTAATAAAATCCATTAAGCAAAGTTCCTTTGCCTATATGTTTTTGAAAATGCAGCTCTTTTTTTAAAGCATCTATAATAGGCTTGTTTTCTTTTGCTAAAGCTTCTTTTATTTTTAATAAATCTAATTGCATAGTTATGATTGTAAAGGTATATAAGATTTATCAGGATTACTAACCGTATTATCGTATCTATTATTAGCAACACTAATTGTGTTTAATTTAAAATCATCTGATGTTACCTGTGAGTTGTTAGATTTAAAAACCATATTAAAGCTTGCAGTAAAATTTCCACAAGGCTCCTCATCAACTCCTCTTTTTACAGAAACAATAACACTTTCTTTATCATTGATTAAGTAATCAGAATTATTAACTTTAGAATCAGTAGTGCCATCTATCTGAAGCGCATATTGATTACCACTTCCTATTGCAAAGTTAAAAGTTTGACTAAAAAGAAGCGTCATAGCAGTATTTGTTGTTCCTCCAACTGTAACCGATTTACTCCAAACAGAAATAGTTATATTTTGCTCTAGTTCACAACTAGAAAAACCTGCAGGAGAAATATAACCATCCACACTTTTTAAAATACAATCGTAGGGAGCTATAAATTGAGAATGTATTGCCGCAAACTTATTTTCATACTTATTACCACTTACAAGAATAGCGCCTGCACTTGTAGTAAATTGTGGGGAGTGGTTGTATGCAGAAAAATAATCATTACTGCTTGATGATGATGCCGAATACCTCATTCTAACATTGCAAGAAAGCTCTTTGTTTTCAACTGCAGTAACTAAATTAAAATCAGCCATAGTTCCTAACCCTGTATTAAGATGCAATCCATTTGATGTTGTATTCCTTCCTGTTATATTTTCTCTTGGCATAATTGTTTTTTATATTTTTATGGTGTTTCAAATAAAGTTGCAGGTTCATCAATACCACCTCCAAAGACTGCTCCGCCTTGATTATTGTTTATCCATTCTCCTGATGTTGGTGCGCTTACTCCTTCCTTAAGAGAGAATTGATGCAACTCAACTTTAGTAGGCTCGTTTTTGTGAGGTTGAAAATCTACCACTCTTATTAATCTGTAATAAACACCATCTATATAAACCATTTTTCTAAAGTCAAGCTTTACTATATCTGTTATTTTTAAATCCATATAACAAACCCTTAGCTTTGGTCTAGCCTGTAACCCTTCAATCATAGTCTTATAATATCTTTCATAAAGTCCCCTACCTATTTCGTTTCCAACACTCGTATATGAATTGTTGGCAGGGTCGTAATCTTTTGCCCAATAATTACCATAAGAAAGACCAAACTGATTTGTAAAGTTGTGCCTATCTATAAAAGTGGCAGAACAATATATTGCGTTAGACAATAGACTAGCATTTGTACCATAAAAAGATTGAGCATTTACAGTTACATCTGCAATTTGTATTCTTGCGTAATTAAATAAAGTAGTCATTGGAGAGGTTGAACCGTCTTGCGCCCTAAACCCCTGCCATAAAGGAGTGTGAGGCGCAGGCATTGTCATTTTGTTATAATACAACATTCTTGGCTTAAACTCATACCCTTTTGTTGATGAATACCAATAACTAGCCTTCCATAATGCTGCAGTATAAAAGTTTTTACCATAAACTTCAGTTTGTCCTGCTCCAAAATTTTCAGAATCATATGTTCCTGCAAAGAAAGGATTTTCAAATACTGTTTCTCCTGCAGGATAGGTGTCAGGAAGGTCTAGCTGTTGAGGATAGTTATCTCCAACATCATCAAAATATAATTCACTCATATTATTTACCCTCCAATCTTTGTCATCCGTTTTATACTTAAATATTAGCTTTCTTGTCCAATTACTATCTATAAAGCTCTGATTATCAGATAGATTTCTTGCTAGCTTATGACTCCAATCAATAGCATCTCTTGGGGGTAAGTAATAGTCGGTGTAAGGTTCTATAAATACAGTCTTAGACCCTTCCTCAGTAGAGAATTGCAAGTTAAATGCGTGAGCAACTCCTTTAACAAAATCTATTTGTTTTTGGTCTTTTGGAAATACATTTTGCAAATCATAAGTTCCTCCCCATACAGGAGTGTCCTCATTAACTAACTCTAGCGAAACTAATCCTGAAGGAGACCCTGCGTTGTTATTATCCCAATCATCATAAGTAGTTCCAAAAAGTTCTACTCTAACATCTACAGTTGTTGTTCCTGTAAAGCCTGTTGAAGGACTTTTTATTTTTACCTTAGGAGCAACTCCAAAAGTTAGTTGCACCAAATCTCCTGCGTTAAAATAATGAGTAGATGATGAAGCGTCAAGTGTCGCCCCATAAGCATAGCTATGAGCATTATCGTTAAAGTTTCCTAAAGCATTTGCAGACTGATTATCTACAATACTTATTGTTTCAAAAGTAGTCGTTCCAACCCTCTTTACTTGTACAACTATATTGCCATATACCGTCATTCCTGAGGTAGCGTTATTTAATTGTCCACTACCTGCCCAAGTTGTGTTGCTCCAAGTAAGAAAATACATAATATTAGAAGTAGAAACCCTATAAAACCCTGCTTCAGGTATTCCCCAACCATCTGCTCCTGCTGATATTGTTAAAAGTTGTTGCTGTCCTGCTGAGGTTGTTATATTACCTGCTAAAGGCTGAAACCTTCCACTACCATTCCCTGAACCACAAGTTCCACCAAATTTTAAAGCACCATAAGGAGTTTGCATTGTATTTTCGTATGTTGTAGTTACTACTGTATTAGTAACATTAAAAGTCCAAGTTTGAGTATCATCAAAAAATTTTAAATTAGCCTGTGATGTAGCGCAGCTACTACCGTCTTTAAAATTACCTATATATGTAAAATTTGTTTTTCTTTCGTTAGGGTTGTTATAAAGGAAGTTGGGACTAGCATAAACCAATCTTTTAAATTCATCTGTCTCCATAAAATTTGATGATATGGTATAGCCTGCATCATTAAATATTTTGTGCATCATTCTATATATCCAAACTAATGGTCTCCAATCCATTACAGGCTCATCATTACATTGTATGCCCCCACTTAAAAAACCTGTTTGAGAAGTGTTGTATGCGTTACCATAAACATAATCAAGCTCCCATTTTTCTCTAAATAATTGAAACCCATTACCATAATCAAATCCTGTTTCATTAACCCTACCATAGCTTGTTACAGGATAAACAACAGGAGATGTGTTGGTATCTGCAGTTCCACCCCTGTCTGTAGCATTATCACTCTGCCAAGAGTCTATAATGTTTTTAGCACTTAGCTTTAAATTGGTAGAATTATCTAATTGCAAATCGCTTAAGTATTTACCCTCCATATTGGTAGACCAATAAAGATTGTCGCCTAAAAAAATGCAAGAATACATAACAGGCTTATCATTAAGTCTTTCTACCGATTTAACTTGAAGCAACCCTGTAAGAGAAAAAAGATTACCAACTATAATTCTACAATCAATTTTATTATAAAGTTGTGCGTCTTGATGTGTTGAGTTTGCAATATTAAAATTCTTTAAAATTTTATTGTTATTTTTTGTTGCAGGTATTTCAAATGTTTTACTATAAGCACCTTTTCTAGCGTCAATATTTGCAGGGTCATTTACAGAGAAATTAACAGAAAGAGGAAAATCATCTGTGGTACTAGCGTCTAAAATACCAAATACAGAACTTTTATCAACTGCTGTTCTATAAACTCTTAAATATCCCAACTCTATAGAGGTACTGTCATTAGCATAAACATTTAACTCCGTTGTGTTAGAGCTTCCTTGAATCCAATTAACTTGGATAACACGGTAACTACTACCCGTACCTAGAGTTCCACTAGGAATAATAGTAGGGTTCACTAACTCTACATTAGCACCTCCTGTAGCGTGATTAGCTAAAAGTAATTTTCCCACACTATTGTAGTTCTTAACAGCAACTATAGCTCTATATTCATAACCCTCTACAAAATCCTGAGGTAGTGTTGCTCTAGCGCAGCCTGCCCCTGTTACTCCTTTAACCATTCTGCCTGAAGGAAAGGTAAATTGTCCTGTACAAGCACCTGCAGGAGAAACCCAACCTGTACTGTTATTAAATTCTGCGTTTGAAAGAATTTGACTTCCAATCCTTACATTTTGCCTGTTTTGCAGTAGTTCAATTCTAATATCTTTAGCCATATATTAATTTCTTTGAGTTACAACTGCGTGTGAGTGCGTATATTCAAAAGTCATTGTTACTAAACCTTGTTGTTCATTATAAACATCAACAGAACTGTTTGTAATTATTATTGGCACATACTCCATATTGTTAGGAGTCCTTCCATCTGTACTCATTCCATCCTCTAAATCGTCTTGCCCTCTATAAGCAACTTTATACCAAACACCTGATGCTAGCTGAGGCCTCATAGTTGCATTTTCTGTCCATACATTAGGAGATGTTAATATTTCTCTTAGCCATTCTGCTTTTTCTTGGCTTAAAGGTAAAGTTGTAACGGTTCCTGACTTTGTAGCATTAACGCTTAAAACTTCTAACCCCCCTTTATGATTCATAGTGTCTCCTATATAGTCAGAAAGATAATTTCCTGTTGTAGGAGCATTATTAGAAGGGTAAGGGTTGGCACCTGATGACCGACCTGTTCTAAAATCAAATCTATTAGGCTCTTTTCTTTGAATAATATTTTTTTCTGCATTATAGCTAATAGATTTTTGTCCTTTTATTGTATAGCTGTCTATTCCTCCTGCCTTATTTAACCAATGTATTCTAAAAAAGTCAGTTTGATTAGGTATAACAGTAGGCCATCTAAACCCTTTACACCTTACAGGATTAGCCAAACTCATTTGGTCAGACCTTAGTTCTGTATAATAAATACCTGCATATCTATCTCCTGAATTAGCAGGAGTAGTATTAAGCCACCTATCTCTGTCTATTTTGTAATACCTTTTCTCGCTGTAATCTTTAGAAACCCCTGTTCCATTACCCTGAGTGGTTGTTACCCCTTTTATTGCAATACGATAATAATAAATATCATCATTTAAAAACAAAGCTGTTTTATCTGATGGATTACCGTCATCATCTATAAGCTTTCTTGTGTATGTCTGCCCACCATTTTCCCAAACATCTTGTACTGTAGAGCTTTCGTGTATAATATTTGCGTTTATAAATACAGGAGATACATTTTGAGCGCACATTCTGTATTGATTTCTAGGCCAAATGCCTGCTATTCCGTTTATTGTTTCTTTAGGTTTAAATAGTTGTGTAAAGTCAAATAAACGCCCCCTTCTTACCTCTGCTCCTACTGCATCATATGCAACAACCTCTATAAAGACATTATCAGTTAAATCAGAAGTGTTAAGTGGGTTTTCTTTAGTTTCTCCTGCTCCTGAATCAAAGCCTGAGTAATAAATAGAATAATTATTTACTGTTCCCATAACCCATTGTAAATACTCTGCAGCCTCATCCATTCTAACATCTTTTGATATTTGAAGTATATTATTTCCATATGCAACTGTCCCTCCCCAATAACCATTAGGGCAATTAGTTTGAAAAGACCTATAAAATCTATTGGTTGTTCCCCAACCTAAATGTACATAAGCAGCAGCTAGCATATGTCTACTTACAGGTTCGTTACCATCATAATCCTGTGCATTATTAAAAATAATAAGAGTGTTGTCTGTATCTTTAAAACTTCCTGAAGCACTAGCCAATTTTATCAATCCTGTATCTGTAATAATTTCAGCTCTCATTCTGACTTTTATCCTTCTCCAAGCTCCGTGCTTTGTAACTATAAAATTATCACTCCAAACAGGCACAAGTCTGTTTCCCTGCTGCTCAGCACCACCATTAAGACCACCAAAAAAAGTGCTAGTATATGTTCCTTTTCCGTGAGGAACTAAAGAGTAAGTAAGTAAATCGCTACACATCTCACTAATATCTACAGTAAATATATGTCCTGCAGATGTTGCTAATCCATCTCCACCATCTACCCTGTCTCTTTGACTTATATTTCTTATATCTCTTGATTTTCTTATTGTTCCTACTTTAGTCCAATCATCAGGAAAGGTGGCTCCTGTTGAATTACTTATTTGGTAAACTTCAAATAAAATATTTACTATATCTCCCTTTTGAGTTGCGCTGTTATAATTATCAGGGCTAGGCTCTTGATTTTCGTTTAGCCCATTCCACTTTACGCTTATTCTAATAGGTTCATTTACCGACCAACAGCTAGAGTAAGAATAACCATAAGTCCTAGCTCTGTTTAGGCTAGTCGTACCTGACCCGTAAGGGTCAATACCTACTTGTAGTGTGCCATTTATTCCGTATGCCATATCTTAATATATTTTATATTTTTTGTTTAAATAGTCTTTTACTTTTGCTATCTCATAAGAATTTAAAGCCCTATTATAAACAATTACTTCTTGTATATTTCCCTTCAAATCTCCTAAATTAATCCCACTACCAATATTAAAAGTAGTGTCGTTAAATGTCGGAGACGACCAACCTGAGTCTATAATCTCATTTTGTTCTGTATTGTTATTAGTTTGTAGAGATAAGTTAGTAGACGATAAAAAAGCAGTAAGAATATGATAATTATTAGTGTTATTTACATCCTCTTTGTTTACTCTTACATTCCACTCTCCTGCATATGGAAATGCAGTTGTGTCATTTACCCTAAAATAAGGTCTGCTAGAGTTACTACCCAAACTTATTAGGACATTTCCACTACTGTATGAAAAATAATCTCCTTTTTGTGATGTTGGGGTAAATTTAACAATATTATCAGCAGTCATTGACCCTGTCATTGTTCCATCATTATTATTTGCTGTTTCATCAGGGATTGTAGGAAAAGTAGCTCCATCTCCCATTCTCCACCACCCTATCATATCAGCAGCCTTGCTATGAGTAGATAAATCTGTTGGATTTCCATTATTATAAATATTAGATACATCTGTTGCATCTAACTCAACATCAAAAACAGCAACCTCATCAATATTACCACTCATAGAGTTTGGCCCCTTTCCTATTTCAAAAGGCTCATTGGTTAATTCCATACCTGAGTAAGCGCCACTATTATCAGCTAAAGTTGTTAGCAGATTACCATTTAAGTAAAGATTAATTCCTGTGTCGCTACCACTACCATCATAAGTAGATGTTAAATGAATCCACTCTCCTTTAGGTAGAGATTCATTAACTTTACGACCTATATGCCCCCCTGAACTATCGTCATATAATCTAAACCTATAATATCCATTTGAGTAAACTGTTTGAAAAGCCCACTCGTTTGTCGCTCCATCTCCCTTTGTTAGAAACCCTCTCCAAGGCTGACTAGCTTGAGGGTTTTGAGCAGGGTCTATAAAAGCCCAAAAAGACAATGTGAAAGGCTTATCTGTACCTGCACCATCTGTAAAAGAAAATAACTGACCCCCCGCTCCTCCTGCAGGATTACCGCAATCTACAGCATCTCCACCCGTATAGTCAAACATTATAGAGTAATCGTTTGTAAAAGCAGGTGTTACTTTGTCTGCTTGTGCAACAGTAAATAAAGTAAATTCTGTATTTGATATAGGGTTATTAGAATCAGATTTGAAATAATCATTAGTTCCGTCAAATTCCATTCTTGTTTTGTCGTTAGCACCATCATAACTATATCTTAGAGGTTGGTTATCTGCAGTAGCCTGTGATACATTATTATTGTTTCCTGACCTGTCGCCAACATTGCTAATTCTTTTAGTTGCTTTTTTAAATGTTACATTGCTATCTGCTGATAGCCATACTGCCAAATTGTTTATTTGGTTTGGATATGTTGATTGAGGTCTAAAACACTTGCTGAAAACCCTCCAAGTAAATGTCATTCTTATTTGAAGCAGTTGGTCGTTTGCAACTTCTTTGTTTCTTTGTATAGTAAGGCTCTCATCCTCTAAAAAAGCCTGAACAGGAGCATTGGATTGATAGTGTTTTAGGAACATATCTAGCCATTCTGTTGCTAAATCTTGTAAATTCTCCCATCTTTGGTCTATAGACTCGTTGGCTTGTGCTGTTCTATTGTATAAATCAGAAAAATAAATCTCAAAAGTATAATTTTCCCAACCATTATTCACTCCAACCTCAGGAAACAAAGAATCAGGGGGCGTTATAAGTAAAGAAGGGTATTGCGTATTGTGATTATCGTTAAACTCCTCTGTAAAGCCAAAAAACTTATCTCCATAAGTCCATTTGTCTTTCATTACTGTTACTATATCTGTTAATTTTATTATCATATTTTAACTTACTTTGTTTGGGTTAGCAATTTTTTCGCTAACTTTTGATTCATACTCATTTTTTGCAGTTATCCAACTTAAATAAGTTAAAACTTTATACAAATTAGTGTCTTTTACGCTGTCTATATGATTTTTTCCATCTACTTTGAAAATTCCTTTCTCCGCAAGAACATATAAACTATTTAACCAACCAAAAGGTTTGATATAACTATTATAAAGACCCTCTGTTTTTACTGCCATCATACTTTTTTGCTTTTCTCCAAAAACAAATTGGAAATTTTTAGCAACTTCTTGCTTTGTATGGTCAAAAAAAAAGCGAACTCAAAAACGATGTCCATACTTAATTTTTTAAATTTTTTAGTTTTTTCATCTATTTCGTTTTCATCAAACTCCTCATCTACCCTTCTGCATAAAATAGCCATTTGCTGAGGCAAAACATCATATCTACCATTTTTCATATGCTCTATAGTCATATCTAACTGTGTTGCTTCAATAAAATCGCCATATGTATTATTTCTTAAAGAATCTGATGGAAAATAATAAGTTTCTCCATCTAAATCAAAAGATTTTATTCCTTTAGGCTTATACTCCTCTGTTAGCATACCAATAGTATCTATAACTTTATTTACCTGATTTATGTCTGTGTTTTTTACATCATCACTACTTAAGCCTGTCAAAAAAGCAAAAATATCTTTATTTAAAGAAACGCTATCAACAAACTCTATATCCTCCATTATTTTATCTAAATCATCAAAGTCAGCATATCTTTTTTCGTATGACTTTTTCTTTAGTTTTGTATTGTCTTGATGTTTTTTTATTATTGATGACAATTCAGACCAATATTTTAATGTTATATCTTTCCATTCTGTTGGAATTACAACATCTGCAGATTCTCCTTGTGATTTTAAGCTAATTGTTATGCTCATTTTTTTCTTTCGTTAGTTTTAATATTTTTTTTTGTATTTGCTCTTTTATTTTTATATCGTGCAATATATCTGTAGTTTCTCCAATAAAATCTACAGTTTTTTCAAACATTATTTCTGTTAATTCCTCAATGTATTCAGAATTATCATTCTTTTTAACTCCTGATAAAAACCCCATAGTTGCATACATCATAAGATTTGGAGTCATATAAGCCCACTCATTCCTCCTGCTACTACTTTTTACTATTTTATTAAAAGTATTTGTGTAATTTACAATATTTTCTAAAATTTCATTAAAATCTAAAAATTTTTTACTATTATAGTCCTCTGTAGCTCTATATGCTGTTCCTTGAATAAACTTAACATAGTTTTGAAGCATTTTTTCGTGTTTTGCATTTAGGCTACTGATTTCCATAAAAATATTCTTAATATTTCGCAATTATATTATTTTTTTTTATATTAAACTAGAAGTTTTTGGAAATCAAGCAAAATATACAACTTTTGCGTTGTTCCACATATTTTTGTTTAGTGCCATTACTAAACAATCAACCATATCATCGTGTTTTGCAGATGGAAACTTTACCAACTGCTGTAAAAACTCCTCATTCCATTTTCCTCTCAATAAGCTTACCCTTCCTGACTCTAGTGCTGCAGAAATATCTTGAACTCTGGCAACTTTATCTTTTGATGGCGGCTTGTCCTCTCTTACATTTAATCCTGTTTCTTTTTGTAATGTTTGAACGATAGATTTACCTGATGCTTTAGGTTCTACATATACTCTACTCCTATTGCTATATCCATTTTTTTGCACCCATTGTGGTATAAATTTTACTAATTCAGGAAATTCTTTGTAAACATTTACACAATCTATTATTTGCCACTTGTTGTTTTTAAATATATATGCTAATAATGCTGAGGGGTCATTTTTTTCATTTGAAGTATATGCAGGGTCTATCACAAAATCTACAACTGTTTGCTCTCCAATATCAATCATTTTATTTTGGTCAATCCTCAACCATTCTGCTTTTATCATTCCTGAGTTTAGAGGTGTTGGAGTTTGCATAAGCTGTCCTGCATATCCATAACTACCTAGTGCTTGCTTATAGTCATCAAGTATTGTCTTACTAAATCTGTCTGTCCAAAACAATCCATCTTTGTCATAATTATTTTCTAATGATTTTGGTTTTACATCATCTGATAATTCTGCAGGTATGCAAATGTGTTGATATTTTAGCCTACTATCTGCCCCATACAATAAAAAACCACTTAAATCGTTATCGTGTATTCTCTGCATAATAACAATTCTGATTCCTGTTAAAGGATTATTTAATCTTGAGTAAAATGTCGTTCTATACCATTCGTTAGCATTTTCTCTTTCTATTTCTGATGCTGCATTTTGGGGAGATACAGGGTCATCAACAATTAAAAAATCTCCCCCCTGCCCTGTAACTGTTCCACCAACTGAAGTCGCCCTTCTAACCCCCAAAAAGTTATTTTCGTATCTTGACTTTAGATTTTGGTCTTTTTTGATGTGAAATAACTCTCCCCATCTATCCTTAAACCACTTTGAGTTTATTATATCTCTACTTCTTGTAGAATGTTCTATTGAAAGTTCTGCAGAGTATGATGCAGTTATAAATCTAAATTTTGGATTCCTAATCCAACTCCAAACAGGAAACATAACTGTTACTAAAAGTGATTTTGTAGAACGAAAGGGAATATTTATAACTATATCTTTCGTTTTTGGTTTGTTAGCTATTATTCTTTCGGCTTCTTTTTGTAAAATATCACATAAATATTTATGATGCCAATTAGTAGACAGCTCAATACTAGGTTCAACGATATGCCAAGCTTTTTTAAAAAACTCATAAAATGATAATTCGCATAATTTTTTTTCTAATGCAAATTTAAGTGCTTCATCAGTTGTTTTCAATGTCGTCAAGTTTGGCTCTCAACTCCTCAATGCTCACATCATCATTTAATTCTATTTTAACTTTCTTTGTGGTATTATCGTTTATCTCTGATGATGATAATTTTGGAACTGTATAGTTAAGTAGTTTTGATACTGCATTTATGTATGCTTCAGGGTTTTGGTCAAACAATTTATCTAAAGCCATTCTTATTTTAGTAGAATGACCCTCTAAAGCCCAAGTCAAAGCATTTCTACTAATTTTTGTAGCAGTAACATTATTTTTTTCTCCCTTTTTTCTACCTTCTGTATTTATTCTCCCTCCATTTGGAAAATATTTTTCAGTAGAACTTTTATATGGGTTTAACTTGTTGAGGTTACTTTCTCTCAATCTGTGTCTTTTGTCCTCGCTCATAATTTTATTTTTTTTACTAATGCAGATAGCCCATCAATTTGTTCTAATTTTCTTATAGCCCAATTTATACCTGATGTTCCCCCCCAACAATCCCACATTAGCCCTCCGCAACCTTCATCATAAGGCACATCTTTATGTTGTTGGTGTCTTTTAAAAGATGCCATACGAGCAATCGTATCTCTTGATAAACTTTCTCTATTTGCTAATTGATTTGCTCTTTTTTTACCCACATCAGTACCACAAGAACCCCAACCATTTTCATCAACCCATTTTAACGCTCTTTTTGCATTATTTGTTGCTGATTGCGGATAATCATTATAAGTTTCCGCCATATTATAATCTTTTTATAGAGTTTGCTATTTTATCTATATACTCATCTAGCTCATCATCAAGCATTGAAGCAGTTAGCTCATCATATTCTTTTTCAAGCTCCTCAGCGTCCACCTCCTCAGGAGTATAGGTAAATTTAATTACCATTTCATTTCCATCCTCCTCAATATGTACTATTACCTCTCCATTAGTATGAAGCTCCTCCATTTGTTCTTGGGTAAAGTTCATAGTATAATCAACATCTGATTCGTGATTATATGTTGGCTTTATAGTTTCCTCTAAATAATAATCTGCATTATCTTTTTCGCAATCCTCTAAAGTGTCATATCTACACTCTCCTGTCTTTCCCCATTTGTATTTTCCGTTTTCACATTCCTCGCAAGGCATAATTTATATTTTTTAATTTTTATGATTGTAGACAGTCCATATATACTATTATAAGACCCTCCTCTATTCCTAAAGATGTAAAGTTAAGCATTACTTCCTGTCCTTTTGACCAAGAAATACCTGTTAATTGTGTTAGGTCTGAACCGTGTATATTTGTTGCTTGCATATCTGAAAAAAGTGTAGAGTCCTGTAAAACTACAAACTTCCAAGCTTTAGCTCCTGTTCCTGCCGACCAAGTTTCTCCTGCCCCTAAGACAACTGTTTGTCCACATTTACCATTTTGTTCGTATAATAAATCAGCAGAAAAAATTGGTGCTGAATTATTTGTTATATTTTTTGATGGCATATTATTATTATTTTTTAATTAATTACTTTTTTTACAAATAAAACATTTTTTTCCATATTTCATAAGAAACTTTAAGAAATTTTACTAACTGCTCTTTATTCATAACTTTCTCTTTATCTCTTTATTTATCTTTAAGAGTATTAAATACCCTATACTAACCCTATTCATTTTCATTCAATCCCTATTCATATTCGTGAATAGCCTATTCATAATTATGAACTAATAAATACTATTAATTATAATACTATTAAATATAAAAGATATATAGCATTATGAAATTGGATTTGTTTCCATTTATATTATATTTTCACTTCCAAAAGTTGCTTAATAATTAATTTTTTTTACTATACCTTTGGATTCTTATAGAATACGCTGTTGCTCATATCGCAACTAGCATATTTGATAACCTTCTTAATAAAATCACACAATATGTTTAAATTTAAAATTGGAAAAGTAACTATACAATTATTACCTCCTAAAATAACTTGGAATATCTAATTATGAAATTGAAATCAAAATTAGAATGTGGGTGTAGATATGCTCAAGGATGTTTAAGTTACAATATTACGGAATTTGATTTTTTAGCCCCTTTTTACTAAAAAAAAACATTTTTTAATAATTTTTCTCACATTTTTTTAAAAAAAATCCTTTTAAAAACTTTTTTAAAACTTTTTATTGTAAAATTTGCGTATAAAAAGAAAAAAAGCACCACTTAAAAAGCATTTTATTAAAATATTTTCTAAGTGATGCAATTTTTTTTGTGTTTGATTTAGCAGCCTAAAAGCACTAAAATGATTGCGATT
>CEPR01108688.1_pt1 | contig 26093 bp, 19 predicted proteins | sample 530431 | NCBI WGS metagenome assembly CEPR01 (sample SAMEA2620078, study PRJEB7988) | marine metagenome | isolation source: saline water (ENVO:00002010), including
ATAGACCTTGAGACTCAATGTATCCAAAAGCATTTATTAGATTGAAAACACCAGAAGTAGCACCTATAAAATCATTAACAATTACTTGCGTATTTTGCAAGATTATTCTAGGATCAGTTAATTGAACTGTATATTCGGGATAACCATTAGGAGAATAACTCGACGACCAACTTTGAATTAAACCGCAATATTCAAATCCTTTTCTTTCTGTTGCTGATGCATGTCGTGGGTTTTCTTCAATTCTAAAGTAGACAGGAGTTCCCGGATCGACTTGACCGCTTGGAAAGCCATAATCACTAATTATTCCGCTTTGTCTGTTAAGCTGTTCATCATAATATATTTTTAGACCACTACAAGGATCTTCTACTAGATTTACAGTAAGATTAGAAGCTTGCTCGTTCCAACCTATAGATGCACTAAAACTTTTTATGGTGCAACCCATAAATAGAGTTTGAACCATTGGCCCATGTATTCTAGCAGGTTCACATGTATTATATGCCATTTTTTTCCTCTTGTTTTTTCTCTATAAAACTATGGAAGATTACATTTATTATATGTCCAAGCAACACTTCTAGTGTATCTACCTTGAGTAAAATTCCAATTTTCTGTGTTTGTTCCTGTAAATACTATATCAAATCGCGATGTTAGATCCTGAGCAACCGACCTAATAAGCGTGTCTATCTGACCTGTTGGAACCGGCTTCCAAATACCATACGCTGATTGTTTATCGAATCCATCACAACCTGTTGGTGGTGCTAGTACAAGCTCTATACTTAAAGTTCTTACTTTTGCGGTTGTTGTGCCTATATCTTGTAAGACTGGACCTAGTTTTCTTCCAAGTGCAACATGGCTTGCAAAAACATCTGTAGCAAGTTGATCATCAATAGAAATATTTTGAGATATAAGACATTCTCCAGTTATGCAATATTTTGATGTATTGTCAAATTGATAATCATAAGATATTGTTCCGGCCCTTGGATTACAACCAATAGTTCTTGATATTGGTGCTGGGTTCAATTGAGCAGTTGTTCCGCAACCAGATACACCACTCATGCCATAAACTCCACTTGCACGACGAATGAATGTAGGCTCTATAGCGTTAAAATAGGCTTCTGCGGCCTCCCAAGCAGTAACATCTGGGTTTCCTAGAGGGTCTGAACCCGTGTAATCAATACTAGCCAATCCTTGTATTTCACCTTGGACATTTACAGTTGAAATATTTTCAGCAACGTTCACATTAAGATCAAAAGTTTCAACAGCACCTCTGGGCATAGGCTGGCCAAGAATACTGCCAGTGCCCATGAAAACAAAATTTTCTACTACATTTATAGTTCCTTCGGTTTTATTACAAGAAATTTGTCTTATTTGATTATAAGGCTGGCCGGATGGGGCACTCAGTAATCCGGTCATTCGGATTTCACCCTCAGTCAAGCCATTATAAATTCCAGAATTAAATATTCCTGATGCATATTTTTTAGCATCTTCAAATAAATTGTTTGTTTTTTCCACTCCAGTGTATACAAGTCTTGCAGTAACATCTAAAGAGTGTGTAACATTTAATGCAACTGGAAATTTTACACCTTCATACACAGTGCCAAACTGCTCATCTCTTACTTCTACATCCCAGCTTTCTGATACAGTTTCAATAAATGGAGGAAATGTGCAATTGTTGAAAGCGTCTCCGCTTACGCCAGTAAACCCCGGTAGTTTAAAATCAAGTGTAAAATCTGCACGTCTTGTAAAGTTATCACTTTTATTTTCTATATTAAAAGATTCAATTGTTGGATAACCACTTATAATAGTATTTCCATTCGTTGCAGGCTGACCGCAGTGTATGTGCAAAAGCTTTCCGTCTGCATCTAGTGCTTGTTTTAAATCTGCTATATATTCATTAAATAATCCTGTAATTCCTAATGACAAATCCTGACCAGTTAATATCAAATGCCCCTGACACGACAGGGTATTTAGCTGACCAAACCCACGACCATCGGGTGTTTTAAGGTACTCTGTTTGTACTGAAAATACTGGTGCTGGCTTAAACCGATAATCCCCGTATTTAAAAACAATATCTGACATTTTTATTCTCCTATGTTATACAACCGGTTGTCCACCATCAATGTTTGAATTATTGGCTGCTATTTGGTTAGCAACTTCATCAAATATCTGATCTTGGAATTCTTTTCTGAATTCTGCTAATAGTTGACCACCGTTTAGAATAACATTTACATCAATAGGTTCTGAATTAAGTGTTATATTTATATCTGGTAATGATTCAAGTTTAGTAGCAGCGGCCAACAACTCGGTTGCGAATGTTGAAGTATTTAACATCTCGACTGCTTGTACAAACTTTGCAGTTGGGTCTTGAGTTCCTGCGGCAGTAGGTGCTTGTTGAATTTCTTGTTGTTGTTGCTGTTGTTTTTGCTGTTGTAATTGTTGATTTTTCTTTAAGTCGGTTTGTTCTTGCGTTATTTGTTTTGCTTGTGCTTCATTTTTTTGTTTGTTTAATTGTGCTGCTTCTTGTTGTTGTTGTGCGGCAACTTGCTCAGTACCGCCTAACCTTTGTATTCTTCCAGAGCCTGTGTCAATTCTTTGCGAAAGCCCTTGTCTTGCTTTCAGATTTATAAGCTCTTTGTTTTGTTCCTCACTAAGCGGCCCTACAGTTTGTTTTAGCTCTGATAGTCTACTTGCATCTTTTTCACCAAAACCACCCTTTTCTTCAAGTAATTTTTTACGGTTTGCTTGTGCTCTTTGTTCTTTTTCAAGATCCGCTAATCTTCTGGTTCTCTTTCTTGGGTCTCTTGCTTCTGCTGCTATTTGTTTTTCTCTGGCTCTGGCTTGTCTGTTTTGACTAGACCTGAGCTTGAAAGATTTATTTGCTATATCAACATCTTCCTGTTCCAAAAGACCAGCTTTAACTAATTCTGCCTGTGTACGTGGCTTTTCGCCTGCTTTGGCAGCACGCTTCGCTTCTTGTTCTCTTGCCGCTACAACAGCCCTTCTTGAATCACCAACAAGTCCTCCAGTTTCTGCACCAGCTATTCTTCCAGTAAAATCTGGTCCAAGAAGTTCTTTCGTAACTTGAAGATCTGCGTCTTGTTGGCTTATTCTTCGTATAGATCTAAGATTTCCAACAGCGACTTTTGCTGCGGGTTGTTGTCTTGCTGCTGCATTAGCTCGATCCTTTTCTCTTGCAGCATCAATTTCTGCTTGTTTATCAGCCTCAATTTTGGCTTTAACTGCTGCACCGAAATCATCATCCGTTTCTATGCCATCAATAGGTTTTAAGTTTAAATCTGCCACTACCTTGTCTGCCGCTGCCTGATCTTCTGCTTGTCTTTTCCTAACTTTAGCTTCTTCTGGACCGGGAGTTGCCCCAACACCAACCACTCTACGCTGACCGGTTGCTGGCTGTTGCTTCCTTGCTACATCAAGCCTCATGATTTGACCACCAGCAGCATCTCCGATTCCGTCTGGCCTTTGTGGTTCAATAACCGGAGTTCTTTGCTCAACTGGCATAAACCTTGGAGCACTTTTTTCGGCCTCTGCTTGTAGTCGTTCTGCTTCTACAGTCGCAGCAGACTTGTCACCTCTAAGTTTGCTTTGAAGTGCAGTCAATTTATCTTTGTCTTCAGTCAGTAAAGGTGCTCTTCCTGCTTTAAATTCTTGTGTGAGTATTTCTGCTGTTCCAAGTTTTTGTGCTTGGTCTGCTAGTCTGGTTTGATCTGGGGTCAATCCTAGCTTGCTAACATCTTCTCCTGCTCTTATTTTATCAATAGTATCTTTGAACTGCTTAGGATCTGTAAATGTTGATTTTAATTCTTTTTCTGTTTCAAGCCGTTTGTCTCGTGCTGACTTTTCACCCTTTGCTTCTGCTTTAAGCTCGCCTTCAATAGCTTTTCTATTTCTATTTGATTCTTGCTCTTGTGCTTGCTGTGCTTTAACTTGATTAAGATTCTTATCAGCTTCTTCAAACTTCTTGGTTGCTTTATCTATAGCGGGGTCCATTGTTTCTAATTTGGCTGTAACAGAATCTAATGCTGCCTGAGCTTTTTCGGTTTCAAGATTACCTTTTCTAGTTGCCAAAGCACTATCTATAATTTTATCAGCCTGAGATATAAAATCTTGTGTTGTTCCTCCAGCAGCCTGAGTATCTTTTAAAGCACTTGCTAATTTTGACTGAAGATCTAATTGAAACTTTGTTCCTGCACTGTCTGTATCTGTAACATCAATTTCACCAAACCCAGCCTGAGCAGCATTCAATGCCAATTGGTCTGTAAGTTGAAAAGCATCTGAAGAAGTAATATCGCCAGCTTTTGTAGTTTGTGCAGCACGACCAGCAGCCGAACCTTGGAAAGCACCAGTAACAAGTTCTTTATCAAAACCAGTTCCAGCTTGACCAAGACCAACAAGAAAATCAAAAGCACTGCCTTTTGAACTATCAACTCCAGTTGCTTGGTCTACAGCTTTGTTTCTTTCCTGATCTAACTTTTTAGCCTCCTTAACATTAGCTTCCTCCTCTTTTTTCTGCTTTTTAAGATCAGATTTCTGTTGCGTCAAATCTATCTGCTCTAACTGTGCAAGACGTTTTTCACTAAGTGCAAGCAAAGCTTCTTCTCTGTCTCTTAAAGATGCAAAAGCTTCACCAGCCGTAGCAAGTGCTTCTGTGGTTTTTATTATTTCCTGTCGATAAAGAATTTGCTGATCTTGCAGAAGCTTGGTATTTTGATCAGTGCTTCCTTTTATAAGTTCCGCTTGTTTGTCAACTATTGATTGGAATTCAGATATCAAATCTTTTTCTTGTTTCGTTTCACCTTTGACTGTTGCACCCGGACCATCTGCACGCCCAAGCACAGCGTCAACAGCACCAGCACCCAATCCTAAGTTGCTAAACAAATCACGACCACCTTGCTGGAAATTAGCAAGACTGGTTTCAAGGAAATCACCAACTTCTTTATCTGATGCATCTCGACCTGTTCGATCTTTAAATTGCTGTCTAAATGCAGTTGCAGCGATTCCTTGATCATCAAATAAATCTTGTTGAAGTGCTGCACCTTCTTGTACGCTAATAGCTTGGCCACTAGCAACCTTACTAGCAGCAATAAATGGTCTTTGAATATCATTTAAAATTCTATTAACGTCTTTTTGACTTCTAGCACCACTAAGCTGACTTAATCCAGCCTGTAATCTTTGTCGTTGGCTCAATCTACTTTCTTGTATTGAACTTAATTTAGACTCAATAGCACTCAATCTGGCGGTTTCATTGGTTTGTTCTTCTATCGCACGTTTTGTGCCTTCAAGTGCAGCAATAGTATTTCCAAGCTCATCTACAAGAGCACCTTCACCAGCTTCTCTAGCTGCGGCTATTGCATCGTCTGCATTTTCTGTATCAACACCAACTGTTTCACCTATACGATCCAGCAAGCCTTTTCTAATTTCTTCAAGACCCGCTCTTCTTTCAAGCAAATCAATGTTTCCAGTTGGACCAGCACCAACGGTTCCAAGATTAACTCCTCCAACGTTTGCGGTTCCAGAACCACCAGCATTAAGTAGTATAGATGTTCTGTCTGCCAACCTTTGATTAGCTAACTGTAATGGATCTGCACCACCAGTTCTAAATTGAGATAGTCTATCTTGTGCATCAGCACGTCTTCCTTGTATTTCAAGTTCAGCATTTGCTCTTTCTCTTGATGCTGTTACAATTAGATTGGCACTGTTTATTATTGCTTGATTTAATTGATTTAAAGAATTAGTTATACTTTCTAAGTTTTGTGCTGCCTGTTGGCTCAACTGAGAGAAAGCACCTTGTATATCTCCAAGTTCTCCAAGTTTTGCTTTTACTCCTTCAACGCCAAGAGGGTCTCCACCTTGTCTTAGTCCTACAAAAATACCTTCCAAAGAAGCCATAAATTGTTTCTTGACAGGTTCTGAAAGCCCACTAAATATGTCACCTTCTGCATTGATATTATTAACCAATGTATCTTTAACATCTTCAAAAGTAAATTCTCCACCAGCACGCTCAATTTGATCTACAGTATCTTTTAGGGCTTGAGGTAATCTATTTCCAAGAGCTATGGTGTCTGGTAAATCGGCAAAGTCTTCAGCGTCTCCACCAACGGCACGTCTTACTCTTTCAACACCGGCTGATAATTCTTCTCTTGATCTTCCTCTTCCTCCACCAGCGAATACATTAGCTCTACCTACTGCTTGTGCTTGTTGAGTAGTGCTGAGTATTCTACTTACTTCATTTTGAACGTTTTGTGCTGTGGTAGTAAAGTCTGATACTATGTTTGCAACCCTTTGATCCAAGTCTTGTAGTGCAGCAGCAAATGCATCTAGACCTTGAACTTGAGCCAACAGCAGATCATTAACTATTCTTTGCTTTTGTTCAGCAGCAATTTGTGCGGCTATAGAATCTCTAACAGAAGATATATAATTTTGAGTAGAATTGACAAGTGTTGATAGCTCTGTGGAAGAAACACCAGCAGCTTTAGCTACCTTATTTAATACTTCTGGATTTTTCTCAATAGCTTTCTGGAAACTTTCGATATCTGTTATGCCCAGATTAAGACCTGAAATCGCATTTCCAGTTTGTGCATTAAGATTGCTTATTAGTCTTTTGCTTGCTAACTTTCCAGACTCTTCAAATCCTTTACCAGCATTTATTCCTGCTATAAAGTCTGCGGCAGATGTTTTACCTGCTGCGAAAAATGCATCTAATTTTCCTTTACGACCGCTTGCTTCACCAGCAGCCGATATTTGATCAAACTGTTCGTTTAATGTTTTTGCGGCAGATACAGCTTGTGTTCCAGCCAATGCTTTAAATGCTTCTAGCTGTGCAGAGAATTGTTTTGTGCCATCGCTTGCACCTTCTAATGCCTTAAACAGATCATCAAGACTTGCGTCTGCACCCAATGCTGCTATATCTGTAACCTGATCAATATTCAAGGAATTAGCAAGTGCTGGACCAAGTGCTTCAAAAGTTACTGTCGCTTTTTGTAAAGCCGCATCTGGTATTGCCGCAAGAGTTTGTTGAAAATCTTCAGCACCTTGTAATTGAACAGAAGCATTTAATTTTTTTGCAGCATTTCTTGCCCTAGCATCAACATCAATTCCAACTAACTCCGCTGCTCCTTTTTTAACATCAAGGATAAATGTACTGACAGCACCAGTAACGCCACCCATCTCTTGTGCAGCCTTACGCATCTGTTGATCAGCTAAAAGAGTAATATCAAGGAGTCCACCTATACTATTAGCAAATCCTTCTATGCCAGTTCCTTCTGCTTGTGCTAAAGTTTTTCCAACCAAATCAAAGCCCTGAGCAAACTGATCTGAAAACTTAGCAAAACCATCTACCACTCCACCAACACCAAGATCAGATCCAATACCCCCAACGGCTGCATTGCCCATCTGTCTACCGCTAACTCTTAGATTTCCCAATCTTTGTGTTGTGGTTGTTACTGCGGAGGTCAAGCCTCTGGCACTTTTAGTTACAGCGTCTAAAGCATCAGCATCTTTAAATCCTTTTTCAGCAAGTTTGTCTAAAGCTTTTTCAAGTTCCAAACCAGCAGTCTGTGCGTCTTGTAATGTCTCAAATTTTAATTGTTGTTTTAATCCACCAAGAGCACCGTCAATAGCACCTGTTATACCTCCAATAGCAGCAAGCAAAGGAGTGAGAACCACCGCTGCTGGCCCCGTAAGACTTCCAATTGCTGCACCTGTCGCAGCACCTGATATAGCACCTTTAGCAGCACCAGTAATTCCTGCGGTTTTTAAACCTCCTTGTTCAGCACTAAATCCAGCAACTCCTGCAATTTGTTTTCTTTTACCTACAGTAGCTTCAGTAACACCATCAACAATGGCATCTCCAAATATACTTGCAACAATGGCGGCTATACCCGCTGGTCCTCCAGCAAGTTTAGGAGCAGAAGCAGCAAGTCTTGTTGATCCTGCGGCTGCTCTTCCTAGACCGGCTGTTGGAACTTTACCGGCTACTCGTGCTCCACCTCTGGCTGCCGATGCCGCTGCATTTGCTTGCCTTGCTCTTTGTGCAGCATCAATAGCTGCTCGTTGGCTTGCACCACCTCTACCGAACAAACGCCTACGGGCTGCTTTACCTTTTGCTCTAGCTGTTGCTTGCTGACTAGCTTTAACACCAGCTTCTCTTCCAAGAAGTTCTTTGCCGACGACAATTGACCTTTGACCCGATTTACTGGTCGCGGAGATAGTTCTACCTTTCGGTGTTTTCCCAGTCCGACCAGCAATTCTAGCTTTTTCCAAAGTTTCCGGGCCTTTTCGTCCTACAAACTTTTGTAATCCCGCTTCTCTTCTAGCGAGTGTTGATCGAGACTTGGCCAATCTATCATTTGCTAATTTAGATTTATCTAAACCAGCAGCTAATGATTTTGCACTTCCTGTGCCTTTAGAAATTTCTGCTGCATTTGCTTTTATTGCCGCACCAAATTGTTTTAACTGAGGCCCAAGAAGTAAAGCAGTCAATCCAGCGTTCATAAGGTTTGATTTAAATTCTTCTGCTGAATTAGAAGAAGCAAGCATTGCAGCTTCAAAACCTACAAAAGCTGCTGTTCCGGGGTCTTGCTTTATAGCACGACCAACACCTTTTACAACACCGCCAACTGCAAGCCCTTGTCTTCTAGAATCAATAGCTTTCATAGTAGAAGCAGGAAGAACAAACGTACCAGCATCAAGTGATGTTTTTATACTATCAGAAGTACCAGTTCCGGGACCAGAAACTCTGTCGATAGGAAGATTGGCAACAGAATCAATTGCAGAACCAAATCCTTTTCTTGCTTTTTCTAGATCTCTTAAATTGCCAGCCGCAACTTTAGGATCTACAAGACCTTCTCCATCAGATATAGCTACTGGAACTTTTCCTCTTCCGGGTATTTCCATTCCTTCGGCAGCAGAAAATGAACCAAGGCCAGTAATCTTTTTATTAGCTACATAATTACCTGTCTTTTTAAATATACTTGTGACATTACCTTTACTAGCACTTCTTTTTGCGTCTGCCGCCACAAGATTTTGTATTCTTGTTGCGTCAACACCAAAAAAATCACCCAAGGCTTCTGTTTTTATACCTCTACCGCCCCTAAAGTCAAAGTCAAATACAGCACCAGAGCTTTGTGGAGTAATCTTTCCAATCGCGGATACTATGCTTTCTAAAAGAAATCCTTGTATGCTTGCACCAGCAGAATTTACTCTGCTACCCTTTTTTGTTTTTTCTTTTTGAAATAAAGGCTTAACCGCTCTATTAATTTGTGATTGACTAAGATTTAAATCTGTTGCTGGATCTCCTATTTTTAAAGAAGGAGATTTCAGAGCAGCATCTAGTGCAGCTTCCATACCCTTTTGAGAAGCTTCTCTTGTTTCTTTGTCAATACCGCTTCTGATATCATTTTCTGAAGCAATAAATCTTGCCATGCTACCAGCAATTGCAACTTTATTTAAATCTTTGGTATCAAAACCCTGTTTGCTTAAAGATGCTTTAGCCTTTGATACTAAAGCTTTTTGGACTGCTTGATTTGTTGGAGTAATTCCTCCACTGCCAACATTATCTGTACCGTCAGTGCCATTTGGTGGAACGAGATATAGTCCACCAAATTTGTTTGCAGCAACGTTAAATCTTGCTGTTTTTATTGATTTTTTAGTCTCTTTAGCAGCAGCAGCAGCTTTTTGATTGGCTTTAGGACTTAAAGATTGTCTATATTCTGATTTTAAAGCTAAAAATTGTTTCGATGAAAGATTTTCAAGTGCATCAACTCCAGCACCTCCTTTGGGAAAACCTTTGCCTTGAATGAACTTACTAAAACCAGTGGTAAGCTGAACTGGTTTTTTTGCATTAGGAGCATTATTAAGTTTGAATAGATCATCAAAAACTGTTTTTCCTTCAGAAAGACTTTTGGCAGCCCTTGAAGCCAATCCACCTATTCTCATATTCTTTCTTTTATAAGCTCTGCCTCCACCGGGGAATTGTTGTCTAACATCTTTTTTGGGTATAACAGCTTCTCCACCCTCAAGGAGTGCAAGAACACCACCTTGTGCATGTGAAGGTCCGTCAACAAAACCACCTTTTCCAAACTTTGGAATTTTACCACCAGCGGCACGCCTTCTTCTTCCTCTTCCACCAAAAGTGATAGCACCACCACCAGCGGTGGCTGCTCTTAATTGAGGAGGTAAAGCTTTGATAGCCCCCGTCAAAGCTACGGCTTGCTTGCTTAGATTAACAGCATTTGTATTAAGACTTGTAGCTGTTGACTTCAAAGACTTTATGGAACTGTTCAGTGACTTTAATGCAGTAGTATTAGAGTTTAAAGCTGTGATGTTTTTTTGTATTGCGGCAGTGGCTTGTTTTTTTGCAGATTTTGATGCAGCGTCTTCGCCTCTTCCTGAACCAGTTAAAGCACCAGATATTCCCCTGCCAACGCCTCCTGAACCTCCACCTTTTCTTATTCCTCCTATAAAGCCTTGAGCAAATTGAAAAACCCCACCAGTTAATTTTACTGCTGCCAAAGCTGTAAGTGCTGGAAGTATAGGTCTTAGTGCATCGGCAAGTGTTACAAAAGCATTAGCCGCACCTATTGCAAACTTAGCTAGATTTTGAAAAGTAGCAGATTCTGATATATCACGAATTAGCTTTCCAAACCTTTGTTGTAGCTGCTCTATCTGAACACTAAGTGTTTGTGTAGCTAATGCAACATCTTTCGTAATACTTTCAGTTCCCTGTAAAGCAACTTGTCTTGCACGTTCTGCTTTTTCAAAGTTTCTAAGTGCTGGCAACAATTTACCAACTTGACGAACACCACCAAGTTCTTCAACTAATTTTGCAACCTGAAGAGTATCTAGACCTTTTAATCCAGAAGATATCTTTTTCAAAGCTTCAAAAATACCAACAAATTCACCTTCTGCAATACCAAGTCTTTTTGCATCTTCTGCTGTAGCACGCAACCTAATACCAAACTGTTCTAAGAACTTAATAGTTTGAGGTCTTTGTACACGAGTAAAAATTGTTCTTAAACCAGTAGCAATCGTGTCAGCAGATTCACGAGTTGTAGATCTAACAGCAGTAAAGATACCTATTAACTCACGAAGTCTTTCTTCTGGTGCTCCAAGCTGTTGGCTAGATGCAGCAAATACACCACCAGCACGACGAATAACAGATATAAGATCATCAGACTCAACAGCAAAACTTTTAGATACAGAGTTCAAAGAACCCAATATAGACTCAAGCCTACCTGCCTCTATTCCGAATTGATTCAATGCAGCGATTGCACCCTCAGTAGTTTGCTGTATATCTCCAAAAGTAGGTGCTAACGATGCTTTAGCAACAGCCTTTAAAGATTTTTCTACCTGATTCAATGATTGACCAGTTTGTGCAAAAGTACGAGCAACACCAAGAAGCTCATTAGCATTGAGTCCGAGTCCAGTAGCAAGACTGTCAATAGTTTGTCTTAGTCCAGCTAAATCTTTGCCTGCCCTTCCAGTGACCTGTGTTATTTTTACAAGCTCTCGTTCAAACTTTATAGCTTCACTTGTTGCTTGAGTTATTGCTCTGGTAAAACCAAAGATAACTCCAGTAGCAATAGAAAATGCCGCGAATCTACGAACAGCAAGTGCAGCATCTTTACCAAAAGCCTGAATTTGACTTCCAGCAACTTTTGAAGAGGCAGCGGTTTTATCCAAGCTTTTATTTATTTGATTTGTTGCAGAAGTAACTTTATTTGCTGAAGTAGCGACTCCAGCACCAGAAGCAGCAAGTCTTGTTAATTGAGATGAGGTTCCTTTAGCGGTAGCATTTAATTTTGTTAAATTGCTGTTTAAAGTATTCAATTGCTTGTCTATATTTGTAAGACCAGCCAATGAGCCTTTATCAACCTTAACTCTCACAGGAACGCTGATATTAGAAAGCTGTTTTTGTATACTGCTTCTAACTTTTGCAATGTTCTTTGGACCGCTAAGTACTACAGCCGCATTTATGTTAAATGACATTTTGCTACCCCATAAGCAAAAAGCGACCCTTCTCGAAACAAGTTATTATTTCAAGTAAAAAGGTCGCTTATCCGAGTGTTACGCCTAAGCACTTGCTTCGGCTTTTTTACGTGTCCGTCTTTTTGGCTTTGGCTTTTCTTCTGCTTTTACTTTTTCTGGTTTTGGTCTGTCAGAATAATCCGATTCATCAATTACTTTACCAGAATCATCCAAGAAGCCTTCAAATTCAACTTCAAAATCACCATCTTCATTAAGTGGTCTTCCGTTCACGTCAACTTTTACAAACTCAGTATCAGAAGTCCACTTTATATAATTTCCAAATTCATCAATATGCTTTCCCTCGGTGTCAACAAGTCTTCCGTTATCATCAACAAGGTTATAATCTTCATTGGCAAACTTGTATTTTTTCAAAAACTTATTTTCTGCAAGCTTAGAATCTACATCATCCGAGTCAGAAATAAGGTAGAAAAACTCAGTTGCACCTACCCCTGCTACTGGATCTTCCTGATTCAAAAGGTAATCGCCAAGGCCATTCTTAAAAAATTGTTCATCTGTATCATTATACACCAAGCAGTTGGCAAAAAGGAAATTAAACCTTACAGAATCGGCCTTTCCTTCGCAGGTATTTGAATCCAAATCTGTTCTAGAAGATAGCATTTCGACCATTTCTGATCTCTTTCTACGCATGGATATAGCTATTTCTTTTGCATCAGATAGTGAAATACCACCTTTGGCAAGTTTATATTCACCATCAATAACTTCTTGTCTTAAAATTTGATATCTTGATTCTCTATCATCAGACCACAACTTACGCTTTCTAAGCTCTTCATCAAGCTGATCTCTCAGCATTGTTCCAGCAGCAAGCTCCTCATTGAAGGTCTTTCTCCTCATTTCATTTGCTTTTGTAAGTTCTTGCATAGTTGGTCTTCTGACTGCATATTTAACACCATCAACCTCAAAAACTCTACGATCTTCTAATTTTTCAACTTTAGGCATAACAATAACTCCTTATTTATCCTTTTCAGTTCCAGTAACATCAAAATTCATCACATAACGATTCCAATGAAAACTATATTGTGCTAACTCATTTTGTGCTGCTCTTAAATTAGAGCCGCCATTATCTAATATTTTTACTCTAGCCTTTTTCCAAAGTCTTCTTATATTCTTTTGTTGGTCTGTAAGGTCATCTACAGGTAAACCATGCCCCCAAAGATGCCCTAACTCTTCTTCAAAAACAGCCAATGACCCTATAATGGTTGTGTTGAATTTCTTTTCTAAATTATTAAATAATCTTTTTTTAGAAAATTCATTGTATTTTTCACTCATAATTATTCCTTTACTTTTTAAATCTGTCAGCCATTTGTTTCATGGCTTGAGATTGAAGTTCCCTTTGGACATCCGGTAGTTCGTGTTCATCTAACCTACCTTTTTTCTGAAGAGCATCAGACCTCTGTCTCATTCTTATTCTTTCGTTTAAATCATTTACTCCTCTTATTTTTTCTGCTTCTGACTTGCTTGATGCAACAACAAACATTTCTCCAGCACCACCATTTTTATTGACACCCTTTGTATCAAGAATATCATCAAGCTCTTTTTTACTTCTTTCTTTTTCAGACTTCCTTCTTTGTTTTGCAAACCATCCGTCAAGCATGTCGTCATCTTTTATAACATCATCACTTGGTCTTTCTGGATGCTCATATACATTATCATACATTTTAGAATACATTAAAAGTGCATTTTGATCACTAGAGTGTCCATCGGTTTCAGAAAAAATTTCAGTTCCATAAATAGACCATCTACTTCTAAATGGTTCTGATCTTGCTATTTCTCTTTGCTCCTCTGGAGTTATTATATTGCTCGTAAGAAAGTTTAGAAATCTTTGAAGCACATAATTATCAATTTTTGACCAATTTTCATAAGAATATACAAATTTGCCATTTGTGTCTCTTATCGTAGTAGCTATCAAGAACTCGTCTCTTGCGTTTTCAGCGTGACTTTCTAAAGTAATATGATCTAGTGAATATTTTTTTATAATACTTTTATTTATACCAGATCTTACTGAACTTATTCTTCTACGAAGATTCTTCTTTTCTTTATCTTTGTAAAGAGCATCATACAATTGAATTTTAAGATCTTCTAAATATTTATTTAGCTTTTCTAACTCTTGATCATTTTGAGGAGTCCAGATCCCCTTTGAAGCAAGAAAATTTTTTGCTTGATTTCTAGTGATAAGCTCACTATATTTAGAGTTGTCTAGAGTTTCTCTATAGACAAGTTCAGACAATGCCCTTTGCTGTATTGTGGGCATAGATGTGTGATACAGGGTATTTTTTATATTAAGATATACAATCCCTGTTGTAATCCTATTTATGATGGAATTCTTTTTGTCGTCATCCATATCCTAAGTCCTAAAACTAATCGGGGGAAAGATTTCTCCCTCCCCCGAAGAGTAATAATAATCTAAATTATGCAGTGCCTTGAGCAGTAGCACCAAGATAATTTTTTCTTGCTGCCCACCAAGTTTGGCCTTGTGCATTAAAGTCATCACCTGAGTGAAGAACAGTAAAGTCGTTAAACGTTGTGTAAGAATATGTCACAGTAACGTTTCCTCCACCGGCATCACCTCCTCCATAGGAAACGGAAGCAAGTTTGTTCTTTTCACCAAGATAAATTCTAGTACCTTCACAAGTAGCGATACGAATCTTTCTATCTGCAAGGTTGTCTGGAGTTGCACAAAGTGCGGCATTACCACAATCGTCAAGTGCATTAACCAAGTCACCAGAGATCGAAGTCACTTCGATGTCACATGTAACCTCAATTGGGAATGTGACAGCCTTGTAATAAGGGCTTCTAGCACCAAGCTCAAAAACTTCTTCACGAGCCAAGTCGGTAGATACCGAAATGGATGCAACGTGAACAAGACCAGATTTTACACCACTATTGCTAACGCCAAAAATATCAGCAGGAAGAATAGTATAATCTGCATCTTTTGCTCTTGCAACAGTATCTGCAAAGAACATGTTTTCTCTACGGTTTACACCACCAGAACCAATCGGTGCATCATTGTTGTCTTGGAAGTTTCCAGAAACTCCAGATGTTGCCCAAGAAGCATTACAAGTTTGACCAAGAGCATCTTTATTGTTATATGTACTCCATAGTTTGTTATTTCCAGCCAAGGTAATATCTTCCGAGAAGTTATCATCAAGAGGGAAGTTATAACCAAAACTGTTTACAGCCATACCTGACATTTCAACAAACAACGGTGGAACACCGCTAACCCCCTCTTGCGTTTCAGGCCAAATACCTAATTGAACACCACATTCTGCTGGTGCTCTTTTTGCAAGAGATGGGCCGGTAAGGTCTGCACCCAACTTGTCCGTAGATGTAGCAAGACACCAAAGCAACGGATAACCGTCAAGAACTTTAGACATCGTTACTTCAACACTCGGAATACCTTCAATGTTTTCATATATAGCCAATTGACCCAGTTCAAAAGCTTGTTCAAGATTGAACGTTGTAGTGATTCCGATAGACTGAACACCATGAGCTTCTCTAGCGGCACTAGCACCAGAACCTGCTCCTGACTTCGGCTTTCGGAATGCTACCTGCTGCACTGGGTAGTAAATTCTATTATTAGCAGCCATTTTAATTTTTCTCCTAAAATTGAAAAAGTATTGTATTACCTTTTTTCTAAAAGAGAATACACCATTTTTACTAAGTTTAAGACATTACAATCTCAAAAGTGGCCCTTACAGTTCCTCTGTGAAACCTGCTGTTTGGAGAGGACATTTCTGTAACAGCCATATTATAATATCTAGCCATTTTAAATTTATAAGAATTGACTAGATCTGGGTACATTAATGCTGAACTATTACGCATTCCTCTATGATCTAAAGGATAACCAGTTACATTAGCCACTTCATTATTATCATACAACCAAATTGTTCTATCTTTTTCCAGCGATATTACATCAATTAACTGATTTCTCCACCATCTAGATTCTGATAAAATATGAAATAAAACGTCCTGATATACGAAATTTCCAACTGTTCCCATCTCGTATGGTTGAAAAGTTCTTCTGGGAACGGCTTCAACAACCACTGCTGGTAATTGAACCCTATGATTGGATAGAATCTGCCAATTGCCAGATCCAGTATCGTATATTGTGGGATCATCCACCCTTAACGAATCATATTGAAGTTGGTCCCACCAAGGGGCTTGATCTGCAATATAAGTTTGAACATTTCTGTAAGAATATTTTAACTGAACATTACTCGTTTGAGGTATAGCAGAGTTAAAAACAACACGACCCAATGGATAATTATAGTGATGTCCATAACTAGCATCACCAGTTCCATAAAATGTACCGCCTACATTAACGCCTGTTAAGTTGTTGGGTTGAGTATCATAATATATTCCTGTCTCCCAAACCCAGTCCTTGCGTGGTCCTTCCCAAACCTGACCTAAAGTATATGATGGATCGTTGACAAGTCGCAGTTTGTCAAATGTTCCACCATAAGCTCCAGATGTAGGTATTGAGACATTACTAAAAGCTCCAACACCTAATAACCCCCAATCTAAATAAGTTTTTAAATTACTCTCTAGTTGGGACGTTAATAACGTCTTACCTATTTGAGTAACATGCTTATTTAAACGTGTGTAATCACTATTGGACATTTAGAATCCCCTTTTTATTTCTGCGTCCATAACTTGATCAATTGTCTTTTTAATATCAGACAATGACCTAGTTGCAAAATTATCTGTAGCTGTGCCCGCATGTTGCGTAGGAATCTGCCAGCCACCTCTTGATTTTACCATGATTCCTAATCCAGTTCTACCAGCATTAGATGCCTTAAATTCGTAACCAGCAACTATTATCGAATTGCTTTCAAGAAGCAACCAACGTAGCCATTCAATAATACCGCTTCCTCTACTACTACTATAAGCAAAAGATGCTTCCGGTAAAGACAATACATCAGAATAATCTGATCTTATCATTCCTATTTTTATAACCCCTAAAGAGTTATTTGATTCATATGTAACTTGTATACCTTTAGCCCAAGTGTTTAGAATGTTGTCTAATCCACTCGTACTTTGTATTCCAAGCTCGCCTCTTAAAATTGAGTTTTGTAATTCTATCCAAGTATTTGAAGATGCTATAGATTGAACCAACTCTTGTTCAAGTCTTGATTTAGTTCTCTCAAGTATCTTGGGAATTTTTGTTTTTATTATTTTTTTTAATTCTTTGTTAATATTAGAATTAAATTGTTTTTGAAAATTTGGTAGTGTGATTTTTGCTTCAATCATTATCCAGACCTTTTCCAAATGCATTCTGCAAATTCGCTGTTAAACCCACACAACTGAGGTTCAGAAATTCTTTCATATCTGTACCTCCCATATGAGCCTAGATCTGTATTTACTACTATTTCTTTAGCTCTAACTAGTTTTGGAATATTATTTGAAAAAGTCATTGTTTGTATACTGCCTTCTGGATTATTGACAGTTCCAGCATTCATGAATTGCTTTTCATCCCATATAACCATTAATTTTATATCTTCTGTAGTTTCAATTGGTTTTTTACCATTTCCATTACACATAGGGCATATGCTACCAAAAGGAAACGGAATTGGCCCTCCATCTTGAAACCGATTTGATGATTTTTGACCAATTGGATCATAAACACAATTAGTGCAATCTTGATATTTTGTTACTCCATAATAAATTTTACATGGAACAGTAAGTGCATCATCATACAACAATGCAGATATAGCATCTTTAAAAAGTGATTTAAAATCGCTGCTGATTATTCCTGAAAAATTATTCATTTAAGTATTCTTTAAATTAAGACTGACAAGGAGCACAACCAGTAAATCTAGTATTGTATTTTGAATTTATAGTTCCAGTAGTTGGAAGGTTTGAAACGTAAGTATCAATAGTATATTGCGTTCCACCCCAGCCAGATGCAGCAGGGATCGTTCCGCTTAATGAACCTGCGGGTGCTGCGGATACTATAGTACCTTCTTTGTGAGTAGTACCCGGACCTTTGGGTTGATATATAATAGGCATTTTATTATCTCCAGTTTAAATTTAATAATTGTAATTACTTCTTCGGCCTTGACCTGAATCTTGTCCCATAGGTGGGTGATAATCATTAGAAACAAAAGGAGACATGACAGCAGTTATAATCTTTTTTCCTTCATAACTGAAGTTGTATCCATCTTTTAATTCATCATATACCTTACAAGGACCATTTGTTAGTAGCTCTTTTAGATATTGCCCATATGAATTTGTCTCAAGTACAGCAGGACCACACCTTGCTTTTACACCTTGCAGCAAAGCGGAGTTTCTAAAATTTCCTTCATCTGCAATGCAAGCTGCTTTTAAAACCATAAAATTAATAAATTCGGGACCGTCATCTTTAGAGATAGGGTCTGGGCTTATTGTGTTCTTTTCAACATCAACAATATATGTACTGTTAAAGTTTATATCTATTGGTAGAAAGTAAGCCGCAGTTATCAATAAATTTTCTAACCTATTGTTTGTATATTTAGTCTCTCCACAACCAGCATCATTGAGCATGGTTCTGAGCATAATCAAGCTTGTATTTTGCCAAGTTGCCATTTTTCTACCTATCAGTTAATTTGAGTATACCGTCACCCTCTAGAATTTGACCATCCGATGTGGTCACAGTTATTTCTATTCTATATTTATTACCAGCAGTACCTGACTCAATCCATAATTGAATCTTACTATTGGTAGAATTTCCGGTTACAATAGCTGTACTACTTATAGTTAAATCAGAAGTACCACCATCAATAGTTTCGGAGGCAACTGAATTTATGCTAGAAATAGTTTCGCTACTCGAAAGCAAACTCGAAAATTCCATAGAGAATCTTCTTTTCTCTGATGGTTGTTTACAAAGTTCTTGTTTAGCAGTTACACCCATTATACACTCCCAATTTAGAATACACTATTATATTCATTTTTGTTATAAATATTAAACTCTATAAAGATTGTCCATTTACCGATATTTCGTAAAAGCTACTTTTTATTCTTTCAGTTCCTGCATTCAAAGTAAGTTTTAACCAAATACCTTGATACGAATTTGAAACGATTGGCTCACTTAATCCACTAGGTCCAGCACCATAATTAGTAACACCAGTTGGTGCGACTGTCCTGTTTGATGTTGATTCGTTGTATTTTTGAGATTTTTCTAATCCAAAATTTACTATATTATATAATCCGCTATTAACTTCAGTAACGCTGACACCAGAGAACATATTAACAAGATTATTATTTTTTATAAATATTTTTTCATATAACTCTTTATTAGCACCGCCAGTACTATTGGCTGTAGCGTTGTAAAATGGTTTTAAAAAGCCACTTTCATGTGGAAATATTTTACCTATACCAGAATTACTTGAAGATTCTTGAATAGATATCTCACCGCTTGCAAAATAATCAGTGGAACATACAAGTATCGTATCAAATATTTGAGTGCCAACAACAGCGTTCGTCCCACTTAATTTAATTGTGTCTGTTCTTATAATTCCTACTGTATCTCTTCCTGTTATGTTTAAATTACCAGTATCATTAGAATTGTTACTAAAAGCAGATATTTTACCATATCCAGCAATGTCTGTAAATACAACCCTCACTCCACTATTTATTTCACCACCAGTTGTGGATGAATCACTTTGTGGCATATTTTGACTTGCATACAATACTATATCTGAATCTGTAATTGACATTATAAACTCCACTCAGTGCTTCGTATATCTAATACCCAATTTGATTCACGTTCATCCAAAATCCAGTCTGCACTCCGTATTGACAATATCCAATCCAAAGTCTTCATATCGGGGTTCACATCTTCCTGAACCTCTATTGGTATTTTAAACAATAGATCTAAAGTGTCTAGACCAAATGATGAAATTGGATTACTGGAAATAGGTTCAAAACCAAGCATGTTTTTTCCTTTAGGATGCAGCGTTGGATCTTACTCCAACTTGTAAAGAGTTAATATCACTCGTTGTCCAAGCCACGTTTGTCGCAGGATTATAATTTTGAATTTCTTGTCGAATTGTATAAGTACTATCTAAATTAATTCCAGAACCAGCATGAACAATACCAGTAGCTTCAAGTCCAGAACCATTTGTAACTTGAACAAAATCCATGTTACCGCTTGCAGTTTGCCATCTAGCTTGAGTAAAATGTCTTACTCCATTAACACTTGTCATGGTTCCTATACTTGTCATATCAAAAACACCACTGACTGGCCTGATACCACTAACAAAAGTTGTTCCATTATCTATTTTTCTTAAAATCCCTGTCACACTAGACCCAGCACCTATTCCAAAATTTTGAAAATTTCCAGTCCCATTAACTGGTAAATATTGGACTCTAGATGTGGAGCCTATATAATCATTATTAAATCCACCGGATGTAGTCAAAAGATATATATCATCATAAAAAGTGCCAAATGCAGTTTTTTGTGTATCGCCCCCAGTGGAAGAGAAGATTCCCGGAGACATTATGATTTCTCTGATATTATTACACTGATTGTTAGAATAGCTTGCACCGCCTACACTTATTTCAACCGTATCATCCATTTTCACTTCAAAAGTATAATTTTTAGATGAATTAACAGTACATTTTATTTCTATTGTTTGCCAATCGTTTGTTTTTACATCTGTACTACCAGTTCCTAAAATCGAACCTATGTAAGTCGTTTTTAAATAGTTTTTTTGCTTGCCGCTAGGAGCATCAGTACCATCTTCAAACACATTTGCATAAGTTGCACTTGAATGATTGGGAACATACAATATTAATTTTTTTGATGAATTTACGCCAAGTATAAATAGCGGGTCTCCAGAACTATCAACAACTGAAATAATTCCATTGCTACTATTACCATCAACAGTTTTTTTATAACTAAATCCAAGAATAAATGATTCAATATCGAACTGTCTTGATATTGGCATTCGTGTCCATGTGCCTGTATTACCTGTGTAGCTGGTTACAACTCCATCCTCGGTCCTAGCTCTTCTAGCAGTATGCTGTTTAAAATAAAGCTTTAAGGCTCCACCAGAATCATATCTCCCTGAAGCTGGTGCAAATTCTGTTATTGGGTCAGGATCAACAGTATATGTATCCGAATGTGGAGAGTTAGCTAATGCTTTCTTGGCTTGAAAAGCCATATCTAAACCAGCATATCCAGCTATAGTTGTTCCTGTAACCGCATCAAAACCCTCTATATGTATTAATGACATTATTGAGTCTCCATCAAATTTTTAATTTTATGTATGTCTCTTCCTAAATATGTGCCCAATGACACCCTCTCTGTTTCAGTATAAATAGAGTGCCACAAAGGTGAAAAATTATCTCTTATATAAAAAAATCTAAAGTTCCACCCCTGATTCTCTTTGCAGTCTACCAAGTTACCTGAATCGTCTTCATATCTAAAATAAGCTAAAGCGTTCTCTGAACAATATGTACAATAAAGTCTCCAACCAAACCTTGCATTATTGTGCCAGCCCATATATCCATTTTTAGGATACAACATTCTTCCACTTTGAGAAGGAACGCTACCTTCCAAATCAGAATTAGAAACAACAAACGACGATATCGCATTAAAAAACCGAAGTGAAGTTTCATCGCTTAATTGTTTTGTTGTTTTTTTTGTTGAAGAATTATTAGAGTCCACATAAGTTGTTTGCTTGAGCCTAAAACTTTCTTTAACCTTCTTCAAAAAATCAAGACTTGTGTAATATTCATTGTCTTCATGTTCTACCTCAGAATTGCATAATACATCATCCTCTACAAGTATATTTGATAATATAGTAGATAATTGTTGTTTGTAACAATCTTTTAAATCGTATGCAGTTCTTTCTAAAATCATGCCCTCAAGCCTCTCCAGTTCATACAAATATTTTGACAAACATCTATACCAAGCATTATATTCCACTCAAAAGCATATGTTTCACTTTTTCTGCCATGATAAAATGGAGTATTAGAGTCATGTGGTATTTTATAAAGTCTATAATTGAATTTTGAATTGTGCTTTGATACTTTAACTTGTTTGTTGTCTGACTCATAAAATATAAAGTCAAATTTATCTAAATCTTGAACCCAGCAAATATTTAATATCCAAGAACCTTCAAATTGTGGCGTTCTATGAAAACCATAAATTCCTTGAGGAACATGCATGTTACATCCAAAAAATGATTGAGCACAAGATAGTGGTCCTTGACTAGTATTAAAATAATTTAAATATTTTTGATAGCCAAGCTCTGCCAAGTTATTTATTGATTCAAACTCTTCTGTTGATGGCATTCTGGTCATAGGAACCGCTTGACCACCACTGTCCATTAACGCCTGTAAAGAATCCATAGAAAATTCACTATCAACGTCATAGTTTTCAGGTAAGTCTAGACAATTATCGTATTGAGACAAGTCCCCTAAAGATTCTATATTGTTTTGAATTTCTTGTTCTATGTTGGAAAATACTTCAGTATTTTTTACGTAAAACGCTCCGGGATTTTGACTCATATGAATTTCTCCTTATTGTGTGAATAATCTTTTTGATCTATTATTCTTAAATCAGCAAGATCCCAACAACCTTTTAATTTTATTTCTTTTTTATAGTAATCTTTTTTGTTTATAGTTATCAATCTACAATTTCTTGTTGATCTATTTGACACACCGATTACATGAAAATTTTCTGTTGAAGCATAGCCTCTTATAAAATCATTATAATCATTTGTAACCAATACTCTAGAATAATCTTCTCTAACTATTGAATGTGTTTTTCCAGTATCTAAAGTTGAAACATGTCCTTTATCTATAAATACACAATGTGCTAAAAACGCATTAAATTTTTGTCTTTTTATAATTTTTAAGTTTAAATCGCATTTTAAATATTCGCTTGCTTTTTTCATCCAATTATGAAGTAATATATATAAAAAGTTTCCATCGTAATGAAGGCTATTGATGTGGTTCACATCCATTTCTCTAAAATGAACAGGCTCTTTAGGCTCTACTCTTTTCTGTTTTTCTGGATCAAATAATTTCTCTACCTTTTCAGTTTTTATATCAAAAACGTTTATTGCATTGACTGTTGTATCTGCTGAATATATTTTACCGTTAATTTCTAATATTTGATGTGGGTTTCCATAAAAAATGTCATAATGTTTTACTTGATTAAGATTTTTATCAAACTTAATTAAATTGGTTCTGTTTGCAACAAATAAATTTTCATTGTTCCAAGTCAATCCGAATGGTCGATGCTTGTGGTACTCCTCCCTGCCACAAACCTTATCTTTTCTAATATCAACATAAAATCCATAATCTTTTTTTTCTAAAGTTTCTGTATCAATAATTGAAAATTGATTACATTTACCTTTTGGATCAACTGGAGTATATGCTACTTTCATTTATAAATCTATTTCCTTATTGCCAAATCTTAGCTTATTAAGTTGAACACTTCCTTGATATACCTTATTAATGGTAAGATTTCCAAATCTTATCTTAGTCCCAGCAACCGCTGGTGCTGTACCCAAAACCTCTATTCCTAGTGCTGAAACGTCTCTTCGCTCTTCTACTTTTGCTCCAACAGCTTGAGTTACAATTCCTGCGACATCCGTTTCATTTACAATTACTGAACCCGCAACTTGTGTAATAACTGAAGATACAGATGTCGTTCCAGATGCCGAACCTGATGAAGAATGAACAGTAATTTGTATACAGTCAACATAAGCAATATCTTGTGTTCCAAACCCAGTACTATGACTACTTACTTTTAGTATTACTCCAAAATTTGAAGAGTTTATTTTTGCTGGTGTCCAAGTCTCTCCCCACTTGTCTGATGAGCTTCCGTAAGTAACTGAAGCCTCTGAAGTAGGCCAATTAGTTCCTGTATCAGCTTTATTTGTTGATCCCGTACCTCCAGAACCATCACCATTGAGTATAAATACTTCAGCATCTCTTATTAGGTTTTGTGCCTTTTTTTGAATCGTTACAATAATACCATCTATAGTATCACCAGAATCTATAGAAAATCCAAAATTAGTAGCTTTAAGTTGATCTGCTGCACCGGCCATGCCGACCATGAAAGTTTGCGAAGCAAAACCTCCATTATCACAATTTTCAGCATCCCCAACGTTAGACCATGCGGTATTCATCATACCGCCGCTAACGTTTACTACTGTTCCGTTTTCTCTTGTTACTGATGCCATTTATTTATAAATCCTATACTAAGAAGTACAATGTATTAGCGTCTTTGGAACTCAAGGCGGTGTAAACAGCTTCTGTCATGACCATCATATTTTTTACGCCAGAAGCAGATGTCTCTGGGTCGGTAAATGGTATTCCAGACCCATTATATTTGACAGGAGCAACGCTTGCTCCATCGTTGTATAATGTATCGGTAGTTGTAGACGGTGTTTTGTTTTCTAATGTAACTCCATGATGAAACTTACCAGAAGCAAATACTTCAAAATCAAAATCAGCTACACCCGTTCCAACACTTACGTATCTTGCATTTTTTCCTATTGATACGTCACCACTGGCATCTACGTCTATAAGAGATAAGCCAGTAATATCATTTACTGAGAATATTGTTCCACTAGATAAATTATCTGTTATAGAAAATAATTGCCCCTGTGTTCCTTCAAATGAAAGTGCAGTACCTGAAGTTGAAGCACTTGCAAAACTTGACAAAACTTCTAAGTTTATTGGTGTGTCATTAACACCAGATCCAGTAAATACAATTTTAGGAGTTACTTTAGTGGTAGATGTTACATCTATTTGCCTAAAGTTTCCGGTTCCTCCAAATATATTAAACTCTGTTCCGTCTAAAGTCAATCCACTGCCAGCGGTATATGAGCTACCTCCACCCACAGCAGAGCCATTGAAATACAAAGATCCACCGACATTATAAAGCTTGTCGGTTGTGCTTACTGGGGTAATTCTGTCGAGAGCAATACCTGAATGAGCAGTAACCAATCCGGTTGCATCAACGTTTCCATCAGCATCTATTACAAAATATGGGTCGTCATTTTCATCTCTGACATTAAGCAAGTCGGCTGTTTGACTGGTTAGTTTTTCTATTACAAGCGTTCTTCTGCCAGTGGCTGCCGTTCTCATGTTTAATTGAGCACCACCGTCAAACCCAAAGAATCTGATACCTGCACCGTCAGTCTGTATGAATGTGGTTCCACCCGCTCTAAGATACATGTGGGAGCCACTGTCACAATCTATAAATGAGTTACCACCAGTAAACTTTAATTGTCTTGCTCCACCAATATTTAGATCACTAGATAGGGTCTCGGTATTAATACCAACTCTACCATTACTATCGTTTATAACAAAAGTATGGTCAGCAGAGGTTGTATTGACATTGACTTTATAGCTTCCATGATTTCCTGTACCTATGCCCAAGCTACCTGCTATGGTTGCTCCACCGTTGCCAGTTATATCACCAGTAGAACTTATATTTCCACTTGTAGCTATACTGCCATCAGCAGCAATACTAGTAAGTACTTTACCATCAGATCTCTTAAACTCAGCCATATTCGCTGACTGGGAAGCTGCCGCTTGTACGGTAATTGGTACAGTTGTTGACGATGCTGGAGTGACACTCAAATCGCCATTTTTTATAATTAGGCTATTAGTACCGCTATTAAAAGATAATGATCCACTGTTTGCTGTTAATGCCCCATTGCTTCCAAAGAACGCAACTCCAGAAGGACTACCATTATAAACCACACCCGATAGTGCGGTTGTTTTTGTGTTTAACAATCCAGTAGATGTTTGCAATGCACTTATATCTGTGTCATTGGATGTAATTTGTGACTGTAAATAACCAGAAGCAGCAGCGTTAGCAGTCACTCTAGTGTCTAAATTGCCAGTGGCCGTCTCCAAGGCAGAAACGTCAGTATTCAGTAATCCAGTCGCTGTCTGCAAAGCAGAGACGTTGGTATTAAGGACTCCGGTCGCTGTCTCCAAGGCAGAAACGTCAGTATTTAGTAATCCAGTCGCTGTCTTCAGGGCAGAAACGTCAGTATTTAGTAATCCAGTCGCTGTCTTCA
>CEPR01061036.1_pt1 | contig 25801 bp, 17 predicted proteins | sample 530431 | NCBI WGS metagenome assembly CEPR01 (sample SAMEA2620078, study PRJEB7988) | marine metagenome | isolation source: saline water (ENVO:00002010), including
GAGGGGTGTAAATAATGGAAACAGAAGTCGGTGGATTTAGAGGTTTAGATAAATATCAAGATGGTTTTAAATGGAATGTTGATACAGCATTAGAATTTTTTTATCAATTTATTATACCTCAAGACCAATCTCATTCAGTAATACAAAGAAGAATTAGAGCGCAATTACTTCGTTGGGTTAGAAGTAGTAAAAAGTGGGAAACAAATCCTACTTTTAAAGATAATTGGGATGCTAATACATTTAATAGTATTAATAAACAAGCCTTAGATATTTTATTTAATACTAAATTAAGTGATTTAAATGCTAATAGATATTATCAAATTGTTGAAGGTAAAGAACCTAAAGAATTCAAATTTACCAATGATAAAATAGAAGCACTTTCAAAAGATGGAAATACAATTGAATATGAAATTTCATATGGTAAAAACTTTAAGGCTAATCCAAAAGGTCTTAGAGTAGAAGATATGGAAGCATATAATCAAGCAAGAAATTTATTGTTAAATTATGACTATCAATTTGAATTACTTAAAGCAAGATTTGAACAAACAAAATCAGAAAAGGTAAAGAAGGCTCTACAAGCAAAACTTAAAGACTTAAATAAAGCAAAAGAAGATGCTGAAGTATTGTTTGAAAATGCTAAAAAAGATATGTTTAACGATAATATAACATTAAGACAAGTAATGAATAATGACCCTATTATTGAACAATTTTATTCTGCTGTTAGTTTAGAACCCCGTACTGAAGCAGAAAAAATAGCATTAGGTATATTAATAGAAACAGTAGAAAAAACCATTGATAAAGATTTATATGAAACAAAATATAAATTTATAACAGGTAATGAATTAACCTATGAAGAATTTAAAAAAGAAGTAAGTGATAGAGAAGCAAAATATTTAAAGATGCTACCATTACCTCTTCAAGTAGAAAATAAATTAACAGGTGTTAGTACAGACGAAGAAGAATTAGATATTAATATTAAATTAGAATCTTTATTAGAAAAAACTATGCTAAATGAATTAGCAGAAGAAATTAAATATCCTATTGAGTTTAGTAATGAAGAAATAGACTCTATAAATGACAAGGAACAATTTATAGAATTTATAAAAAGTAAAGATACACAGTTAGTTGTAAGTATGTTGGAAAGAGCAATTAATAATTGGAGTAAAGTAAATATTGAACCTCTCGTAAATGCACAGGCAAAATTTACTATTGAAACAAAAAAATTAGAAGAAAGAGAACTCGATGATATTAGAGATAGACCTGTAAAGTTAAGCAAAGATTCAATTAAAGAATTTATTATTTACCCCTTCGTAAATCAAAGTAATAGAACAAATCAAAATAAAATTGAAGTTAAATTGGATGAAATAGAAACTAATAAAACTAAATTTAAAATTCCAATAGTATTTCCGAAAGCAGAAGTAGATTTTGAATCTGCCTATGCAAGAACAATAGGTGCTACTTCAAGAAATGTTATATCTTCAGAAGTTAATATAGATACAAAAAGAAAAAATGCGCCTGTAAAAGAAGGTAAAATAAAAATTAATTATGTTAGTAGAATATCTAATGAATTAGCAGAAGTGATACCGGGTATTAGTGGAGATTATCAATGGAAAATAATAAGAGATGTTTTAACTAATTTTTATAGAGCACAAAAAACAACTACTGAAGAAAGGCTACAAAATAAAGTTAAAAAATATATTACTACTGATTTTATTGGTAAAATGGAAATGATTGGAGATATAATAACTACTGTTAAAAAACTTCAAGATGATAGGCTTGATAAAGGAGATATAATTAATTTATCAGAATATGTGCCCTCGTCTTATTTTAAGAAAAACGGTTCATTTAAATTTACAAGAGATGAATTAAGAGATAAAGTAGTAAAGGAATTTAGCGAAAAACAAGCACAAAATTTTATTAATAAATTAACTAAATTTCAAAAATCTATGATGGCTATAATAGCCTTTGCAGAAGAAAATGAAGAAATTATTAATTTAATAGATGAAGAAAATGATGACGGTAAAGATTTAACTACTGAAGAATTTGAAGAGAGAATGAAAAATGAATCTGCTAAATTAAGAGATAGACAAGAATTACTTGAAGAAGCAGAAATGGAACAAAGAGATGAAGAAGGTCTAATGCAAGGTACAGAAGGTGAAACAGCCGGCCAACAAATGATGGTAGATGAATCATTTGAAGATTTTGACGACTTAACAACAGGTAAAACCTTTGACTTAATGAAGGAAGAAGAATTTTTAGATGCTTTACAAGAAATGATAAAATTTCAATCTGATGCCGATATATTAAATAATAGACTTACGCTTCTTAGGGCAGAATTAGAACAAGTAGAAAAAACAAAAGCGGTTAATATTCAGACTGATTCATTTAAAAAGATACTAAATCAATGGGGAGAACTCGTAGGATATGATATGACACCTCTAAAAAATATAATTGATAATGAAATTGATGAAGAAAAAGATGATGAAGGCAATTTTGTTAATGAACAAACTAAAGTCAAAGAAAAAATTAAACAAGAAAGAACAAAAATAGAAAGTTATTGGAATGAAACAAGACAAAAAGATAAATTTAAAGAACCAACTGAAACAGTAATACTTGCTCTTTTAGGTGAATTAGATTTAGAAAATGCTATTGTTGATGATTTGTATGATAATGTGTTATTTAATAATGGTAAAAATGGTAAAGTAGAAATGGAAATGAATAATTTTGAAGCACAAATTGATTATGCTAAAAATAGAATATTATTGAAGGGAGAAATAACTTGGGCATCAAAAGCAGAATCTTATGTAGGTTATAAAATACAAAGGGGTAGAACAAAATCTTTTAGAATGCCTATTGTTGTGGGTACAGGTTTATCTGATGCACAAAAGAAAAAAGTAGGTGGTAGAAGAGTAGCACCAACAGGTAGAGTACAAGATTTTAAATTAGCAGGAGAAAATACAGACCCAGATAGATTAGAATTTTTAGAAAATATAAAAAGTAGAACAAATGTATTAATGCAAGCGGTGAGATAATGAGTATAATAAGACCTTCAGATACAGCAATAAATTCTTTAAATTATGATTCAGGAGTAGGTCATTATACCGATATGACAAAAATTTGTGATTTGTTAGGTATTGCGCCTTTTACATCAGATACAATTCCAACACTTGCTAATATAGGAGAATTAATTAGGTATGCTGAAGATTATATTGATGAATATACAAAACAATCTTGGCGACCATCTATTGTAGAAAATGAATTAAAAGATTTTTATTTAGATTTTCATAGAATGTATAGATATAGTAGTGTTAGTTATACAGATTATGTCGGGTTTATTAGACTAAATAGAGAAGATGTAAGAAAGGTTTTAAGATTGGCCGCATGGAAAGGTGATACTTGGGAAGAATTAGCAGGTGCTACTTGTAAAATTAATATTACTGATTTTACTAATATTACAAATATAGTATTACAATTACCAAATAACGGAACAACATTTACTTTATTAACACACCCAACAGATTCAGGGAGTTTTAATAACCAATTTGGTAATACCACAACAGCACAAGAAATTGTATATTTAATTAACGAACAAGTACCATCTAATACGAGAGATTTTACAGGACAACATGGTAAAAAATCTCTAAATGGAATTAGTAAGTTTTTTTACGCATCTTTAGAAGATGATAATTCAATTTTAATTTCTTCTTTGCTACCTTCTGATGATGGTAAAAATTGTACTATTACAGTTACAGGTACAGGTATTACAAAAGAAGATTTTACAGATAATGAAAATGTTGGAAGGGATAATGATTGGTGGATAGAAAATCAAACAGGTACAGTTTTCTTTAAAAGTACATACCCTTTACAAGTTAAACATTCTTTAAAATGTACTTACCAAACAGGAAAACAAACTGTTCCAGCAGTAATTACAGAAGCCGCTACAAAATTAGTTTGTTGTGAATTAATGTCATCAGATGATAATACAATTTTATTAGGTGAAAATAATAATTCAGGTTTAGATATTAAAACTAAGTTTGATACATATAGAGCCGATGTTGAGAAGATTTTAAATATGAAGAAACGCCTAATATATTTGATAGATAGTGATTGATATGCCTTTTATTACAAAAGAACAAGTAGAAAAAATAAGAACATTAAAAACTTCTATTGATTCTATTCGTAATAGAGTAATAGAAGAAAACGAAACTTTACAAGAAATTACTAAAGAATATTTAGGTGAAGGTTATGATGATAAAATTATGGCTAAAATAATTGAACAAGAAATAGATAAAGAAATTTCAGATAAATTAAGGAGGATTATATTTGGTGAGTGAATCAGGTTATCTTGTAGATTTATTAGATTCTAATTGGAATGATGCTATTACAGCATTAAATACTACTAATGGTAATGGTACATTATTAGATGTTCATGCTGTACATCCAATTATTATGTCCACGAGTGATTTTACAACAGGAAGAACAGTAGATGCACAAGGTAGGTCAAGAGGTGGTAATAGAATTAATACTGCAAGTAAAAAAGAATCTACTAATCCTGATGGTTTTATTTATTCAAAAGATATTATAGTAATAAGTACATCAAGTGCTTCTACTGAATATCCTACTTATGCTTATGATATTAGAAATGAAACCTTTACAATGTCTATTAGTATTAGAACAAGACAAGATGATAGAATATTAAATGATAATACAAGAGTTAATCCTACAAGTAATTTTGGTAAAGAGAGAATCCGTAGCCTTTATTTACTTGTTAGATATATACTCGAACAAAGGAGAAGAGGTTGGTTTAAAACAGGCTCGCAAATTTATGAAAATATTAATTTGATAACTGTACAAGATAGAACAGATGCGAATGATAAAAAGAATAGAATTTTTGGATATAAAGTGAATGTTGTTATGAAACGATTAGCAATCCCCGTAGGTTGTTAGGGAAAAGTAAAAAAACGGTGATAAAAAATGGTAAGTACAGAAACATGGATGGGTTCAGGACAATCAGTAACCTTAGCCCCAGAAAGCGAATTATTCTTAGGTTTTATGCCTTTAGGCCCAACTTTAGGAAGAACAGGAACGAACAAAGCACATCTAATTAAATATTCATTAGGATATGGTTTAGATGCAACAAATGTAACTCCAACATCAACAGCAAAATTTTCAGATTATTATGAGTTAGTTCCAGATTTATATACAGGATGTACTGCTGAATTTTATTATACCGATGATAGTTCTGCACCAACATTAAGATTTAGTGCTAATGTAGCGGGTAATGATGCAGATGCAATTTATTTTTCAGGTCAATTAAATGATTTTCCTTCATTATTTAATAATGATACAAATGCGACTACTGCTAACCCAAGAGGTTATATTATTTTAAAATCTAATGGTGCTGTAATTCCTGCACCTAATTCTTTTGAATTAATTGATAATTCACTTACACAACTTTCAACAGGTGATGCAACAATTACTAATGTTACAGGTAATGCACAAAAATATGTTGTAGGAGATATTATTAGAAGTTCTACCGGAGTAGAATTAGGAAGAGTTGTTAATTCAGGTACAGGCAGTTTAGGAACATCAATTACTGAACCTACATCATCAACAACACATTTACATCTTATTACTAATTCATTAGCAACAGTTACAAGTTCAACAATCGCTTCAGTAAAAATTTGTACTATTGTTACAAGTACAGATTTAACGGGTATATTAACAGCAGGTGATGAAGTAAGTAATCATGCTTCTGCCGCTACATCAAGTGTTGTAATGGGTAGAGTTATTACAGTAGCATCAGATTCAATTAAAGTAGCATTAGACAATGCTAATCTTCAACCTACTAACGCAGACCAAATTTATTTAGGTAAATTACTACCATCATCGGGCAACACTCTTGATGCAATTTATAGAGTATCGCCAAGAATTTTGTCTAATAATTGGATTGGACTAACTAATTCTGTTGGTATTCCTCAAGTAGAAATGGAAACTAAACAGATGAATTTATCTTTAGCAGGTAGTAGAAATTACTCTTATCAATATAGAGGAATTGAAACAGCAGGTGCGGCAAGTCTTGATGTTAATTTAAATCACGGAACATGGCTTTATTACGCATTTGGTAAATTAGCAAGTGCATCTTCAACAGTTGTAGATACAGACCCTGCAACAAATCATTTTCAAAGAGCAGCAGATGGTAGTGATGTAAATAATGTAGCAATAGCACATCAGGTTTATGCAGGATATAATACAGACCCTGATAGAGATTATGATAGTCATTCACAAAACGGTAAATTCCATAGAGTATTAAAAGGTACAACAACAATTTGTCCTCCTTTGTTGCCTAATACGGGTATTGCTAAATTGACATTACCTAATGAACAACCAAATGGTGTTAGTAGCAATTTGATTACTTATACCTTTGGAGAAAGAAATGATAATGAATTACCATCCTTTGCTTTAGAATTGTTAGTACAAAAGGGTAATGTATTAGACGGTACAAATAAAACTTTGATGGTTGATAGAAATACATATAGTGAAAGTGTATATGCACAAATATATCCTAACTGTGTAGTTTCTGATATGTCTTTGTCTGCAAATGAAAATGAAGAAGTAAAGGTTACTTTAAATCTAAATACTAAGAGAGTATTTGAAGCACCTGCTGGTTATGTTGGTAAGTGTTATGATGCTACTAATAATGATACTTCAGAATTTAAGAATTTGTTAAACTTTGGACAACAAACAGGAAATAACAGTAATATTGTTCAGTCATTCGTAGACCCATTCTTTTTCTCTAACGGTTCTATTACATTATTCGGACAAGAATTTATGAAAGTTAGTACCTTTAGTATTAGTCTAAATAACACATTGACTGACAAAAGATATGTTGGTAATTATAATAATCAAATTAAGTATTATGTACCCGGCCAAAGAACATACGAAGTTACATTTCAGGCTATGGTTACAGACAGAAGAATATTTGATGAATTAAGAAAACAAAGTCCACATCGTTTTAACTTAGGAGAAACTGCCGATGGTTCAAATGCTAAAATTGCTTTATCATTTACAAAACCAAATGGCGAATCTATAAGTTTAGAATTTGATGATTATATGATTAGTGCCGCTTCTTGGCCTATTCAAGATGATAGAGGCCCTGTAATGGTAGACTTTACTATTATGCCTATTAGAACAGGAACAATTAATGCTTCAAGTCATTGGGTATTACAATCATAAGGTGTGGAAAATTATGTATAAGGTGAAATATTATGGAACAAAAGAAAGTTTTAGGAGATAAAAGTAAAATATTAGTAGGTGCAGAAGCAAAATTACATTATGTAAAAATAGAACCTGATAGTGATGAACATCTAAAGGTTTGGATTAAAGAGCCTACTTATTTACAATTAGAGCAAGCACAAATGAAATTGTTTAATGTTGATGTAAATAGCAAAGATGTATCATTTGATATGAATGAAGTTTATAGATATTTATGGGATGCATTTGTACACAAAACAGAACCTGCTTTAACCGCTATTGATTTACTTAGGTTAAAGCCTTATGTTGGTTCACAGATTAAAGCAATACTTCCCGACCCATTTAGTTTAATGGAGGGGGATGATAATTTAAAAGAGAAGTGAGAGTTGCTATTAGGTCAGGTAGAATATCTAACCCTAAAGTAGCATCAAGACTCTCGCTATATACTTTGGCTAAAGAATTACACATATCTCCAAAAGAGGTATTTGAATTACCATTTAGTTTAGTACAAGAATTATTGATGGTACACTCAGAAGTAGAATCGTATAAAGCAGATGAATTAGAAAAACAAATGAATAAAATAAAGTGATACAATGTCTGTTAAAGAAGATGCAGAAAAACTTGAACAAGTTTTTGATAACTTAACTCAATCTATTCAAGATGCATCTAAGACATCAAACAAATTAAGAGATACATTTTTAGAATTGTCTAAATCTGGTACTGCGGCTGGAAATGCTTGGACTGTTATTTCTCGTTTAACTTCAGGTACAGGTTTTTGGAGAATACAAAATAGGGTTCGTGCTATTTCTAACTTTTTACAATTTCAAGATAAAAGAGCAGAAGCAATCGCTGAAAGTGAAAATAAAGCAATAGAAAGATTAGCAAAACAAGTTAAATTGAAAAAAGAAATTGACGGGGCACAAAGACTATTAGATAAAGTTATAATAGGTACTGCAACTGCGGAAGAAAGAGTTACATTTTATAAATCAGAACAATATAGATATTTAGAACAAACAATGGGTGGAACAAAGGCTTTACAAGAAATGACAGGTAGATTACAATATGCTTCAGAACAGTTATCTAAAACTGATGCTATTACATTACAAAATAGAGCAAGAAACTTTCAAAAAGAATTAGAAAGCCGACAATCATTACTAAATATAATTACTAATGGTAGAAAAGTAGATGCTGCATCTTCGGATTTACAATTAAAAAGATTTAAAAAATTATCAAAAGAGCAACAACAAAGTTATATGCAATATATAGATTTTTCAGAAAAAAGAAAAAGATATGAAGATGACCAAATTAAAGCACAAACAGAATTGTTAAATATAACAGGAACTTTAGCAACGGCTGAAGATGAACTTGCAAGGAAAAAAAGCGTACATCAATCAAAAATAGATTTAATAGATAAAGAGTTAAAAAAGGAAGATGGAGAAACTAATGCAAGTAAAGTAGAAATTAGGAGACTTAATGAAAAAAGAGATGAAATGAAAAGAAAATTTGAAGAAGAAAATAAACCTCTTAAAGAAGAAATAGAAAAACAGAAAAAAGAAAAAGAATTTTTACAAAAAGAAACAAAGCGTCTTGGAGAAGAATTTGATGCTTCAGAACAAAACGCTAAAGATGCTAAAGCAAAATTAAAGAAAGATAATATTGATGTTTCAATGAAAGATGGTGGAACAATAGAGAATGACCCTCAAAATCAAAATAGAGGTTTTAGAGAATTTCTTAAAAATAGAATTCCGGGCGGTAAAAAAATTGATAAAGTTATAACAATGGCGATGGCGTTTTATGCTTTAAATAAAGCAGAAAAGATAGAAAAATTAAGAAATTTAGTAAGAGGTAGTTTAAGACTAATAACACGATTTTTAAGAGGCGTATTTATATGGTTGCCTCTTTTAATTTTTGGGTTAATGGCTCTAAAACAAACAGGTTTATTTGATGTAATAATAAATTTTGCGAAAACTGCGGTTAGGGTTGGTTATAATATATTTCAAGGTATTCTTGAAATAGGTGTAATAATAGGAGAAATATTTGGAAACGCTCTTAATTTTATTGATGCGTTATTTAATGGTGATAGCGGAGATGCGTGGAATGCTCTTAGTACTTTATTTATGTCGGTACTGGATTTAGTAGGTAAATTATTTGAATTTATATTTATAGATGTATTATGGGGATTAATATCAGGTTTCTTTGTTGGTTTATTTGGTAAGTATTTTGCAGAAGCCGATTCAAAATTTTCTGCTATTGTTAAAGCAATATCTGATATAGGACTTGTAGTACTTGCTATTAAAGTAGCATTATTATTATTACCTACAAGTCTACCACTTGCTATTGCAGGTGCTATTGTAACTGCCTTTATCGGAGGGGGAATAAGAGATTTATTATTTAATCTTGTAGGTATGGCTGATGGTGGTTTAGTAACTAAATCATCACCTTATTTAGTGGGTGAAAGAGGGCCTGAAATAGTTAATCTAAAAGCAGGAGATTATGTAACACCTAATCATAAAATACCAACAGGTTCAACTACTAATATTACAGTAAATGTAAATGGTAGATTAGGCGCATCTGATTCTGAATTAAATGATATAGCAAATAAATTAAGTAGAAAAATATCTTTAGAAATGAATAGAACCAACCCAACAGGAGTTTATAGGTGATTAAATGACAATATACAATACTAATTATATTTCAGATGCTATGTCAAGTGCTGATAGTACTAAACCAATGCACCATGTTTTTTTAAATCTAAAAGCAAGAAATGATGACCATACAGGAAAAAATTTTGAAACAAACAGAATAGGTTTAAAATGTGAATCTGTAAGTATTACTACTTCAAGAACAGTACCTTCTATACCAATTCCCGGTGTTGGTGTAGTTACAGGTGAATCACAATCAATAGGATTAGATTTGGGTATGGCTACTAAATCAATAAATTTATCAGGTATAATTACTAATCAAATAATAAGTAAATCATTTGATGATGTAGAAGGTTCAGAACCTGAAAATCCAACAGTAGAAATGACAGCATTTGAAATAGGTCAATTGCTACACGCATATGTAGATTCATCAGGTTTTCAAAAACATCAATCTATGAATGAATTAATTATATTAATTCCAAGTAGAGTTAATCATCAATTTCAATATCATACGGGATTACCTGAAGCAACAGGGGGTTCTTTATCACCTATTGAACATTTACCTTTAATACCATTTACATATAAAACAAGAAATCAAGATAATAAAGGTACAGTATATGGTGCTATACCTGACCATTCTAATTTTCCTAAACCAATACAAGATACAGAAGAAGTAGAAGGTCTTAGAGGTTTTATTAGAAGTTTTAATTGTCAAATAACTGCTGGTGTACCATATTTGACATTTACTTTAGATTTTGAAGTTGCATTTATAATTTAAGGAGAATATATTATGACAGTTAGTGCTTATGTTGATGAAGGAAAATGTTTAGTTTTTCCTACAATGTGCGATGCATATATTCACTTAGAATATGCTAAACATAATATGAATACAAATAATGGATTGTGGAATATTAATGGTTCTTTTACAGGTCAATTTATTATTAAGCCTTATGATGTAAATGGTTATGGTGATAATACAGGCCAAACAAATAAAGATTTAGTAGCAAATGGTGGGGCAGGAAATATTACAAATAAAAAAACAATGCCAGCAATTGCTGATGGTGCAAAAGATAGTTTTGCTGCTCATGTTTTTAGAAATAATCAAGCCGAAAAATATTTACCAAATAGAGAAAGATATTTGGCTAAAGATATGACTGGTCAAATAATAAATAATAATCCGCATGAAATGTGTTTGTTTCATAATAACAATATAACTGTCAATTTAGTTAATACTACTGACCATAATCAAAATAATCCTGCTGAATATAAAGTACAATTTAAATTAACCATAGATGGAACAGAAACAATATTGGAATCAACTAATGTATTTACAAGTAGAAAATATCATTATTCTGATGTTTCTAAAGTTAGAAATCAAGTTATATCTGATGGTTCTACTGTAACTGTATTTGATGATTATCATTTGCAATTTGTTTATGACAAATATAAAATTATAGGAAAAGAGGCAGGACAACCACCTCATTCATTAATAGGTAATGAATACAAAGAAGGATATACAATAAAATTTACACCGGGAAATACACCAACTTCTGAATTTAATACAAATTTAAATCAAGCAGGAATTGTAATAAATGACCCTACGGGTAATCAACCAACTCCTTTTGAATCTATACCTATTGGAACAGAAATGTTCACCGAAGATGGAATATCATTAGGTAAAGTAATGATGGTTATTCCTAAAGCACCTCCTATTTTCCCAAATCATGCTATTGCATTTCACCCCCTTCCGGCAGGTTCTACAATACCAATTTTAAGAGATGGTGCTAAAATTTATACTGCTATTCACCGTGAGCCAATGTATATTCATACCACTACGCATATTTCTGTTGCTTATGAACAAACTACAAGAAGAATGAGTATATTCGCAAATGGTATAGAAGTGGCTACTACAACACACGATTCTACAACAGGTAGTTTTTCTTTAGATGCAAGTGATGTATATATTGGTCAAAATGCTACTTTAGCATATCCTAACGATAGAAAAACACAATTTATGGGTGAGTTAGACAGTATATTATTTACTGATACATATATGACTAATTATACGCATTTATTTAATCCTGTTGCGCCATACCAAAATATAATGCTTTATTACGATTTTAGTGAGGGGAGAGATAATGGTTAATGTAGAATATAATTCAACCATAATACCATTAAATGTTGGTGTTCCGCTTCTTAGTCCTGTTTCAACATGGCCTCATACTTCAGGTACTTATAGCGATACGGGTTCTACAATTAAAAGTGCTTTTTATAATGTAAGTCAAAATCCAAGAATAATTATTAAAAATACATATGTTGGAAAAAGTATTAATTGTTATGAAATACACAATTCTCCAGATACACCTTTATCGAGTGTTGCTTCAAATGTTTTTGAAGTTAAAAATATACAACGCTCAGGTGGTTTTAGTACTTCGGTATTAAATAGAGTCTATCCTTTTAATTTAAATCTTGAAAGTTATTTAGAAGTAAGTGCCGCTACAAAGGGAAATAGAATTTGTTTAGAAGGACAAGGTGCATTAACAACATTAATTAGTGGTTCTACTTTAGATACAGCAAGTGATTATTTTGTTGTAATAAATGCAGATGACCCTTTAAATCATCATATTGCTAAAATTACAGAATTACATACTTATGAAGTATTTGGAGATGGTTTTGATTTTGAACCTGCTTATCATAAAGAAGTTCCAAAAGGTACTAAAATTAGTATATATAAAGGCCCAGATTCAACTGATACACATATAGTAGCAGTAGGTTATGGATTATTAGGAGATTCTACAACAAGTGATGAAAGACACGATAGTTATGTAGAAGTTAGTAGACCAACATTTTATTTTTACGAAGATAGATGCGATGTAAATAAATTACTCGGAGATACAAAATATAAAGTTACTAAAACTTCAGCACACGGTTCAGGTGACCCATTTACCGGAGGTAGTTTAACTTTTGATTTTGGTAAAAAACAATCAACAGCACATAGTTTATTTCATTTAACAACACCAGATTTACATAAGTTTGGTTCTTCTATATGTTTTAAAACCACATCTTCACACGGTAATTTTATTCAAGATAAATCAAGATATAGTCAATTTGGTTTATTAAAAGATAATTTAAAAATAAACGATGAAACTATAACACAAGCATCTGGAGTAATGAAACAAAGAATAGTATCTAATGGTGCAGTAGAAGTTTATAATAACCCTAATATAGATTATATATGGAATACACAACCACATTCAGAAACATATGATACAAGTTTAGGTGAATGGGATAAATGTTTTAAAAATATAAATAGAGATGGACATCATTTAACAACAGGTTTAAGTAAAGAATCTTATGATTCTAATATTAAAAGATATGTTGAATATGAAAATTCTGATACAAAAAATAACGCAATACCTCAAGTATCTAATATAGATATATATGAATCAATAGTTAGTGTTGGTAATTTTATTGAGGTAAATATACCTGACCCTAATAGAATAGTAGATTTAAAAATAAAACCATATGATAAAGTATCTTTAAGAGAACAATTAGATGATATTGATTATGAAGGAAGAATGAGCATACCTTTAATTGGTAATGCTAACTCAAGTACAACAGGTTGGAGTTTAACAATAAAAGGGTTAAGTCCAAATCAAGACTTAAGAACAATATGGGGAAGTTCAGATGTTGCCGCTTTAAATCCAGATGGGGTAGCGCATAGTGATAATTTAAATAAATTAAGAATAAAAAATATTATTTTTGTAGGAGATTTTAATTCTGCACCGGTTCAGGGTGATGATGGTTATGAACAAGTATTTACTATTACACATAGAAGAAATGTAAATACAGATGCTACTTGGGTAGTTTGTACAGGTAATTGGTCTTTAGAAGATTTTGTAAATGAAACTGCCTTTGTTTATACTTACAATGGTAGAACTAAATTATTTAATACTAATGTACAGATAGATACAGAATGGGATGGTACTAATTTAAAAAGAGATGGTAATATAGTCGGAATTAATGATTCTTATTTATCTAATACAGAATTTTTTGTTAGAGATAGAGATTTAACGGGTTTTAGAATACCAATAAAATATGGTGACAAAAATTTAAATTATCTTAAACCTTTATATGATGATTATGATTGTTATCAAATTAAAACTACCGTAAGAGGGAATAATAGCATTGTTAATGTACCTAATTTATATGAATATATTAATGGTAATATTATATATGATAATAAACTATTTGAAGGAAATGTAGAATATCTGGAAGATGAAATACAACCAAGCGGTATATTACAATATAAATTTAAAGGAAGAGATAGAGTTTCTGATGTATTAGATATTGTAGTTAATCATAATTTTACTCATACTTCAGATTATATTTACACAACTAATAATCCTACTAATGATTTAACTACTGTAATATTTAATTCAAATGCAAATACAGTAAATATAAAAGATTTTGATTATGGAGATACCGTAATTAGTTTATTTTGTTTAGATACTTTGATTACCAGTCAAACTAATATAGAAGTAGGAGATACATTATTTTGTAATATTAATGGAAAGTGTAGATTAATAGGTATAATACAAAGTATTTCAGGAGAAACAGCAGTATCAGGTACTTATTGGAATGGTTCAACAAGAACGGCTATTCCTCAACCTAATAATGGGTATAATATTACTTTAACAGAAGCAACAAATTACTCTTCTAAAAATAAAACCTACGGTGCAGATAATTTAAGAGTTAGTAAAAAGACTACTTCTTTAGGAAAGGCTTTATCTTCTAATTTATCTAATAATATAAGACCTACTTCATTAGAAGGTTGTTCAAACAAAGGACTATTATTTGTTGACGGTAATAGTATAAACTTAACAAGTGGAGAAAAAATAGAAAAATTAAGCAATTTATCTGCTATTGATTCAGAATTTTCTCAAGGTTTTCCTATTTCAAATATAAAAGGTAATGAAATAAGTGCAAATTTACCAGATTATAAATTTAACATAACCACAGATATTAATGAAAATATTATTAAAAAGTATGATACTATAAGTAGTCCGACAGAAATGGGAGTATTAAAAATAGAAGCATTAGAAAATAAACTATCGCTTATTACTTTAGCACCAATTTTTCCTGTTGTATTAGCAAAGACAGCCGAAAATACATTAGACACTACTTTAACAAATTCACAAGGATTATATTTTGTAAATACACAGGGGTTATCTAATGGAGGATTTTTACATTATCTTAGTAGTGAAACTAATAATAACGGGGCATCTAAAACCTTTACAAATCCCGGATATATTGATGACCCAACAGATGTAGATGGTATAGATTATAGACTTGAAGATAATTATGGTACATTTATATGGAGATATATTGGTCTACAAGAATCAGATAGCACATTGGTTTGGAATAATGCTATGATAGATAGAGTTTGGAATGTTAAATATAGCCAAACAAATAGAGAATTAAATCATATGTATGGAAATAAATCTCCTATTAATGGTTATGCTTCTGCTGTTAGAATAGAATATGATGGAGTAGTTAGAAATTGGGATTATCAATCAGTAATAACACAAGCATGGTTAAAGCAAAATTCACCTGAAGGTAGAGAAGGATTTTATAATATTGAAGGTTCAAGATTTTGGGATATTCTTAAAATGCCTAATGAAATTAGAAATCAAATTGCAGGTTTTGGTTTAGTGCTTAACCCAACATATGCGTTTAGAGAATCAAGTCTTAGAAGTTATTATCCTAAACTTTCTACAAGAATAGGTTTTCCCGGAGATTTAATTAACAATTTAACAGGTACATATTATCAGTATAGAGAAAATTATGAAGCATTTGATAAAGGTATAGAAAACTTTTATTTATTTTCAACAGGAGATATATATCCTGATAGTTATAAAAGAACAAATAGTATAGGTTTTACAAATAGAAATTTGTCAGATTATGGTATTATTTTTAAATCAAAGGGTGTTAAAGGCAATACTATAATAGAACATAGTAATTATAAAGGTACAATAGTAGATACATTAGAAAGTGACACAAGTTATGAAATAATGCCTATAAATAATTCTAATAAAAATACTTCTGAATTAAAAAGAATGGGTTTAATGAGATTAATAGAGGTAACCTATGATTGGCATTTTAATGAAGTAGATTATGAAAATTTAGATGATATAGTAAAATCAAGAAAATCAAGATTTACAACTGAAATAAAACCATTAGGTGATTATGTAGAGTTTTTTCCGGGCGAAATAGATATGTTAAAAACATCTTTTGGTAATCCAAAAGTAATAGGTTTTAGTATAGATGGTTCTACACAAGCAAATGGAGAATATACTGAATCAGGGTCACTTAACGGTAGTGCTTTACCATATTATATTATAGAAGAAGGTTCAACAACAATTCCAAACACAGTATCAGGGGTAATGGACTTTTTTAAAATATATACAGATTATGATAATTTTGATACAGGTTCAACTAATTTACTTGGTACTTATCAAGCCCAAATTTTAGGATTAACAAATATTGAAGGTGGTTATAGAACAGTCAATACAGGGCCTAATCAATTAAGATTACAAGGTTCTTGGCATACAGAAACAGGTATATTAGCAGGTAATTTAGCATCAAGTGTTACACAACAACCTATTGGTGGTACTGTTGGTACTTATACTGCTGTTGTTACTACAACAAATAATACCAATAGAGCAAGAGGATTTATTTGTGATATTACATTAGATTCACCAACTAATGTATCATCTATAGTATTTCATGAAGAATCAAGTAGCGTATTTATTGGTAAGAATATACATTATAAAGGTGCTCATTATCAAGCAGGAGATACTGTTACAATTGCTGGTTCTGCTGTGGGTTCTTCGCAAGACATTATTATTACCCTACAAAATTCCGATTTAACTACCGAACATAGAATATATTTATTTCAAACCGGTCAAGCATCTGGGCAAAATAATAATGCACTAAATTATGAAGATGTAATTACAGGTACTAATATTAAAAGATGTGATTATACCGGTTTATTAAAAATGACAGCAGATGGACAAGATGAGCCTCAAGATATACATTCTTATGAAGTAAGAACAAATGAAGGTGATTTTATTGCTAATAGTATTGCATATACAGGATTAAGAGCAGAAAACTATTTCTTTAACTATACTACAATTTTAGGTGCATTAGATAATGATGATGGATTTTATAAAGGAGTATATGAAGATACAGCAATAACTACTCAGACTGATGCAGAAAAACAAAAGGGGTATCATATATTTATTCCTTATCATGTAACAGGGGGAAGCAGAAATAATTTACATGAATCTGTTGGTGCATTACCATTAAAAAGAGGTACGCCTATAAGATTTGGTAGTCTATTACCTTTTTCACAAGGCGTAGATGTAGATTTAAGAAGTACACAAGGTAACACAACAAAATCTTTATCAAGAGTTATAGATGCATTTTCTGAATGGGATGATGGAACACAAACTGCAAATACAAGACCTGTTGGTTATGCACCAAGTCATTTATATACAGATACTATGTTAGTTATTAAAAGATTAAAAGCACATAATCATTCAATGCTTGGACAATCAAAAGGTTTTCCTATGCAAAATGCTCATATTTATGGCGATACAACTTCTATTAACACTAAGATAAATACAGAAGAAATTTATAATGGTTCTACAATACCAAACTTACATTTATCTTTTTGTTTTACAGATTCACAATCTTCATTCCCTTCAATTTTATACGCTTATAATTTTACAGATGTATCACAATACCCTAATAGAACAACTTATGGTTTTGAATCTACGGGTACTCAGGCATATGGTTCTGTATCAACAAATAACCATAGATTTTTATCTTCAACAGGAGGTAGAAATGTAGTAGATGATAGAGGAAATGATTTATTGGATAAATCAGACCAAATATACGGGGCAGAAATTTTATTTAAATTAAATTTATCTTTACTTGCCAGCAATGTATCAGTTATAGAATTAGATAATTTATCTCAAACAAGTGGAAGTTTAACACTTAATGCTAATGGCTCTACTACAAATGGTAGAGCAGTAATTAAAATTGAACAAGTAGATATTGCATCTGAGGATGGTTTTTCTACAAATAATGCAGGTACATTAGTTAATGTAGATGTGTCCTCATCTTTTAATAAGATTAATCAATGGGTTAATTTTGTTAATGATTTAACAGGTCATTATTTAGTTTCCGAACAAGATTTATCTAATAATGATATTCCTTTGTATATACACTCAAGAAGAAATGATGTACAAGAATCTACGGCAAATCTTATACATCAAGTTATTAGCCATAATATTAATCATAACGGTACTACAATAACACATTATATAGAAATAGATAATGTTCCTTATTCAAATGGTTCTCATCAATTATATAATATGTATAGAGTTATGAGAATAGCAAAGGACTGTACTTTTGATTTTACCCCTAATGATGTAGAAATGTATAAATTATCAAATAGATTTACTCGTATGCCAGCAGAAAATAAATGTTATACATTAGTAGGAAATTCAAATATTTTTCCTCATCGTGGTGCAGCAAGTACAAATTTAACAGCGTGTAATGAAGCAGTATTATCTATGTATGTAGGTTTAGATGTAGATGGAAAACCTAATTCAGATTATATTGTTAAAAGAGTTAATAATAGTTTTGCTACTGTTGATGGTAATAATAATACATTTATTAAAAATAAATCTTATAATTGTTTAGTTACAGATGGGATAACAGATTTAAATAAAGATTTATTATTTACAGGTGACGGTAGCCTTTCAAACCCCGATAGAATTGTATTTTCAGGTCAAATGAAAAATTTAAAAGGTATAGTTTCAATAGGTGAAGCATTTTCAGTAACTACTCAAAGAAATCCAATAAACAATACTGTTAAAAGATGTAATATAGCAAGCACAGTAGATATAGTAGAAGAAGTAGATGAGATAACAAATACTATATTAGAAACTAATAATATACAATTTAATCCAGAATATAATGTTACAAATGATTTATATTACATAGGTAACAATTACATAGGTAATAATGCCTTTTCAGTTATTAATAGATTATTAAATTATAAAAATAAAAGATTATATATTGATGGAAGAAATATAAAAGGGTTAGATAATATTCCTGACGAATGGAAAACTAATATAGTTTTATCAGAAAATGATGTTGATTCTCAAGTTAGCAATATTAAAAGAATACAATCTACATTTGATTTCTTTAATCATGTAGTAGTTTATGGTGATGGAGTAAAAGGTACTGGTAGAAATAGACAATCAATAAAAGAAACTGATAGAACAATAACTAAGGAAATAACAGACTTAACAATAAAAACACAAAAAGCCGCAGATGATTTAGCAATATCAACAGTAGAAACTCTTGATTCATTAAATAGTCAAGTAGAATTTCAAATACCCAGATTTAAAATACCATATCTAAAGGCCGGTCATATTATTACATTAGATTATCCTACTCAAAAAATACCAACAAATTTTTATCAAGTCTTAGAAATACAAACTATATTTGGACAATTGCCTAAAGTTATATTAGGTAAGTATAGTCAATCTTTAGCAGGAGTATATACAGATATTATAATTAAAAATCAAGAAACAGATGGTCAATTGAGGGGAGATAATTTTACTGATGAAACAGCAAATGTTTCCGAAGATGATGATTCCTTTATTCAACCAATGAAACTAAAAATAACTAAAACAACAACGGCATCAAGTTCTAATAGTACAATAGGGTTTAATAACCTAATAGGGTTTAACAGTAGTGTAGGGTTTGTTTCTACATCATCAAGTAGCCAAGAAGTAATATTAGATGAGGACTTAACGGGGTGATAAAATTTTAACAGAAACAGGCAAAGCAAAAATAAGAGATTTAATTAGTGCTGAATTTAATACAATGAAAATAGGTACAGGTGGAGATAGTACTAATCCTATGGCTACCGATTTAGATTCACCATTAGCAAGTACAACTGCTACAAAAGTTAGTACAGGGCAATCGGCATTAGATTTTATAGGTACATTTTCAGGTGCAACAATAGCAGGTCAAACAATTAAAGAAATGGCTATTTTTAATTCAGCAGGTATTATGTTGAGTAGAGTCAGTTTTAATCCTATTGGCCCATTTACAGCATCAGATTCAATAGAATTGGTTTTTACATTAGAGGTGAATTAAAATGGTAGATTATGCAAATCAAGATAAAATAACATCCTTAAGCGCAGCAAGTACAGATGGAATAACAGATGGTGTAGACCATCTTCATAGCGGTATAATTAAAGTATTGTCAAAAATAAATAAAGGTAATTATATTGCAGAATATGGTTCTTCTGTATTTCAACAAATAGCAGGTAGTAGCAGAACCAAATTTAAATTTAATGGTGATATAAAATATGTTAGAGATGGAAGAATATATGTTGGTACTCCGACTGAGGTTGAATTAACTTCAGACCCTAATGCGTCAAATGATAGGTATGATTTAATTGTGATTTCAGGTTCAGCATTAGCAGTTAGAACGGGTAATGATAATTCTACACCCGTTGTACCGGATTTACAAAATGATGATATTCCCGTTGCTTTGATAAAGGTTGTTGGTGGTTCAAGTGCAAATGCGACAGATAGACATATTCAACTATATGGATATGACAAAACTACTTTTGCTCAATCTATACAAAAGTTATACAACAATGTTGGTACAGAATCTGCGACATTAGAAGCAAATGGAGATGTATCATTAACAGGTAGTTTAATCGTAGGAAGTAATATTATCAAAGCATCAGACTCAGGAAGCACAATTACGATGGACACCAACGATAATGTAACCATTGGGAACAACTTAACAGTAGGGAATGACTTAACTTTAGGAAATAATGTAATTAGAGCATCCGATGGAGGAACAGTAATTACAACAGATACAAGTAGTAATGCAACTATCATTAATAACTTAACAGTAGGTGGCGATTTACTTGGGCCGGTTAATGGTACATTTAATATTGCTTCAATGCAAAGTATGGTGTTTAAAGTAGATACTCAAAATAATCGTAATGATACTTGGGCTTTTATGAATGGGGCAGGTGCTACGGTTGTTTCAATTGATGAAGTAGGTAATGTAAGTATGAACCATTTAGATGTCAAGGGAGGTATTATTGATTCGTCGGTAACAGGAACAATAACTATGCAACAACATACAGTACTTAGTAATGGCCTTACTGTTACACCAAGTAGACCAATTACAAATCAAGGTTATAGAGAAACCGTAGCAAGTAAATATATGGCTTTAACGGCTAATTCTAATTCAACTTCCGGTACTGTCATTCCTGATGGTAATCCAAATGCTTTACCGATAAATAGTACGGATTATGTTATAAGGCAAAATCTTATGGAAGCGATACAATATCCTTTAGATTGCTTAAAAGAAGTATATTATTTAGGTACGAATGAAGATGACCAAGTTGCTATGATTAATACTTTATCAAGCGGTTTATATTCAGGAGGTTCAAGTGACCCACTTTTTGAAATGAATATAGGTTTAACAGCAACAAATTTTCAAAATAATAATGGGTTATATGGTAGCGGTGGATTTGTATGTTTAGCAACAGACCCGCTTTCTGGTGGTGTAACGGATTTTGAAAATAGAAAAATTACATTAGTAAATACCAGTAATACACCTGTTTATATATTTACTTATTTAGGTATAGGGGAAGAAGGCTTCAATAAAATGATTGCACCGCTTTTTGGTAAGGGTATTTTTACACAAAATAGATTGAGTGGTTTGACAGCCATGAATTGTGTTAATTTACAATCTATGCTACATACTCAAATATTAAATACAATAACACAAGCCCCACATAGTCTAACATTTTATACAGGTGGTGGAGGCAGTACACTTAACGTACTTGATGCTTATGTTTTAAAACCAACAGAAAGTGTTACATTACAAAACTTTAGCGTTGATACTGAAAATCCTGAAGATGAAATGATGCATCATCATGGATTTATGAGTAATCAAATAATCTCTCAATTTTATAATCCACCAATTTCAGGTAATAGTGGGCCGCTTCATTATTGGATGCCTATTGCTAATGCAACAAATACTATAACAAGTAAAGTATTGTATAATGGTGTACACGATAGTATATTTCCTCATGTTGCACAATCAGGTTATACAATACATTCAGCAAAAGTAGGCGGTAGTTCAATTAATTTACCACCTCATGCACCTCAAGGAACACAATATTTTGTTTATGCTGAAACAGCAACTGTTGTAATATGTGCTAATCCAAGTGGAGGACATTCAATAGAAACTGCTGGTATTGCTTCACAAGATGTTTTTACTAACTCTACCGCAACAACAACAGGACAATCAGATACATTAGCGGCAGGTGAAATGGCAACTTATGTTAAATTGGCTGCTAACAAATGGTTAAAGGTGGGTTGATATGGATTTTCTTTTTACTAATTTAAAAAAGGGTACAAAGATTCGTAAAAAAAGATTAGCAGGTGGAGGTGGAGGTGGAGGTGCTCAAACACCATCTACTAAATTACCCCCACCAACTAATATACCTATAAATTATCAGTTTTATTTAGGAACACCCGGTTCTAATGTTTATCCTGCAATTCATTTTACTTTTGTTAGTTTTGCACAAAATACTGTTTCAATAAGTACAGAAAACTTTGATACTTATACAGATATTACTTCTATGTCAGTAAATCCACCAACATCAAATCCTAATAATCCAATATCTCTTGTTCCAGAAACGACATATCAACAAGAAATATCAGTACCTGTTGCAACTGCTAATTCAAATATGGGTCATTCAGCAGGAATAGAAATAATCATTGGTGCTTTATTTAAGTTTAATCAATCTTATTCTCCTACACATTATTATGATTATGAATTAACAATTGTTTCTCAATCATTATCAAACGGTGCAACACTTAATGGTTTTGCAAATAGTAATGTACAAGGGCCAGCATCTACTATTCCTAATACTACTAATTGGCCGGCAGGTGGTAAAAGTGGTTGGTTTATAGACCCATTTTTAACACAAAGTAATCAAACACCAGATACAGGTATTTACGGACAAAATTATAGTTTTATATTTCCTAATCCACCGTCTGTAACTAATGCTAATTGTCCAAGATTATTTATATTATATGGTGGTGGTAAAGGTTCTCAATTACCAATGCAAGTAGGAGACACATTCACTTTAAATTTAAAGGCTGGGTTAGATTTTAATGCTAATTATCCAAGTTCAACAACACCAATTTTTTATAATCATAGGATAGTGGTTACTTTAGTATAGGTGTTATTATGGGTTATTGTTTAGCAAATTATTGTTTTACGGGCTATGAAATAACTATTTTAATAATATTAGAAATATTATTTTGGGCTGGATTAGGTTTTTTTGGGATGAAAAAGATAAAACGCAAAATTAAAAAAATACCTAAAAATTAAAAATTGCGATTTTTGCATAAAAAAAACGAGGCATGGCCGAAAAACCGACCATACCCCGAAATTTTATACTCAATTTATTTTACCAATTTACTTGCAACTCACCAAATATACTTTTTTCTTCATCAAAGTATTTAACTACACCATTATCTTGTCCATATTTCCACAAATCATATGTCAATTGTGAATCTTTTAAACAATAATCTACCACATCATCATAATCTCCTGCTTTCCATTTTACCACAGAATCAATACTACTCATATTTTTCTGGTCATCTATGGTACATTTAACTAAATTATCTAAATGAATTCTTTTACCATGTTCTTTTAATAAATAAGCACTTGTATCAATACATCTATTTGACTTATCTTCTAAAAATTTTCTTACAATATAAATATCCATAGAATCTCTAAGAACAGGTAAATCAAAAGCGTTAATATTATGCCCTAATAGAATTCCTCCTTTTTGGAAATGTTCGTCTAAATCAAATTTAAACTCTCTTAATTCTTTAATTATAACAGTAGTATCTTTTTTTAAGTCTTTAAGAGGTTCATCTACATATATTACCCCATTATTTCCATCCCATGTTGTAATACAAGCAACTTTGAATAGGTGAGTATTACCCCAACCTCCAATCTCATAACTTAAGTTTTTAGTTTCTATATCAAACGATAATACATTACTCATCTTCTTTCACCTTTAATTTTACATAAGTCTGTGATTTTCTTAATTCTTCAAAAATATGTTTTACACTTTGCCAATGACGATAAAATTTATTTCTACCACATTGTTCATTTTTTCTGAAGGATTCAATCATCAACTTCTTATCTACCCAACCATCTGTACCATTAACTTTAATCTTTGGGTTCGTTGAGTTATAAGCCGCAATATACATCTTCTCATTATTTTTATCAGAAAACCTTTTTGGTCTTTTCTTTAGTTTTTCTGTGAACCAACTTGTTATAGAATCAAAAGATTCATCTGTTAATTGTCTACCTTGTTTAATATGCTTTGCTGTAATCTTACTACTTCTTTCTGATATAGCACATAAAGCGGCCGCAATAGAAATGTTATTAATCATATTCATTAAAAAGGTATTTAGTGCTTCATAAATATTATCATCAAAAGTATTCATATATTTCTTCATACCTCTCCATACATTCTTTAATGCTTTTTGACCATCATCTGTCCATTCAATAACTTTTCTTTTATCTCCATCAACAGCATCTAATCTATCTTGAACCCATCTATAAGTATTATAAAGCATCTCAGAAAATTCTTCATGATAAACTGCTGAACCATCTTCATCTTCTAAAATTTCTCCAACCATATCAATATAATCTTCTTCCATTTGTGCTCTTAAAGATTCAGGTACATCTCTAACATAAAGCCACATTCTTTGGAATACACCTTTTGTTAAAATAACTTTTTCTAATCCTTCAGGTGGTAATGTCGTAGCCCACAAACTTCTTTGTGAATCAACAACTAAATCTCTACCCCATTCGGTTAGTCTTTTCTTAATTAAATGGCTCTTAGAATCTAAACGATTCATAAACTTTTGAAACAGCATAACTGTTTCTTGTTTATGTTGTGATTCTTTAAATATACCAGAATGTTCAAACTCATCAAAAGCAATAATACCACTACCATAAAGGCTACCAAAAATGGTTAAATCAATAACTTTAGGTATATCGTATTCGTCATCATCTCTTGCTTGTTGTCTATCATAGTCAGGATTATCTACATTTATTTTCATTGTTCCTAATAATGCTTGGTCTGTAAAACTATCAGGATTATTTAATGTAAATTGTCTAACTCCCGATAATGGTAAATTATTTCTTGTTGTAGGGTATGCGTTAATTAATTCAAAGGTTCTTTCCCATACAGGTTCAAGAAAATCAAACATAGTAGTCTTTCCACTTCTTGAAGTTTGAATCCAACAGTAATGGATTCTTGGGTCAAGCGTTAGTCTACCAATTGGTACTCTAACTATATCTTTTAATATTTGTCCTAATGTTACAAAATATGACATCGTTGCTGAATAATCATTGTAAAGAGAAAACTCTCCTACTACATTTTTCCATCTAATAGCATCTTTAGGTAATTCAATTTTCTTTGAGCGTATTACCTCTAAACTACTATTATCATTTACTTTTGCTAACGCATCATATAATTCCCATTCATCTACATTTAAATCTTCAGCCATTAATATCTCACTTCCTTTTCTTCATTTAATGCCTTTAAAATATTTTCAGCAGTTTTATTTCCTATGCCTTTTATTTTAATAATATCTTTATTATTAGACATTGATATTTCTGCTATACTTCCAAAGGTCTTTAATAGGGCTTTTGCTTTTTCTACTGAAACACCCTGTATTTCAGA
>CEPR01008500.1_pt1 | contig 25177 bp, 36 predicted proteins | sample 530431 | NCBI WGS metagenome assembly CEPR01 (sample SAMEA2620078, study PRJEB7988) | marine metagenome | isolation source: saline water (ENVO:00002010), including
AAAATTGGCAGCTGAAAGATTGTATGAAGTTTCTGTTATGGTTGATCAAAGATTTGGTCATGGAACTTGGGCAGGAATATTAGCTGAAAGAAAAAAGAGAATAGACGAAGCAAAAGCAGCAGAGAAAAAACGAAGATTAGAAAAAAAGAAGCAGCAAGAAGAAATTATGGAAGTTGCAGGATATTTCGCTTTAGGTATTTGTATTTTAATTTTAATTTTTAGTGTTTTATTTGCTGTTGTTTCTTTTGCACAAATAGCACAAGCAGGTACAGAATGGAAGTTAAAGATTTAATATTTATTTTTATGGTTCTTATGGCTTATTATTGGGCTGTTGCATTTCCACCAAAGTGGTTATTTATTAAATAGGAGGTAAAATGGTACAGAAAAAATTACAAAAAGGATCTACTTGGGAGGTCGCTGATTTAGATGGGGATGGTGTTATAACTGATGGTGAAATGGCTATGGCTAAAAAGATGGAAGAACTTGAACATCAAAGAGCTATGCACGAAAATTTAGATAGACAGATGGATCAACAAAGAATGATGGCATGGGTGTCTATGTTATCTTCTATTGTTATTATTTTCATTTTACTTACTGACTTTGTTAGCATTATAAGAATGGCACCGATAAGTGGATTTTTAAATACATTTTTAGTCGCTCAAGCAACTATTGTTGTTGGGTTTATGGGATCTACTGCTTATGTAAAATCAAGGAATGGTAAGAATGGAAGCTAACTCATCCCAATCTTTGTCCTCCATATTTCCTATTTTATACCAAGAAGAAATATAAAGTATTTCTTTTAAATTAGGTCTTTTGTAAATAAAATTAGAATGCTCACCTTTTACTAATATTGTATGTGACCTTTGTATTCTTATCATTATCCAACTTTTACCACCTCTAGAAACATAGTCTTTTGCCCAGAGAGATTGATTTAGTTTTAGTCCTGTAGAAACACGTTTCTTTGGTAAATAATGAATGTATTTTAGTTCTATCCATCCTGTTTTACCATCTTTTATATAAACTATGTCTGGCATGCCTTTCATTACTTTATTTTCTACTCGATACATTTTTATTGGGAGTTTATTTCTTAACAATATCCAAAAATTTTTTTCACTCATTATTACTCTCCTGTATAAATAAAGACATTGGATCTTTTGTTATTACATCTGCGATATTTTTCTTTTCTCTAAGAGCTTGTATAATTTTACTGTCGACAGTTTTTCTAGCTTCTATGTCGATATAAGTAATATTATTTTTTGTTCCTATTCTATGGCAACGATCTTCGGATTGCATTCTTTGTTCTAAATCAAAACTATTAGAATAATAAATAGCATAATCAGCAGCAGTTAAAGTTAAACCTGTGCCACCAGATTGTGGATTACCGATAAAATATTTAATTTTAGGATCATTTTGAAATGCACTTACTGCAGCTTCTCTGTCGTCTGCATTTACTTCTCCATGGTAACTTACAGCTAAACTGCCAAGTTCGCTCTCTATGGCTTTTAAATCAGCTTTGAAACGTGCCCATATAATTACTTTAGCATCTATATCACTCAGAATGTCTTTTAAAGCTTGCATTCTAGGATTTTTAGCATCAATTGGTTTTATACCTTCTTCGCTAGGAAACCAGCCACAAAGTATTTGTTGCATTCTTAATAACCTTGTAACTGCTTCTGGTGCAGACAATTCTTGACCTTCGAATTCAGCTATAAAAGATTTTTTAATATTATTGTATAATTTTATTTGATTAGCAGTCATCTCAACATAGTATCTTTGATAAATTTTATCAGGAAGATCTAAACAATCTTTCTTTAAAACTCTAAAACTGTGACCTTCTATATTTCTTGTTAATTCTTCTAGGTTATTGTAAGAAATTACTTGTCTATTTTCAAAACCACCCATAATACAATATCTGGCTCTAAAAGAATAAAAACTGTCATAACCTAGTATTTGAGGATTTAAAAATTTAAATTGTGCATAAACATCTTCAGCACCTTTAGTGACTGGAGTTCCTGTAAGAATTCTTTTATACTCTGCTGATTTACCAAACTTTGTTATCATTTTAGTTCTTTTTGCTCCTGGACGTTTAATCCTAGAACTTTCATCTACAACAAGCATAACTCTGCCACTTACTAATATTCTATTGATAAGTTTTACTGCATTAGGACTTACAAATGCTTCTACATTGAATGTAAATATTCTTAAATCCATAGAAGCAATAAGAGTATCTTCAAAATTGTCTTTTCTTTTTTGATTCATTCCAGCTGTGTAATAAAAAGATTTATAAGGACACCAATCTGGTAAATGTGCTTCTATTTCTTTTATCCAGTTTCTATGCACACCATTAGGAGCAATAACAATTAAAGATGTTATTTCACCATTTGCATATAAGTATGCAGCATTATCTATAATGACTTTTGTTTTCCCAGTTCCTTGCTCCATTAATAAAGCAAATTCTTTTTTATCTCTACTCATGTAGAAAGCTTTTCTTTGATGTTCGAAAGGTTTTGTTTTAAATGCATAGTCATCATTAGTTGGCAAAGGTTTTTCTTTAAACTTACGAGTTTCTTCTAAAGCTTTTAAATTTTCTATGTATTTATTAAGAGCAGGTAATGCATCATCATTCCATTTAGCATTAGGAAAAAATTTATGTATTCTTTCTATATTAGCACCTGTTGGGTCAAAAAGCAGATCCCGACCAATCCATCTTTTAAATCCTGGAAGAGAGGATAATTTTTCGAAAGTGTCCCCTTCAAGTCTGGATTCAATAATGCAATATTTACCGAAATCTGCTCTTCTAATAATCATTTTTAATCATCTATAATAAAATCTGCGTTCTTTACGAATGAAGTTTCTTTCCACTTTTGCCAATTTATAAAGCTTTTCCAATTTGCATATTCTACAGCATTATTAAACATATATTCAAAGATTGATTCTTTACTTGCTGTATTTTTATTTATGAATCCTCTTGCTAATAATTCTTGTGTTATCTTTTTCATAATTAATTCCTTTCTAAATTTGTAATCATTTCATCAAAATTACTTGGTCTTTTTAATGGTGGTTTTTCTAAATAAAACTCCTCATACTTATATGTTTTAAAACATTTATATCCTTCACCATATATTTTATCAGACCACATCTGACACTCCTGAGGAGTGTCAAAGTGCATAACAGTTAATAAACTATATAATATAATTTTATTCATTTAAGCTACCAACTCAAAATCAAATGTTAATTGCTCATCACATTTACTTGTGAATTGTGGGTTTTCTACTTCATAAAAATTATGAACTAATCTTTTGCTCCAATGATGAGATGCATCCATTGCTCTCCACTCAGGAACTTGGTTGTCGATTGTTGTCCAATCTCTAGTGTCCATAACAAGAACATGTCTAGTTATTTGTATAATATAAACTTTTCCTTGCTCTAAATTTTCAGTAACAAATTTGCTAAGTTTTCTTTTCTTATCAAGTTTTGTCCACTTGCCTTTTACTCCCAACTTTTTACAAGCTGTATGTATATTAGAATTGCTAACACCTTTGCAGTGTCTTTTTCCTCTAATTTTTCTTAGAGTTTGGTAAGCTGGCTCATATTCTATGCCAGCAACTGTAGCAACTGCGAAAGGTCCACACCATGTAACTCTAGGTATTCCTGTGTCGCAGTATATTATTTGTCTTGTTTTTGGGTTATGCTTTTCCATAATTATTCTCCCTTACCTATAACAATTTCAAAAGCCTTATCTAATATATTGCTTGGTTCATCATCAGTTTTAAAACCAGACTCTTCACCAAAATCGAAACTTGAAGAGAAAGATAATCTTTCTTCATAGCCATATCTTTTTAAAGCTTTTGCTATTATTTTTGGATCTGAAGATATAACTGCTATTTTACCAAAACATCTGCTATTTTTTAAATGCCATAGTTCTAACTTACCTTCGTCTGCTGATATGTGTTCAATTTTTCCCATTTTTTTCCTTTCTCAACTTTATATAACTAATATAAGCATTTCTGGGCAAATGTAAACCCCAAAATTAAAAATAATTAAAAAAAGATCTGTTTAAAAACAATGATTTATGTGAGCTTACGCCATTTATCTATTTGGAGTTTTCTGAAACCTTTATTTATTCGACCTTTTAATAGATACCAATCTCCTATTCTGCCTTCTTCTACAATAGGTTTTCCCAGCTTAGGATATTTCCATCGATCTATTCCAGCAAGGATTGGACCAGTATCATCTTCGAATTTCATATTAAGCCACAAGTTGTGTGTCTCTGCTCTTCTGCCACCTCTTTTAACTAAGTTTACAGCTTCATTTAAATCTCTAAGGTTTTTCTCCATCATTTTTCCGAATACAACAAATTCACCAGGATTATCAGCTTCTAAGTCTTGTATGTCAGTAATAGGTGTTTTTATTTTATGTGCAGCTGGATCTTTTTTAATATGACCAAATCTTCTCTCGCATTCGAAAATATCATCGAATGGAGTTTCTCCCTGATCTAAAAGTTTGTCTTGACGAGGTGTTAAAGGTTGTTTAAGTTTTCTTCTTTCTATGATGTCTTCTGCCATTTTTGGACCAACACCTTTGATACCTATAAGTCCTCCGATCAACTCACCATCTTGCACAGACCAATTTAATTCTGATCTATATTTATCATAAGGCTTATATCCTAATCCCTCTCTAACAACTTCTCTTAATAGTTTTACACCTTGATCATCATCTTTAACATTTCTAAGACATGCTGCAGCAAATTCTAAAGGAAATTTACTTTTTAAAACACAACACCAATAACTAACAATAGCATAAGCAATTGCATGACTTCTGTTAAATGCCATCGATCCCATTGTGTTAATGTTATCCCAAATTTCTCTTGCTTTCTTTTCTTCTAAATTATTTTCTAAAGCACCAACTTTAAATCTTTGCCAATACTGATCAAAAAATTCTTCTCCTAAAGATTTGCTCATTGCTCTTCTTAATTGGTTTACTTCTTCCCATGTTAATTTACCAACTTCTCTAGCAATTGTCATAACTTGTTCTTGATAAACAACTATGCCATATGTAACTTTTGTCACTTCTTTTACCATATCATGAATATAATAAACTGGTTCAGCTCCTGTCCTTTTTTTAATAAATTGTGTTGTTCCACCTGATGTTAATGGTCCAGGACGAGCAAGAGCTGTTATAGAAGCAATATCCTCAAAATTACTTATTTTCATTTGGCGTGTTAAAGATTGCAATGCATAACCTTCAAATTGAAAAATGCCTGCATATCTTTCTTTATTTAAAACATCAAAAGCTTCTGGATCTTCTAATGGATAATTTACAAGTTTATCTCTTTCCCATCCTACTTGTTCTAAAACATCATTTAATACAGAAAGTGTTCTTAATCCTAAAGCATCTATTTTTAATAAATTTAAACTTTCAGCATCTTTTTTATCTATTTGTGCTGCACCAGTTTGTGCACTCACGGAACAATATTTACTTACTGGATCTTCAGTAACGATAATGCCAGCTGCATGAACACCATTATGCCTAGCGTGATTTTCCATATGCTCTGCTATTCTTATTTGTGGATATTTTTCTAAAACTTTTTTACCTATTTCTAAATCATTAAATGTATCCATTATGCACATTGCAGCACGAGCATCACCAGAACTTCTTTCTATGATAGCACCTTTTAGATCATTAACTTCCCATGCAGGTATTCCTAGTTCTTTAGAAACTTCAGTTATTGTGCTTTTAGCTTTATATCTACTCACTGTTCCTAAATGTGCTACTTTTTCTGCACCATATTTTTGTCTTAAATATTCGAAAACCATTTCTCTTTTGTCGTCTTGAAAATCTATATCTATATCTGGAAGATCAGCACGAGTAACATCTATAAATCTTTCGAATAATAAATCAAATTTTATAGGATCTATGTCAGTTATTCCTGTTAAATAACAAACTAGAGAGCCAGCACTAGATCCTCTTGCTGGACCAACTAACATATGTTGTTTAGCATAATTAATCATATCAGCTATGACATAAAAGTAATCTTCGAAATTTTTACTAGCGATCATATCGATTTCTCTTCTTAAACGATCACCATAAACTTTATCTTTTAAATCTATTTTTCTCTCTGGTGCACCATCTATACACATTTGTTCTAAAGTTTTTACAGGATCAAAAGAAATCATTTGAGCTTGTGGTAATTCAGCATTACATTCATCAGCAATTTGGTAAGTCATTTGTATTGCTTCATCTGGTATCCAAGGAATACAATCAACCAATTCATATTCATTTAATAAATGCATTGGCTGAGTTCTTTCTGTTCTATTCATACCAACTAAAACTTCATAAGCTTTTCTGTCTGTAACTTTTGGATAGTAATTGTCTGAAGTTGCTACAAATTGAAAACGCTTTTCTTTTGCCCAAAGAAAACTCTTTTTACTTGTCATTGGGTTTATCTCAAAATAAATATGCTTCTTTCTAGTTAAAGGTATTAATCCAAGATTAGGATTAGTTCCTGTTAAAATAATTACATTTTCAGATATTTCAAAAAGATCATAGTAGCTAATTCTCGGTATATAATAAAAATTTTCTTTAGATGTGCTTTTAGTTACGAGCTGATAGATCTCTGTTAGACCTGAATTATTTTTTGCTAAGAAAGCCATGTAATTTATTGGCTGTCTTGCTCTTTCAGTTGCATCTTCTACTACACCTATTTCAACTCCGAATATTGGTTTTTTCTTTTGTTTAATACATTCTTTGTTAAAATTAACATGACCCCAAGTTCCTGCATCTGCTATTCCTATTGCTTCGCTTGCACAATTTACTACATTTGGAATAGAACCAAAAGCTTTTCTAAAAGAATACTCTGTTCTTGTTCTTAAATGCAGCATCATATGTGTCCTTCTTTTTTATACCACTTTAATATCTCCACTGTTGCTTCTACATCAACTAAAGATCTGTGAGCACCTTTATGTTCTTTCCCAGTTATCTCTTTATATATTTCACTTAATTTACGCATTTTACCCCAAACACTTTGACCAACTTCAACTGAGCAAATATGGTTCATTGGCCAAGGAAATTTTGTAAGTTTGTCTATTCTCTCTAATTCGAATCTTAAAATCTTCCTATCAAAAGGCAAATTGTGTGCAGCCATCGATGTTTCACCAAGAAAAAATTTACATAAATCTTTATAATGATAAATAAAAGGTTTTTTCTCTTTTAAGTCTTCATCTTTTATTCCAGTTATTTTACTAATTTTAGGATCTAGATCGTGTCCAGGATTACACATAAATTCTAACCTATCATATTCTTCAAAATTGCCATCGGTAAATCTTATTGCACCGAACTCAATTATTCTAGGTTGTAAATCTAAGTCTGAACCTTCAGCTTTAGGCAATCCTGTTGTTTCTAAATCAAATACGATCATCGTCTAAAGACTCCAACATAAAAGCATAAACACCTAAATCATGAATTGAATCTTGATGAGCTTTTGGCCAGCCTTGACAATATCTTGTTAATTTAGCAACTAACATGTTAATAATACCAAATCTGTTATAATCTTCTACTGTTTTAAGATCAACTCCTTTGGGGAATAAAGCCATCATTACTCTACCATGATTTAAATAGTTGTCTCCATAATCTTTGTTTCTAGCTTTAAAAGTTTTAAAAGCTTCTTCCATGCAATCAACTGGGGATCTTTTCATGCTTATGCTCCTTTAGTTTATTTATATCTTCATCATAGTTATTCGCTTTATCAATAAGCTCTCTAAGTTCTTGCATATCTATAGCTGTTATATCGAATAATCTAGCTATTTTTTTATCATGCAATTCTATGTCATTTCCTCTTATTCTAAGCATGTTAATCTCCTCTTGGAGCACAAGTTACATTAATAACAATAGGCACTCTTCCAGAATTGGTTTTAATCATTGTTTTATTTATAATAGATCTTAAACCATTATTTCTACAATCATTTATTGCATTAATAACTTCTTCTCTGTCCATCTGATAAATTTCTTTATGATGAACTATTTCTACTTTTTCTTTGCTTGAGCAACCTATTAACATAAAAAGTGCGAATAGCAAAAGTAATGCTACAATGTATTTCATTTTGTTCCTTTCTCATTTAAAATTTATTTCTTTTTGTAAAATATTCCTAAAATTTTCTTTATTCTTTGCCAGATAGTTAATTTAATGTCTTGTTCATGAAAGCTTTCTACAACAGCATCTGGTTGTAAAAATTTATCAACTTTTGACGCAAGCTTCGCACCAGATATTTTTGATGGTTTTCTTTTATTAATTATATATCTAACAGTTCTTCTTTTAACACCCATTTCTTCTGCTATTTGATCTCTGTCACCTTTATATTTTTTATTTAAATGGTGTACAACGTCAACAAAATCTTGGTCATATTTTTTTCTAAACATATTCTGCTCCTAATTAAAAGGTTTTAAAGTTCCAATGATTGGTTGATCCAATTCTGTTATCTCTTCACACACTTCTCTTAATTGTATCATTAATATTCTTAATTTATTTCTCCAAATATTATGCACAATTTCTTCATCTAGTGCAACTTTTACCATAGTACTATCTATGTACTCTATAACTTCTTTGGCTTGTTGTAAAAGTTTTTTATTTCCAAGTAAAATTGTTTCATCCCAAAGTTTATAAACAACAGATGCAAGATCTGATATTTTTACAATAATACCTTCTTTGTCTTTTTTAGCATCAGTCCAATTTTTTAGAATTATATTCGGATCCATTCCTAGTTCGTTTATTACATTATTAATACCAGCAGTTGATATCTTATCGAATACTTCTTTTGACTCTTTATTATAGTATTTAGTTGGTCTCGGAATATCTCCTGTAATTATTTCATCTATATCGTGTACAACAGACTTTTGCAAAACTTTACAAACATCTATTTTTTCACCATCTTCTATCAAACTATTTAAATATTCACTTAATAAAAAACCAAAGAAACAAACGAAACCTGTGTGTTCCATAACTGATTCATCTTTTACCAAATGAAGTTGCGAGTATCTCCTAACAGAACAAAGTCTTTGAGACATATTAAAAACTTTTATAACATCCATTATATTTCCTTTCCTTCCTTTCTCAAACTGTCAACATAATTTACCAATTCTTTTCTAGCCCTATTGTAATCATTTTGAATATCGTTATGATTAGGACTATCATATAAGTCTTTTTGTAAATAGTCTAATCTTTTTCTTAAATAATTAAGAAAATATTCTTGAAATGGTGTTAATTTATTATTCGACATCAGGATTAAAATTTTGAAATTGCTCTAGAATTTTTTGCCTGCGACCCATATGATCCTGCCAATCTATTCCATCTTTAACAGCAGGTGGTAAATCACCAGTTTTTTCCCAATAAGATGAGATTAATCCAGCAAACTTAATAAGATCACCTACTCCTACAACATGAGCATCAACACTTTCTTTAAGCATAATATTAAGACCAAAATTTTCATTTGTATAAGTAATAGAATATCTTTTGTGTTCAGCTGCACTCTTTTCGTTTTTATATTTAAAATGATCAGCTAATGCTTTAAAATATCCCATTTCATAAACAGTCCCAGTATCTCTACCATCTACAACTGCAAATAAAATATTAGCATTAATCATTTCTTCTACATTTTTATCGTATATCCTTTTAGACTCTTTGAGCCTATCCTCTGGGGAAAGATGAGCAATTACACCTCCACTTTTCCTAGGTGAGAAATAATTTAAATTATGTTTATCAAATTCATCCTCTATCCTAGATATAGTTTCATTTTGCTTATCATTAAAAAATGGTCCAGCTAAATATATTCTCATTGTATTACCTCCACATTGTTTATATGTTTTTTCCAAAAATTAGGTCTATAGCTTGCTTCTATATTTACCATAGGCATATATTTTTTGTCTATAGGCATTGATGCTAAATTGCTATGAATTGGGCAAGGTGCTCCAGGATCATTGTCGGTGTGTCTTAATTCAGCATCTCTTGTATAAGGACAAAAGCCTTTATTACATGGTAAATCTTTTTCACTAATATCAATGTATTTTTGTGCAGCAACAATAATCTCTTTCCAGATGCCATATTGTGCAATCCAACATTGTCTTTTGTTAATAACAGTTTTCCAAAATTCTGTTTCTGCTGCAATGTTAATATTTATTTTATGACCTAAAGTTGTAAACCAATTTCTCTTTTTTATTATTGACATTAGATTATCTTTAATTGTAAAGTTTCTATGCCTTACAACTTGTGCTCTTAATGCAATTGTCATATTTAAAAATACATTTATGATTGGTCCAATTCTTCCAGTTTGCATCTCGTTTGTTCTAACTTCAGGAATAGGATTAACAAAGCTATAATTCTTAGCATATTTTTCTAGCTGAAATTTATTATTAAGTTCATTTTTACCAATAATAAAATATTCATCTATTTGTGATAAGTATTCGTAAAGTTTATATATTTTTATTAAACCTCTCCAGGACAATCTGGTTGTAAAAGATGTTAAAGAACAAACAGGCATATGCATTCTGTACTCATCTTGTATAATATTATTACTTATGTCCTTTTTAATTTTATCTTTAAGAAAATTTTTAGCATCTACATGATCAGGAATATTATTAAAATACTTCGGTATTTCAAAATTCTCAGGAGCATCAACTCTAGATGTTCTTGCCCACATTACATGATCTCTAAAAGATGCAAATATTTCTCTTTCTAATATTGTACATTCAATAGATAAAACAACTGATGGTATTTCATTAACAGGAGCATCTATCGATAAAATAGTGTCTAAAGGTGTAGTGTCATCAGGAGTTCTAGAAAGTTCCCAAGCAATCCTAGACAAATTCTTTTTACCAACATTGGTATTGCTACTGATTATTGTTATTTTCATTTTTAGATTTCCAATATTTATCTAGTTTCCAAACTCTTACATCAGGTGTCGCTTTACCATCTACATCTCTTATTGCTCTAGATTTACATTCGAAACCCAGCTTTTTACAAGTAGATCTAAAGGAGCATACATCTCCTGAAGTTTTTAAAACTGTACTATCACCTACTTCCATAGCATTAACAAGTCTAAACCATCTGTCTTTAGATTTTGCAGGATCAAGCATCACGGGTATGCCACTTTCAATGACATACCCATCAAATTGTCTTTTAACAATTTTAGACATCGTAAACCTCTGCCCATCCTTTTTTGATATCCCACTTAAGATCTTCTAAACGACCACCAGATTTAATATAAAGTTCATAAGGCATATCAGCACCATGCTTTAAAAGTAAATTGAAAGAAGCATAACCACAAACTTCTTTATTATTCTCTTTACGAGGATTTTTGTCAACAAGAATTCTAATCATCTTGCCAGCAAACTGACCACGTGGTTTAGAAACTTTTTGTCCAGATGTAGGAACTTTTTCTTTGTATAGTTCCATTTCATCAGTTGTCATACCTCTTGAATCCCAAATAGTTTTTGTAAGTGGTGTTAAAAGATTAATAAGAGTAAATAATCTTTTAACACCAGTTTTTCTATCAGCAAATCTTTTAACTTTCTTTTTAGATACTTTGTTGAAAGCATCTAAAACTTTATTAGTTGTCATATTAGGATTTTCTAAAAGCTCATCAGCATTTTCAAATACTGCCATGCCATTGCCTGTTTGTCTAGCAGCAAATCTGCTAACATAAGCATTAACATTAAGACTTTTCAAATCAATTGTAAAAACTTTATTCATATTAAATTTCCTTTCTCAGTTATAAATAAGATTATAATCATTTTTTCACAAATGTAAACCCCAAAATTAAAAATAATCATATTTTCTTCTCCTTTGAAAACAATAACTTATAAATTATATAGAAAAAAACTTTAATCCTCTTGGTCTAACAAGGTACAAATTTTGCTTTGCACGAGTCAATGCAACATACCAAACTCTATTTTCTTCATCCTTTCCTAAACTCTCCCAACTTAGTCTTCCCATATCTGTTAATAATACAACATTATCAGCTTCACCACCTTTACTTTGATGAATTGTAGAGATGTTAATTCTAGGTTTAGAATTAAATTTTTCTCCGTTCCTCATGCAAGACCTTAAATATTCTCTTTCGTCTGGTGCTATTTTTTTTAAAATCTGCATCCAGTCTCTATGAATAGCTTCTCTGGGGAGAGAAAGATGTTCTATATTGTAACTTTCTCGTTTATCCAACTTCACTTTAAAAGTAAAGAAATTTATTAAGTTTTTTGCATCAGGCATTGATATTGGCTGATCTTTTCTAATTTTTTCCCAAGATGTTATTGCTTTAGTTTCATCACTTTCTAAAGAGCTTTTACCATTATAATTATATGCATATCCTTGTTGCCTTACAGATCTTTTTAATCTGTTCAATAAATATTTACTTCTAGACATGCAAAGCCAGCTTTCATCTCCTTTAAAATTAACTTGCTGCTCATCAGCAATATATTCTACATTTCCTTTTTCAGTTCTAGGACTCCAAGGTTTTATATATCTATTTTTTATTCTTTTAACAACATCACTTGCTAGTTGATGAACTTTCATAGGTATTCTGAAAGATTGTGGAAGTATTTTTTTGTCACCTTTTAAATTTAAAAATTTATTCACATCAGCTCCTGCCCAGCCAAAAATAGCTTGATCATCGTCACCTGCTATATAAACTTCAGAAGCTTCAGCTGATGCCTTTATTGCCATTCGATATTGCAAAGAACTTAAATCTTGTGCTTCATCAATTATGCATATTTCTACTGGCAAAGGAGAAGTGTATTTTTCCAGCATGTCTGTAAAATCTAAAAGACCATTTTGTTTTTTGTAAATTCTAAGACTTTCAGCATATTGTTTTGCTGCATGTAAAGTCAAGTCCATTTGATTACTTAAATAATATTGTTTATCTATTGAACGAAGACCAACTCTCGCCAAAGACTCTAGTCTTGAACATTTATCACCCAGACCATCTCCAATATGTATTCCCAAATCTTCATCATAAATACCTCTAAATTCTATTCCTAAAGCTTTGCCAATATTTCTGTAATGCATATTGGTCATAACTTCATCTCTTTGCAAACCTAGTCTTTTAAATGCAAGAGAATGTAAAGTTCTAAAAAAAGGAAAACGATCAGCATCAAAACCGAATTGAACCATAGCTCTTTCCTGAGCTTCATTTGCAGCTTTTCTTGTAAAAGCAAGGTAAGCAATTTTTTCTGGTTGCACACCTCTTTTAAGACTAGCTTCAACAATATTAAGTAAAGTTGTCGTCTTCCCTGTTCCTGGAGGACCCAAAATTATTTGCACATGTCTCAAAATCATTCCTTTCTAAATCTTCTTTAAATCTTCTTTTTATGTAATCATAATAAGATTCATAGCAATAATGATCTTCACCTTCGATTATTTCTTTAAAACATTTAGGGCATATTATCATTTGTACTCACCTTTAAATTCTTTTGCTTTTTGGTAAACTAACACAAAAGCATTACAATTATTACAAGATAAATTTGTTACAATATCGTATTCCTCATTTTCTTCTTCAACATGATCACCACCCCAAATTAATTTCTCTTTACATACATAACATTTCATTAAAAGTCCTCCGTAACTTCACTAGGTATATCAAGTGCATCCTCTTCATCAAAAAATTCAGGCTCAGGCACTGACCATACTTTAACTGGTTTGCTTTTAATTCTAAAGGTTTTTCTATCACCACCTAAAGATCTAAGCCAAGACCAAACTTGATGTTGACTTGGATATTTAAATCTTCTAGCATCTAAATATATAAATAAATCTTCTGATCTAAAATAAACTCTGCCTTCTTCAGAATCATGCCATGGTTTACTATTCATTATTTCATCTCTTTGTCTAGCTTGTACTTTTCCAGTTAAAAAGCTGTCTAAAACTTTTTCAAATTGTCCCTGAGGAGAAGCATCATCTGGATCTATTACAACTTCAACACTTTGCAAAAGCTCATTAATTCTTTTCTCCCATCTTTGAGCTGGCATGGTGCTAGGGCATTTGTTAAGTTTTTCTACACATATTTTTTGTAATTGTCTCTGGTCAAGTAATTGAGGTGTTGTTACCTCTATTCTTTCACCTTGCATTTCTATGTACCAGCGAACTGATTGTCTATTTTCAGTTTCGTACTTTGTAATGGCATCAACTTCTAAAGCTAAACCACCACCAAAACCTCCAACTCCATAACTTCTTTTCATACATTTAGATTTCTCACAATAATTACATATTGGTGCTTGTTTACAAGTATAAGCATAATCTTTTCTACTTACAGATTTTATAAGTCCATTTACTTCAGAAGATGGCAAAGGTTCATCAAGATTTTCATAATTGAATTTCATAAGATCTTCTTGCCAATCGTCTGGGTTCTTTTTTCTATAATAAACACCGACATTAAAAAGAGAACTATTTCTGCTTCCTTCTGGGAAACCCATTGTCATAATATGCTGAAGGCAAGGTGGACCATCACTAAAATTATCAACTAAATTAAATTCTAGTTTTTCTAATTTTTCATAAGTTGTTCTTTTCTTTTCTGCTAATTTTATAAAATCTTCTACATTTAATTTTTTGCCTTTATGTATTGCATATCTTTCTGTTTTATCACCATTGTGATAACATATATTAATCCAGTTTCCACGATCTCTGTCGTTTGCTCTAGATATTTGTTTAGGAAATATTTCTGAACCACCATAACCTAGTTGTGCAGCAAATTCATTCAGCTTAGATACCATATCAATTGCAGGAATGCTAGGATTGCAAAACATGTACAAATGAGCACCACCACTTTTAGAGCGACAAAGAACCAATGGCAGTTCTCTAATTTTCTTTTCAAGACTTTCCAATGTTTCATTTAATTTCGCTTCACCTCTAATATCAACATCTATAACTCCAAAATAACAACTGTTGTCCATAAGTAAAGGAATGATTCCTAGTATGTATTCACCACCATTTAAATGTTCTTTAAAATTTTTCTCTGTAACAGGTTCACTAACTGTTACTGCTCGCCCTGACATTTTTCCGTCAGCTTCTTTTTTATTTACTCTGTATTGACCATGTGCAAGTTCATAACCTTGAAAAAGCTCCATGAATTTATTGACTGCCATATTAAATCCTTTCTAAAGTGAGCCACCAGAAACAGGCCAGAAACTGATGGCTCTCCTCTACGTTGTAGCCATGGAGTAAACTACATCGTATCTTCATCTGGGCTGTCAGGTTTTACGTCTATCTCTCCAGATTTAACTTTCTTACTGAAAGATCTAGCTTCTAAATACAAAGCCTGACCATTAGAAAGTTGCTTTAATATACCACCACTTTTGGCATCATATTTAATTTCAACTTCCCAATTAAACCAAGACCCAAAATCATTTTGCTCAGGGACAGTTTTTAAAGTGTAAGCTGTCCAAAACATAGCAGGATTAATTGTACCTTTTCCAGTTGGGTGTGGAATTTGCAATCTGTTAATCATAGAATTCCATTTCCTGGATTTCTTTAAACCTGAAGAACTCATAGAAACAATAGCTGGACTAAACATACCATCTTCGCTCACAACTTGAACATAATATTCAGCAGTTAAAGATAAGCTATGACCATTATTATTGTTTATTAATGCACCTTTATCATTTTGAATAAAGTCATCTCTGTTTGTAGGTTCAAGTCCATGGTCAGCTATCAACTTTCTTTTATCAGACCATTCGATAAAAGTTTTTTTATAACTTACAGGAACAACTGTAATACCTTTAGAACCATCAAAAACTTTACCAGCAACATTATCTAAAATGTGTCCAGCTTCAGCTCCTTTAATATAAGAGCCATCTGCTTTATTGACTTCAGGTGATTGAGTTTGTAGAATTTTAAGACGTGGGATAAGTAAATCATCCTGCGTCATATTTTTAAGTGCTGCATCTGAATCTTCTACTAACATAGATGCATCGAATGGGACTATGTCCCCTTGAGTTTGAGTTGTCGCCATTTTATTCTCCTTTCACAAAAATAGCTTTTCTTCCAGTGTAGACTTTAAAGAGATCATATGGAATTTCTTTTCCGTCTTTAACTCTTTCGTTAAGGACACCATTTAATTGACCATGATGAACTCCAACTGCTCGACTATAAAAAAGATCTTTTTTGCGTAATTCATCTACAAAGTCATTACACTTTTGATCCTCTTCTTTGCCAAACTGCACATTAACATTGCTTTTAATTATGTCGCCAAGATTATTATCTCGCAACCAATCTAAACATTGTTGTTGCCTTAATTCAAGTTCAAATTTATCATCGCCTTTTGCTTTTGCTATGGCTGTATTTGAAGGAATTGAACCTGAAAGGATTTCTTTGATCTTACATTTAGTTCCATTATCTAAAGTAAAATCTCTACAGTTTAGCTCTTGCATTAAGTCAGGCAAGTCCTGTTCAGCTAATCTTGTGAAATCCAACTTCTTTTTCTTCAACAGATCTTCGAGCTGTTTAATCTCTTCCTGGAGATCATACATCCTTTGACCCATATCAGTAATTGCACCTAAAGAGTTTGATGCAGGTGCTACATCATCGAGTGGATTTATTGTCATTATTTTCCTTTCTCATTTCTAAGGCAACAGGCATATACCAACCTTTACGTCGATCTCTGTCACCTTCTTCTATATTTCGCTCCCATCTTAAAATGCGAACTATTGGAGAATTTTCAGCTGCAATCATACATACTATCATAACTGCAATTGGATCTCCACCTCCTGGCCAAAGAAGATAATCCTCTGGACCAAAATCTTTTAATATCCTTCTGGCTTTTTGTATAGAAGGATTAGGTAAAAATTGTGGCTTTTCATTTGCTTCGAAAACAACCTCGATAGAACCATATCTGGAAGCATCAGATAAATCTGGTGTCCAACCAAACTTATTTACTTTGGGTCTATTTACTAAATATACTTTTGCCATTTACCATCCTTTCTCAGCTTGGGAATTAATTCTAATTTGCAAAAAATAAAAAGTAAAGTTATTTTTTACCAAAAACTTCTTCATATTTTTTTGTTCTCTTTTCAATTAATTCTTTTCTTTTCTCTTCTCTTTTTAAAAACTTTTCTAACTTTTGTTTAACATTTAACTTTTTAACTTTAACTTTTTTCTGTAAAGCCTTATGCATATTTTTCATAAAATTTTTGCCACCTCTATTATACTTGGCTTTAGGTATAGGTTTTAAAGCAAACTCATCCATTTTTGTTCCTTTCTAATTAATTTTATGTTAATTTACAAAAATAAAAAAGTAAAATATTTTTTTGCGATCCCCAGTTACCGACGTTACCGATCGATGTTTGTTTTTGAGTACGTTCTAGAAAAAATGCTGCATTATATAAGGAGATATTTTATGAAAAAATTTGTGAAAAAAATCTTACTTTTGTCGGTAACTCGGTAACGCAAAGCATCTTTGTTTACTGTTTACAGTGTGTTATAAATGTTACCTAATGTAAAATAAATCGGTAACCGAAACCGACGACTGGGTTAAGTCATTGTTTTTAAACAGATCTTTTTTTAAAAAAATTACTTTTTGGGGTTTACATTTCTGAAAAAATGCTTATATTAATAGTATAACGATTTGAGAAAGGAAACAAATGACAAAATTTACAAAAGATAATTTACAAATAAAAAAGGGAGATAACTGTAATTATATATTTTATGGTGAAAAGTTTGTAGCCAGATTGAAATATGGTGCGAAAACATCTGCTCCTAGTTTTAGAAAATTTTTAATCGATAATTTTACAGTTGAAGAATATTTTGAACGTATTATTAATGGTGAGATGCCATTAGATATTTTAAAGTCAAAAGGATATTTATTGTTACACATTAGACAATGGTTAAAAAGAGACGGCTTTCCTCAAACATTAGAAGGCTATAAATTATTTAAAGAAAAAGCTTTTAGTAGAGTATAAGATTGGGGGAGAAATCCCCCAGCCAAATTTAGAAAGGAGAAAAATGATTAACCCATTAGATAAAAAAGTTCAAGCAGTTTTTCTTAAAGGACATCTTAAATTGTTGTCTGTCGGATTGAAAAACTCTAAAATGTCTGGTAAAGACATTCTTAATGCAGCTACAAGAATAACAGGAAATACATATAAAAGAGGTCAATACACTTTGGCTCTAAAAGATTTAGAAAGGTTTACAGATGCATAATATAGATATTTATAAAAAATTGATAAAAGGTTTTCAAGAAAGCGAGCCTGAAAGATTAAAATTTATTCTTGAGAATAAAACTAAATTGCAATATCTTAATGAATTAAAAGATAATATGTACACTGACATATGTGATTGGCAAAGATGGTATTCAAAATTAAATACATTGATTGATAAAGAAAAATGATTGATATATTGTCAAAATTTTTTTTAGCAACTTTTATAAGTTTTTTGTTTACTTTCATGATAATTAATTTAATACTAGGTTGTGAGACATGGAATCAAGAACTTTGGACTGATACAAATTCTTGCATGTCTTTTGAATTCATGTTCAAATCCATAATACAATAATAATTTCCTCCCTTTTTCTCCCTGACCCCAAGCCTAAAAATTTGGGGTTTCTTTTTGCCCAGAAATGCGTTACAGTTAATTTTCAGTTGACCACTGCAAACAAGGTTTAGGAGAGATAAAGCATCGTGTCAGACAAAAACAAAAAAATTCAGGTGCAAAGACCAATTAATAATGGCAATAGAGTCAAGCCTGAGAAGTGGGATGGCAGGTTTAAATCTGTCGAACCTCTTAAAAATCAAAAAGCTGCACAGCCCAGACAAAAAAGATATCAAAAGTGGAATCATCCTGCAACAATCAACTGGATTATGGGACAAGCAGATCCCGTAGGATTTCTTGCATCAGTTATGCATGGCAAAGAAATGTTTCCTGTTTATTCGCAAAGTGATGATGGCACAGTTCAAAATGTCGGAAAAATTGGAGCAGATCCTGAGTTAAGAGTGATGGCTGCGAAAACTTTATTGGGCAAATGTGTGCCTGATTTAAAGGCAGTTGAAGTAAAAGCACAGATAGAAGAGAAAAAAGTTTTAGACATAAGTAGATTGACAGACAATGACCTCAACACAATTGAACGAGTTCTTGAACACGCTGTCGTTGAAGGAGATCAAATCGGAGAAGATGAAGAGATCCTTCAAGGAGTTTATCAAGAACAGTTGGCAGACGATTGAACCTGGAAGAGATTTTCATGACAACTGGCATATAGATGCAATTTCTGAACATCTGCAAGCTGTCGTTGAAGGAGATATTAAAAGATTAATTATTAATATTCCTCCTAGACATATGAAATCTATTTCTGTTGCTGTTGCCTTACCAGCTTGGACTTGGTCTAAATGCCCAGAGAAGCGTTTCTTATTTGCATCTTATGCAGGATCTTTGTCAATTCGTGACTCTGTAAAGTGTAGAAGATTAATTGACAGTAGATGGTATAAAGAATATTTTGGTGATTCTTTTGAGCTGACAACTGATCAAAATCAAAAACAACGCTTTGAGAATAATAAAACTGGGTATAGAATAGCAACATCTGTCGATGGTGCATTAACTGGTGAAGGTGGTGACATTATTGTTATTGACGATCCGCACAATGTAAGAGAAGCTGAATCGTCAACTGTCAGGGAAGGAGTTCTTGATTGGTGGGATCAAGCCATGCAAACCAGACTTAATGATCCGAAGACAGGTGCTTTTATAATTATAATGCAAAGAGTTCATGAAAACGATTTAACAGGACACATATTAGCGAACGAAAACGATGAATGGGATCATTTATGCTTACCTGCTCGATATGAAATCGGGCATCCGTCACCAACCAAGTCAAAATTGTACTTCACCGACCCAAGAACAAAAGAAGGTGAGTTGCTGTGGCCAGAGAGGATTGACGAGAAAACTTTACAGAATTTGGAAAAGAGCTTGGGGTCATACGCTTCCGCAGGTCAGCTGCAACAAAGACCAATGCCCAAAGGTGGTGGTATTTTAAAAGCAGAATGGTGGGTGCCATGGGAAAAAAATTATTTACCAGAGATCGAATATGTATTACAATCTTATGATACAGCTTTTAGTACGAAAGAAAAAACTTCGTATTCAGCTAGGACAACTTGGGGAGCTTTTAGACATAATGGTCAAGTCAATTTGTTGGTTTTAGAAATGTGGTATGACAGAGTGACATATCCAGAATTAAGAAGGCTTGCAAAAGAAGCATATGAAGATTATGAACCTGATGCTGTATTAATAGAAAAGAAAGCTTCTGGCCAAAGTTTACTACAAGATTTGCGTATTTCTGGCATCCCAGTTATTGAGTATATGCCTGACAGAGACAAAGAAGCTCGTGCTCATGCATCATCTGCTTTATTAGAAGATGGAAGAATTTACTTTCCTTATGACAAAAAATGGAGTAAAGATTTAATTGACATCTGTGCAGCATTCCCAGCAGGTGATAATGATGATATAGTTGATACATGTACGCAAGCATGGTTAAGATTGCGAAAAGGATTCTTTGTAACACACTCGCAAGACGATTATGAAGAAGATCATGAAACTAAAAGAAAGGTGACAATGTATGGTTGAAATACCTTTTGCCGAAGGATCGCCACCAGATGATTTGCAAGTAGAATCAGATGGCGATGATGTATTGATAGGTGATCCTGAACTTGATAACAAATTGGAAACTGAAGAAAGTTCATTTGACAAAAATTTAGCTGAAGATATGGAAGAAAGTGAGTTGCTTAAAAAAGCATCTGAACTTGTTAATTATTATGAAATAGACAGAGAAGCCAGATCAGAATGGGAAGAAAAATACAAACAAGGTTTAGAAACATTAGATCCTGATGGTGGTCTTGATGAAGGTGAAGATGAAAGAGCAAGCAGAGGTTTAAGTGTTGTTGTTCATCCTTTAATAGCAGAAGCTGCAACTCAATTTAATGCTAGAGCTATTGCTGAATTGTATCCTTCAGGTGGACCAGTGAAAACTGTCATTATTGGTGAGCCAAATGAAGAATCAGAGGATCAAGCTCGCAGGGTAAAAGATTTTATGAATTATCAGATTACTCAGGAAATGCCAGAATATTTTCCTGAACTTGATCAAATGTTATTTCATCTGCCACTTGTTGGTCATACATTTAAAAAAGTTTGGTGGGATGTTAATTTGGGAAGACAATGTTCCCAGTTTGTAAAAGCAGAAGACTTTGTTGTCTCGCCAGAGAGTAAAGACTTACATACATCAATTAGATATACTCATGTCATTCGCATGCCGAAAAATGATTATGAGAGATATGTTGAAGCTGGCTATTATTTACCGACATCTGACAAAGGTGGTGATATGGATCCATCAGGTGATGTTGTTGGTCAGATAGAAGGTGTAGATCAATACATGGAAGATTCTGAAGATAAAGTAATTACTTTATTAGAAATGCATCTTTACGAATATTTCGATGATGAAGAATCAGAAGTCGGTTTGCCATATGTCGTGACGATTGATTATGATAATCAGAATGTCGTTAGCATTCGCAGAAACTGGAATGAAGCAGATGAAAAGAAACTTAAAAGAGAATGGTTTGTCAGCTATAAGTTTCTTCCAGGATTAGGATTTTATGGTTTCGGTCTTTACCATGTTATCGGTGGATTAGGTAAAGCTGCAACTGGTTCATTAAGAGCATTGTTAGATTCTGCTGCATTTAGCAATATGCAAGGTGGATTTAAATTAAGAGGAAGAGTCTCTGGTGGCGAGATGCAAGTCAATCCTGGAGAGTTTGTTGATTTAGATGCGACAGTTGACGATGTTAATAAAGCTATTATGCCTTTGCCATTTAAAGAACCTAGTGGCTCTTTGTTTAATTTATTAGGATTTATTGTTGATGCAGGTAAAAGATTTGCGAATACTGCTGATTTAAATGTTGGTGACGTTAATCCGAATGCACCAGTCGGCTCTACAGTTGCCTTGATTGAACAAGGCTCAAAAGCGTTTTCTGCAATTCATAAAAGATTACATTATTCACAAGGTCAAGAATTTAAATTAATTGCCAAATTGAATGCTGAAAATTTAGAAGAAAGCTTTACGTTTGCTTTGGCAGGTGCCAGCTCTCAAATATTCGCAGCTGATTTTAATGAAAGAGTTGACATTGTCCCAGTTAGTGATCCAAACATCTTTTCTAGCACGCAACGTATTGCTCAGGCACAATCTATTCTACAGATGGCAAGATCAGCACCTCAGTTGCATGATTTATATGAAGCCTATAAAAGAATGTATGAAGCTATAAGAATTCCTAACATTGATGAAATATTAAAAACACCACAAGAAGCTAACAGAATGGATCCGATAGATGAAAATATGTCGGTATTATATGGCAAACCAATAAAAGCATTTATAGAACAAGATCATGATTCTCATATTGCTGTTCATGTGCAGTTTTTACAAGATCCATCATTAGGAGGTAATCCTGCAATGAAAGGTGCAACACCATTAATTATGGCACATATCGCAGAGCATGTTGCGTTGTTGTATCGTACAAGAATGGAAGCTAGTATTGGCATTCCGATGCCAGAACTGCCAGATTTCAAAGATCCTAAATACAAAGGCAAAGATATTAATCCAGAACTTGACAACTTAATTAGCCAGAGAGCAGCACAAGTTGTACAACAAGCACCTCAAATGCAACAAATAACAGCATTTAGAGATGCCCAACAAAGACAACAGCAACAAAATCCTTTACAATATGCCCAACAACTTGCACAACTCGAAGCTCAAGCACTTAAAGCCAGAACACAATCTGAAATACAAGCAGATCAAGCAAAAGCTGCATCAGATATCAAAATTAAACAAGCTGAAGCAAGACAAGATATGCAAATCGATGCAGCCAAAGCACAAGCAGATCTTCAAGCTAAAATTGCAAAGTTAGAAGCTGATCTAAAATTAGAAAGAGAAAAGACAGCAGCAAAGATACAAATGGAAGCTATGAAAAATGCGAATAAGTGATGTATTAGCTTTAAGACCAGTTGACCCAAGTCAATTTGGAGGTATTCAACCACCTATGCAACAAGGAGCAGATCCTAGAATGCAACAGATGATGATGCAAAAAATGATGCAAGACAAGCAAGCTAAAGATAGAAACTTTGGTGCTTTAGGTAATTTACTTGCATTTCTTCAACAAACAGGGAGAAGATAATGGCTATACCTAACATCGATTCTATGACACCAGAACAAGCCAGAGCTTACATTTCATCTCTTGCACCAACAACTAGAGGAACTTCAGGAGATTACTCTGATATAGATTCATTTAGATCATATACTTTTTCTGATCCTAATTATCAATTTGAAGATTTTAGACAATTAGCAGAAATCGCAGGATATGGTAAAGAAGATGAATTAGCTTCTGCTATGAACATTAGTTCTGGAGCTGGACCTGACACATTTAGAATTGCTGATCCATTAGACATGGGAACTGATACAGGTGCATTAAGTAATTTAGATGATGGTGTTCAATTAAGTCCTTTAAATACTACTTTTGAAGAAGATGTTCTTCCTGCTAATAATGTTGCTGCAACAGCAAATTTACCAGTTGCTCAAGATTTAGGTGAAGATGGAAGTCCACAACCAACACCTACAACTTTATATGGTAGTGATTACAGTTTAGAAAATCTTGTTGGTGGTCAGGTGGAAAGATTATATTTAAAAGATCCATCAACTGGTAAAATTTACGATTATAATTATTCAGAAAATGAATTTGCAAATAATATTGCACCACCTCCTGACTTACAATTTGATGATTTACAATTAGTAAAAGCCATAGGAAGAAATAGGAATGACAATACTTTTGGTGTTGATATAGATCCAACAAAATATGCTTTTGGTGGTCGCAACACTCCAGAAAGATCTGCACAGCTTACAGCAGAAGCAAATAGAGAACCAGGATATGAAAAAGGTGGTGGTGGTTTATTTTATGAATATAATAACAGAACATATTATACACCAGATAATACTGGCACAAGCATACCAGTCGGATCAACAAATATAGGAAGAACTACTGATAGTGATCTTCAATTAGATAAAACATTTGAAGGATATGTAGCTTCTGGAGATGTTAGAGATGGTGTTACATATACTAGTAAAGGACCACCTTCAGCTTCTGGTAAAACGATGCCACCTGCGACAGACAGTTTTTTAGAATCAATCGGAACTAACACACCATACAATATTGGTAAGGCTCTGGGTTTAGGTGATTTTATTTTATCAAGTCCACCATCTAATCGTTTTAATTTAGAACCATTTTTTAATCAGGCAGAGTCACAAGGTTTAGATCCTTTTTTAAAATCTCAACAAAGAGACACATTGCAAATGATTAAAGATGGTAATTTTTTCACAGCATTAGCAGGTGGTGTACAAGCAGATCCAAATTTCCAAAATATAATTAATGGTTTCACTAGTATTGATGAGTTATATCCTACTTTAACAGGTCAAGAAGGTTTAAACGAAGTTTTAAGTCAATTGCAAGGATTAGATGACAATGATCCAACAACAGGAATAGATCCTTCATTTGAAGTAGATCCTTTTGATACTGATTCAAGTTCACAAGTGGCATCTATTTCTGGTGATGATGAAGGTACAGATCCTGACGAAGATCCAGATGCAGATCCTGAAACACCAGAAGCAACAGACCCATTTACAGTCAGAGCTTTTAAAGGTGGTGGTCTTGGACCATATGCAACTAATTATATATTCCAAAGATTCGGGTATAGACCACAACAAACTATTGATTTAAATTTAACTTATGATCCAGTAGAAAAATTATATTTCTTTGAAGATGGTAGTCCAGTAGATCCTAAATTTTTAGAAAACATGCAACTTACTAGACTTGACGAAGATGGCAATGTTGTTTATGATGAAGAAAACAATCCAGTTACAATGCCCAGAGTAGTTGTAAACGAAGATGAAACAACCAGCGAGGAATAATAAAATGCCAAATAATGATAAAATGGACATGATGAATAAACTTTTAAGAAATGAATCTGGTTCTGCTATTACTTCAGAGGAACAAGATATTATGAGTTCTATAATTAAATTAATAGAACAAAGAACAGGAGAAAAATTAACACCTGAATATTATGAAAAAATTAGAGAGATGATAATGGGAACATCTATGCAACCAACAGAAAATATGAGAGATACTGGTG
>CEPR01007646.1_pt1 | contig 25112 bp, 25 predicted proteins | sample 530431 | NCBI WGS metagenome assembly CEPR01 (sample SAMEA2620078, study PRJEB7988) | marine metagenome | isolation source: saline water (ENVO:00002010), including
AATCAAGATTCTGATTTAGTGGAAGCAATAAACTGGGTTTATAATAACGCCGTTGGAACAGAAGTTCGATCAGTATCTCTAAAACTCATAAACTCTTCAGGAACTGTAGTTAAAGAAATATTTGGTTTTGATTCTGCCGGAGCGTAAAGGTCATGGCAGTTCGTAAACCATTAAAAATAAACTCTCAAAACGACCTAGAGGAAATGTCTACCGCTGAGATCGATGCAATCAAAGCGCGGATGATCTCGTTATGGGGTGCTAATCCTACAGTAACTCTTTCAGTAGTTGGTTCAGGTGGAAATCTTGGAACAATAACAGATGAAAGATTATTAGCAGGACGTATAACTAAATCTTCTACTCCTGGTTTACCAAACACCGAAGTTTCTGTTCACACGATTGCATATTCTAGAATAGAGCAAACTGTAGATAGTTCTGTAACTCCATGTATTGATACTGATAACAGAGCGTATCCAGTTTACATGACTGATAGCGGGCATGTTAGATCCATGAACGATTCTGATTTTCAAGATACATTTGTAAAGCCTGTTATAAACACATTAACATCTTCATCGATAACTCCAGAAGGTCAGGCTGGAACTTACTTCATAGCTTCAACAAACTTAGCTTTAGATGCGGATTTAGTTTCATCAATTCCTGTTTTTGTAGATACTTTGGCCGATGCAGATGCTTTTACATCTGGTCCTATTGCAGAAGATAGTGATCAGTTTATTATAGTAAATAGTTATTACTTACATAAATTAAGAACAGAACCTTTAACTAACTATGAAAATTTTGTTTTAATCGATAGCGATAATCATTTAAGAGAAATGAATGATAGTGATAACGATCAACTAATGAATCACTGTCTCAAGTGGGCTACAGTTAGTTTACAAAATAATAAATTAAGATACTCATACACTTCAGGAAATAGCCGCGGAACTGCGATGATAGATACTATATTGGATTCTGATAATGCAGTAATTAGAGAAGGCGAAGTATTAAATGAATATGCTGGTTATGATTATCAACAAGTTCCTGCAGGCGACCCAATAGTAAATCAAACACATTATTTGAGGATTGATAAAGTTTAATATATAATGGCAATTTTTAGTAATAAGATTATGAGTGTCAGATTTTTTGACGCTCAACAAACAATTATAGAAGTCCTTTATAAAGAAGGCGATCAAACCGTAGCATACGCTTTAGAAGTAGATTGGGAATCTCAAGATTTTCATGACTTACTAGAAGAATATAGTTTAGAAGATATTGAAAGAGCTACTATAAAGAAGCGTAAAGCAAAAGTAGAAAAAAGAAAAAAAGAACAGAAACCGGTTGAGAAAAAAATAATATATGAAACATCTCAACTTTTCAACTGTTTAAATTTTTTAGATCAAAGATTTGATCCTGGTATCGTGTTTCAAATAAAAGCAGATATATTTAGAATACGCGGTATGACACAACTTCCAAAAAGTAAGATAAATAAAATTAAGAAAAGCAATGATGCATTAGAATTAATGTATCTTTTGAAATTAGCTATGAACTAAAATACAGGATTTGTTATGAAATTTCACACTGGCCCAGAGTGGGATGAGCGAGTTATAACATTAGAACCAAAAAGAAAAATTGGAGTACTATTATCTTCAGGTGTAGATAGTACAGTTCTTTTTAAAATGTTATGGGACAATTTTCCTACAATACAAATAAAAATATTTAATGTTCAAACTAGTGAAAATCCTGAAAAACCTAAAATCACAGAAATATTAAAAAAATTAAGAATAGATTTAGACTTAGAGATAGTTGGCGAGTCAAGATGGAATTGGCCAATGAAATCGCACTATCCAAGACTATGTTTAGCTTTTCAAGAAATAAGAGATAATTACGACTGCGAGGAGCTGTATTGTGGGAATATACTGTCTCCTCATCCATATTTTTTTCCAAGATTTAACGAAACACAAAAAGGGATTCCTAAAAGAGTTTGGTTAACTAAAGATAAATTTTTAAAAAATCCTTTTGAGCATCTAGAAAAATATCACATCATTGATCTTGCAAGAAGAAATGAGTTTGAGTGGTTGCTTGATTATACTATATCATGCAACACTCATGCTGAAATTCCATGTAAAGATTGCATGGGCTGTAGAGAATTAGAATGGGGTTATGAACAATTAGATAATCCTGTTGGAGTAAACTTAGACGATATGACTAAAGACGCAGTTAATAAGTACGGTGATATAGGATGGTAGATTTAAGAGAAAAATATAACGAAGCATCTAGATGGTATGAACAGAAGTATGTAAAAGGCGGATGGGTAAAAAATCACTATATGAAAGATGAGCTTGATGCGTATAACTTTTGGATGGACAACAGAGAAGACGGCAAGATTATTTCTTTAGGCGTAGGTTCTGGACAAGATATTGAGATCTTAGGTAGTCCTGATCCTTCTAATTTTGTAGGTTATGATATATCTGAAGGTATGCTTAAAAATGCAATGATGAAGTTTCAAGCATACAATTTTTATTTAAGAGATTGCAATGAAAAAATAAAAGATTCGTGTGACATATTAGTAAGTATGTTTGGAACTCCTAATTACATAGGACTAGAAAAGCTTTTAGAACATTATGAAAATTTTGGTGCTAAACATGCGTTTTTTATTTTTTATGATGAAAATTACAATGATGGCATAGGAGAGAACTATCATAGATATACTATGGATCATCTTAAAGACAGATTATCTGAATTTAATCCTATAGTAAACACCTTAAATGAAAACTATTACATGGTAAAGTGGTAATGTTACAAATTATTGTGCATAAGTGGGGAGATTTCTATACAGAAAAATATATAGATTGCCTTAGAAAAAGTATCGATAAACACACCACAGTTGATTGGAACCTTACAGTTTTAAGAGATTATGAGTTGGGTTGGGATGTTTACAGCGAAAAGCATTTTAGAGGTGAAGGAAAGCCTGAAGTTGTTCAAGGTCCAAAGCTTGTCAATGGATATTATAATTATGATCTAGGAGGATTACCTTTATACAAAAAAATATATCCTTGGGTGCAGGACGAAAAAATAGGTAAAAAGAATGATGTTTTTATGTATTTAGATATTGATATGACTATCAATGGTGATTTAAAATATTTTACAGAATTGAATTACGATAAACCATGGGTACAATATGATTACGACATCAATCCTCGTTTGCTAAAAAAAGATTACAAGAATCAAAACATAACCCCAATAAACACCTCAGTACTAACTTGGAAAAAAGGGCAGCTTAAACCTATTACAGATTTAATAAAAGATAAACCTGATGAAGTATTTTTTACGTATAGAAGAGTAGACGCATATGTGTGGTATCAATTTGGAGTAAAAGATTTTTTTAATTATTTTCCAGTAGATAAAGTTGATTGGTATTATAAAGGTACAAAATCATTAATAAGAAATTTAGCTGGTGAGTCTATTGAGTTGAAGGATGATGTAGTTGTTTAAATATTTAAGAAAGTCTATAGGTTTAAAATCCAAGAATAAAGTAATATGTGCAAAGTGGGGATCAATATACGATGACTCTTATGTAAATAAACTTTATGAAAAAGTTAAGAAGAACTGTTCTGTAGATTTTGACTTTGAGTGCTTTACTGAATTTGATGAATCTTGGGAAAAATACAAAAAGAAACATTATAGGGCATCAGTAGATCCTGATCATAGATTTGATACTATTCAAAATGGTTATTATAGAGATGATTTTGGAGGCATACCACACTATCGTAAAATAACATTATTTAATGAAGATAGTAAATTTAAAAGTACAGATAGGATTTTATTTTTAGATTTAGACACTAATATAGAAGGTGACATAGGATATTTTTTTGAAGAATTAAATGATGAAAAACCTTACATAGTTTGGAATTACTGGTGGGATGATCCATATTTCAAAGATGGCTATGAATGGAAAAGGCAATATCATATCACTAGGTGCCCGCTGTTTAATAGTTCAGTATTAAGATGGAAACCCGGTCAAAATAAACCCATATATAATTTTGTAAACAATAATTTAGATAAATGTTTTTTTACCTATCCTTCAATGGATACTTTTATGTTTCATCAGTTTGGTCCCTATAGTTCCAAGGAAAGAGCTAACCATTTCCAATATTACAAGGAAGGTATAGTTACTACTAAAAGAGAACTAAAAGAAAATGAAAAACCTGGAATCATCAATATGCTGGAAGGTATGACTTTAGAAGAGAAAAGAGATAATGTATCAAGTTGAAGAAGTAGATGTAATACGTTTTTGTGATGTGCTGAGAGCACAAAGATATAAATCCGATTGGGAAGATTATTGGCAAAATTTGCATGATCAAATGCATGTGAATGAATTTAAAATACAAAAGTGGTGGGCTAATAAAATAGATCTAATAGGAAAAGAAGTTTCTATTTTAAATTCTGGCGCAGGTTTTTATTCGGTTCCAATGTGTTTCGAAAAAGGAGCTACTTTAGTAAGAACTTATGATATGTGCCCTGTTACTGATGAAATAGCATGGGAAGCTAATACACATTATCAACCAAACTATATACATTATGTTGAAGACGTAGTTTTTGATAGCCGTAAACTTAAGTGGGATTTATCTGATGTTTATATTAATACAAGCTGTGAACATTCTTATCACATGAAAGATGTAATACCTGACGGTGTTGAAGCTGTTGTAAGTAGTAATAACTTAACAAAAAGAGGACATATAAATAAAGTCAACTCTATACAAGAATTAGTCAAACAATCAGGAATTACTGAAGTAAAGTTTCATGAAGAAATGACACTTGAATACCAAGATGAATTAGGACCTAGAGAATATAAACAATTTTTTGTTTATGGATTGAAAGGCAAAAAATGAAAAAGATAATCTTTTCTATATGCATAGACATACCTGAAATATTGCTTGACGAAACTGGCTATTCTAGACACTCTGGTAAAAATCCTTGGAGAGTTGGTAGAGCTGAAGAAACCAAAGACAAATTTGCGGCGTTTAAAAACTATTTGATGTGGACTCAAAAAGCATATGCTGACGAGATAGATGCAGATTATAGAATGTACTCTTATGATAAAGAGTTTATAGACTATTATGTTTATTGCAAATCTGTGCATGAAAATCTACCAATGTATCATATAATAAATTATTATAAAAATCATTTATTACAAAAATTATCATATGACTATGATGCTGTGTTTTATGTAGACATTGATGTTATACCCAGAACAGATGAAGATATTTTTAAAGTTCATGACATGAATTATCTGTATGCTAAAAATAATAATGATTTAGCTGAATGGGGTAAAAAAATGGACCTCACTAAATATAACAGTTGCGATAGAAATCCAGCTATAAAATATTGGAACTGCTACGCTTTATTATTAGAAGAAGGTTACCATCCTGAAAATGACGTGATAAACACAGGCACTGTGATAGGAGGATCTGAAGTTATTCAATCAATGGATTGGATAGGTGAGTTTGAAGGATTGATCAAAAAATTAAAAGACTTGCAAGAGCAGAAAGTAACAATGTTTCCTGAAGCTATCTTTAGTAGATTTGCTTTTGATAATGAAACTATGTTTAGTTACTTGGTCAATTCTAAAAAAATAAAATATAAAAGTTTATCAGATGAATGGCACGGTAGATTACCTGATGATGAAATAGATCCTAGCCATAAAATGATTCATGCTATAAACAAAAAGTTTGAGCTTATATGGCCAGAGGTAGATTATCAGGGAAGAAGTTTTACATGAAAATTTTCTGTTTAAGGATAGGTGATAAGTACGGTCCTGAATATGAAGATTACATTAATAAAATGCTGGATGATTATGAAGTTGTTTGGATAAGAGAAGCAGTTAGTAAATCTATACCATTACAATGGAATAAAATACAGTTTATGAATTTAGATACCGATGATCCAATAGTTGTTTTGGACATAGATATAATCTTAAGAAAAGACTATAAAGAATTATTTGAATATCCGATTGAAAGAGGAGAGTTTCTTAGTATACCAGCTTGGTGGAATAGTAAATATCCTAAGTGGAAAATAAACGGAGGATTTCAAAAATACTATCCGAGAGATTGTAAATATATCTATGAAGCTTTTATGAAAAATCCAAAACATTGGATGATGCACTATATAAAGCAAGGACTAACAATAGGACCAGTTAACGGCGAACAGTTTTTTGTAGAAGAACATGTAAAAGATCATTTAGATTTAAAGTTAATTCCTAAGTCTTGGGTAACTAGATGGACTCCGGATGACACTATTAATAAGCACATAGAACTTAAGTGGGAAGAGTTTAATGATTCTAAATTAATAGAAGATGAAGAGTTTAATTCTGACATAAAACTTATACACTTCACTAGTTCTTTAAATAAACCTCATCTTACTTCTTTATGGAAATAAACTTGATAAGCTCATCATAAAACATATAAATAATAAAAAAACACGTTTATAGAGGTATAGTATGCCAAGAGTTTTAAGTTTAGATGAAATGTTAAGAGATTCTGTAGACAGCGGAGATCTTATTGTCATATACGACGGATCAGCTGCTCAGGACGAGCCACTCCACAAAATAAAAGCTAGAGAGTTATCTAATGCGCTACAAAGTTTTGTAGACAGTGGAGATACTTTACACAGCGTAACAAACAACGGCAATACTACAAGTAATAGTATTACTGTTGGAGGTATGACTGTTACTGGAGACTTACAAGTAGATGGTACTACTACAACTATAAACAGTACAGAAATGACTGTCAATGATAAAAATATTGTGTTAGCTGACGGTGCAGCAAGTGCCGCGGCGGCAAATGGAGGTGGCATCACCATAGATGGTGCTAACGCAACCATACAGTATAGTTCAGATAGCGATGTTTGGGCATTTAATAAAAACGTAAAAGCTCCAAATTTACTATCTGATTTAAGTGGACAAACAACAGATAATTTATCTGAAGGTTCTACAAATTTATATTACACAAATAGTAGATGGGATTCTGACTGGGATAGCGCTGTTGCTAGTAAACTTTCAGCAAAACTAATAATTTACGATTCTGCAAACGTAGCATTAAAAACAGTATATGGTTCACCCACTGGTTATGATGCCTAATTAGGAGTTAAATTATGGCAGTGAGAAAACCTTTAAAGTACGACGGAAGTGGTGGAATAAAACCTTTCTCCACTGGAGAAATTAATGGGCTCATAACAAGAGCGATATATTCATTCAGTTTAGGTTCTGCTGTTACTCTATCTAGAGTTAATTCAGGAGGATCTTTAGGAAATATATCTGATACTCGAAAAACAGCTGGAGCTGCATTAACAAGCACAACCAGTACACCTCCTCAATCTTCAACTGATGACGTTGGAACAAATACTATAAATCATTCAAAAGTGAATGAAACTGTAACTACAACTTCCAAACCTAGTAAACTCATGCCTCCGTTAGCTTATGCTACACCTGACGGTAATATAAAAGCTATGTCTGACGTTGATTATTACGACACTATAGTTCATCCAGCTATAGATTTATTAGTTTCAGGATCTCTTACAACAAATCAAGCTGGTACTTACTTTATTTCAACAGCTACTAGTGTTTCAGGAGCTACGCTAGTAGATTCTAATCCAGTTTTTACTGATACTAGAGCTGATGAAACCTTGTATAGTGCTGGAGGAATTCCTGAAGATTTAGATCAACCTAAAGTAATTCAACACTATTATTTACACGTACTAAATGGATCATCAGCAGATGTAACCAGACCATTGTGTATTTTAGATCAAAGTTCAGATCCTAACAATGATCCTGGTAATTTAAGAGAATACTCTTTATCTGATTTAGATTTATATTTTAGAAATAGCATTAATTATTCAGCGTCTCAAGAAGTAGGTTATAGGATTAGATACTCATGGACATCTGGAACCACTAGAGGCTCTCTCATGCTAGACACGGCGTTAGATGGATCATCTTATAGAACTCTATTTGTCGATGCCGATGACTATAGAGCACAAGAACATCCAGACGGTAATTCTACTGTAGTATCTAGTCATTCTTTGAAAATTTCTAAATCATAAACGTATAAATAGAATAAACAAGTTTAGAGAAAAATAATATGGCACATTACGAAGAAATCCAAATTGATCAAGGTGCTGATGTGGCGGTGGAAGTTCACCTTGTTGAGACTTGTGGACAAACAATAAAAGATTTGTCTGGTTACACTGCAGCCGCAAAATTAAAGAAAACATATACTTCAGATAGCGATGACACTACAGATTTTACTATTACTATAGTAGAAGACGAAGGCATTGTTACAATGTCTTTAACTAACACACAAACAGATGCTTTAAAAGCTGGAAGATATGTTTATGATTTAGAAATTATGACTACAGATTCTGATAATGTGACGCTAATAGAAAGAGTATTAGAGGGACGGGCTGTTGTTACACCATCAGTTACAAAATAAAAAGATATGACAGATAACAGAAACGGCTGCGCGCCGTGTGGAAACTCAAGATATGTACAATGCACGATCGTTAAAAAGGTTTGTGTAGGAACGCCAATTCGCGCGGTCACATCTTCTACTTCTTTATCTTTAAACGATATAACTAATGTTAAACAATCTACTATAAGTTTAACAACTACAGCAGTACAACAAACTGCTGATTCATGGGCCATAACCATAGGAAATTTAGTAGAGTACTTGGTTCAAATAAAAGTTGGATCAAAAATTCAAGCTTCGAAATTACTTGTATTACATAATGGAAGTTCAGCTAAATTAGTTGAATATGGTGTTTTAAGATCAGATGATGATTTAGGAGATTTTTGCGCTGAGTTAGACGGTAGCAATGTTGTTTTAAAATTTTCTCCTACTTATGAGAACTCTGAAGTGAAACTTACAAGAATAGCAAATGAGCCATAGGATAAAAGATGAGTTGTAATACGTCAGAAAATTTTATACTAAAATCGGGTTTAGAAGTAGCAGATTCAGCTACTTTTAACGGCGTTGTTGATATATCCAATTTATCAGTTACTGATATCAATGGTATAGGTTTTCCAGATTCTGCAGGTGGAAGTGGTGACGTATTAATATCAGATGGAACGTCTAACCTTACATATAGAGATGTTTCAAGCTTACTGTTCAACGCGATAAATGGTTCTAGCAACAGTAACTACATACTTAAAACTGATGGCTCCGGGACAATGGAGTATGTTTCTTTAATTAACTTGCTTGTGCAGTTAGTAGGAAACTATGATTCTGGAGACATTATAAAAATTGATGGATCAGGTAATCTAGACTTTGATTCCATTATAAATATATTATTATCAGCTCTAGGCGGGAATGGAAACCCTGATCAAGTCATAAAGACTGATGGATCTGGCAATCTTTCCTACGCAGATTTAGAAGATATTCTAGGATATAGGTTTAATCTCGGATCTGGTGCTGAAGACGGTGATTTACTTATTTACGATTCAGCAAATGAAGAATTTAGATTAAGCAGAATATCGGAACAACACATAATTAACGGAGGCCAATACTGATGGCAACAATTATTAGAATAAAAAGGTCTAGTACCGCTGGGAATCCAGCAACGCTTGCTGCAGGGGAAATGGCCTATTCGAGTCTCGCTGGTGGAGTTAACAACGGCGGGGACAGATTATACATAGGTACAGGTACTGAAACGAATGGTGATGCAGCAAATCATGAAGTCATAGGTGGTAAGTATTTTACCAGCATGATGGATCATGCACCTGGTACTTTAACAGCTAGCAGCGCAATATTAGTTGACTCTAGCTCAAAAATAAACATGTTAAAAGTTGACAACATTCAACTTGACTCATCAACAATAGATACTTTGGACGGCAATGCCCTTAAAATGGGTCAGCAGGTCAATATGGAGTCTAACAAGATTATTAATCTTGGAACTCCTTCTGCTGGTACTGATGCTGCAACAAAAGCATATGTTGACGGAATAACTGGTGGTGGTTCTATTACACTTCAAGGTGCTGGTGATACTGGCACTGTAAACGTCAGCCTTGCTGATTCAGCTCTTTCCGTATTAGGTGGCACGGGCTTAACATCAACAGCTACAGGCACAGCTATAACCGTAAATCTAGACAATACTGCTGTAACTGCAGGTAGTTATGGTTCTGCAACAAGTGTACCAGTACTTACAGTTGACGCACAAGGTAGAATTACAGCTGCATCAACAGCTTCAGTTTCATCAACTCTAAACGTAAAATCTGGTCAGGCTGGCGGTGATTCATCAGACATATCACTTATAGATTCTGCATTAACATTTGGAACAGGTACTGGTATTGATGTTTTTGTAAGTGGCGCAACTGTAACATACTCAGCTGAACTTGCTACTACATCAAATATCGGTGCGGCTTCATTTAACGGTAATGATTTTAATGTTGTAGCTGGCGCGGTATCTCTTTCAGGTAACATCGGTGGAGCATCAATTCCATTACAATTCTTAGTCGACGGCGGTGACAGCGCAGTTGCTTCTGGAGGTGCCATTACAATTAATGGTGGAGAAGGAATAGATGTTGTTGCTCCTACAGCTAACTCAATTAGGGTTGACGCTGAAGACGCTAGTACGACTAACAAAGGTGTTGCATCCTTTGCAACAGCGAACTTTACAGTCTCTTCTGGAGCGGTTTCTGCTAAGGACATAACACTAGGTTCTACTACTTTAAGTTTAGGTGGTTCAACTACTACACTAGCAGGATTAACACAAATCGATGTTGACAATGTTAGAATCTTAGATAACACGGTTGGTTCTACAAGTGGAACACTCTTTATCGACCCAGCTCCTCTAGATTCTGATGCTGGTACAGTTATTGTACGAGGTGACTTACAAGTTCAAGGTACAACTACAACCATCAACTCAACAGAAGTTAATATCGGTGATAAAAATCTTAACTTGGCTGATTCAGCGGATAACAATGGAGAAGCTGATGGTGCTGGTCTTACAATCGGATCGAGTTCTTACACTGGAACTAAACCAGCATTTGTATACGACGGTGCTACCGATAGATGGGATCCAAACAAACCTTTAGATATTCCACACGCTTCACTAGACAGCGCAGTTTTCTTAAACGGTGTTGGACTTGGAGAAAGAATTGAAGATCATTTAGCCAATTCATTCTTACAAGCAGGCGAAGGTATCGATCTAAACTATGTCGATGGATCAAATCAACTTACAGTTGCTGCCGAACTAGCTACAGTTTCTAACCCAGGTGTAGCATCATTTAGTTCTGATAACTTTACTGTCACAACCGGTGAAGTTACTATAACAACAATAGACGGCGGAACCTTCTAATAATATAACAGCCGGAGTTTTTACTCCGGCTTTAAACACTACCTTTTTTAAGGATTAAAAATGACAAGTACTATTAAGCTTAAAAAATCCAGTGTCTCTGGAAATAAGCCAGGCACAAGCGATTTAGAATATGGCGAATTAGCCATTAACTTCGCGGACGGCAAATTATTTTATAAAAACAGCTCTAATCAAATTAGATCTTTTGTTGATTCAGGCCTCGTCCAATCTCTTTCTTTAGATAGTTCTGAAGTAATTAATCTAGTTGACTCAGCATATGTTCAAGCTAGACAGACAGTTTCCACATTCGATTCAGATTCAGTAACTAACTTAGTTGACTCAGCATATATTCAAGATAGGCAAATGGGTGTTGGATTTAACCTATATGAATATAATGCTACTGACAATCAAACTACATTTGAAGATTCAGATATAGCAGGAAATGTGTTATCTTATAGTCAAAATAATATTTTAGTTCACTATAATGGTGTTTTATTGTCAACGACTGAATATACAGCAACTGACGGATCTTCAGTTGTTTTAGACGATGCTGCTGATTCCGGTGCTATTATAATGATAGCACGTTGGAAAGAAGGTGGCCAAGATAGTGCCTCTGGAAGTTCGGGCTCATATGGTGGAGGTGGATCTTCTGGTGGTAGTGGAAATGCTTGGAGTGGTGATAGAGGACTTATTGGTGGTGGTGAGACCGCAAACAATGGAACGTCAGTAAACGTAATTAATTATATTGATATTACAACTACAGGCAATGCTCAAGACTTTGGCGATCTAACGGGTACAAGAGAATCTCTTGGAGCATTAAGTAATCAAACAAGAGGTGTATTTTGTGGTGGTAATTCCGATGGTGCGCGTTCAAATGTAATGGATTATGTAACAGTAGCGACTACAGGCAACGCTCAAGATTTCGGTGACCTTACGTCTACAAAAAACGCGGTGACAGCAAGTTCCAATGGTACAATAGGGATAATTGCAGGTGGTCTTGGAAGTGGTAGCTACCCAAATAATTATAAAAATGAGATAGAAAGTATTACAGTTGCAACGACAGGAAACGCAACTGATTTTGGTGACATGACTTATCAAGCTCAAATGCCAACTTCTTTTGCTGACGCAACAAGAGGTGTTATTGCAGGAGGATATAGCACAGCTGCAGCGGGCGATGTGACAATGAATTATATTACTTTTGCTTCAGCAGGCAATGCTCAAGACTTTGGAGATCTTTCTCAAGGAAGATATCGTTTAGGAAGCTGTTCCGATTCAACTCGCGGCGTAACAGCAGGAGGTGGAACGGCTTCATCAAACGGTGTAAATACAATGGATTATGTAGCTATTCAAACAACAGGAAACGCAGTTGACTTTGGCGATCTTACACAAGAGCGACAAACAAGCGGAATGGCTAATGCTACACGTGGAGTTTTTGCAAGTGGTGATACTAATTCAACATTTTATAATGTTCTTGATTATATAACTATTCAAACAACAGGAAACGCTGCAGATTTTGGAGACAATACTGATACATATGGCAAGACTGCTTCATGTTCTGGAAGTGCTTCATAAGGAAACGTATATAAATATAAGTAAAAGTGAGAAATAAAAATGCCAAGTTCAATAAATAGACATATTGCTAATTTAGCTCCAGCGATAGATAGTGCTAGTCCTGGTGATTTCTTAGGTATACATGATAATGGCGGCGGTAATTTTCATCATCAGATAGAAGCAGTTTTTGAAGTTGCGGCTAATGGATCATCTGCTTATACGTTTACTGGATCTGGTTTTTCTTCAGGTGTAGATAACCCTACGTTATATCTTCAAAGAGGAGTAAAGTACAGGTTTAATTTAAATCAATCTGGACACCCATTTCAAATCAGAGTATCAGATGGAGGCAGTGCTTATAGCACTGGTGTAGTAAATAATGGTCAGAGCGGACCAGGAACAGTTACGTTTATTCCTGACATGGGTGCACCAAACTCATTAGTTTATCAGTGTACATCTCATGCTGGAATGGTCGGCGACATTATCATTTTAGATAATACTTCATTCTTAGATTCAGCTGCAGCAACAAGTTTAATTGATTCTACATATGTAGCAGCCAGAGCTGGTGGCGCAGGTGGTGGTTTGGATTCAGCTGGTGTTACTGGAATAGTTGATTCAGCATATGTTGCTGCAAGATCTAGCGGCGGCGGTGGTGGTGGATCAGGATTCGCTACTGTTAACGTAGCATCTCAAAATTTAACATCCAACATAACAATAGCTGGAAATCAGAACGGATTATCAGTCGGACCGGTAATAATAGACAGTGGAGTTACAATCACCGTTAATGATGGTGCTAGATACGTGGTAGTTTAAAATGGCTGGACCCTTAAAAAGCGACATCATTCAGGTAAACTCAGGAACTGATCCAGTAGAATTTCCTCAAGGAATTACGATCGATAACAAAGAGTTAAGCGATCCTAGTTTAGCTGTTTCAATTATAGATTCAACAGGATTTCCAGATAGCGCTGATTGGGTAAATGGCCAACTTTGGTACGATAGTGCTAACAGTCACATGAACATATACACTCCAGATGGTTGGAGAACATTTGCCGGTGGATATGCAGTTCCTAGAGATGTAGGTCCTAATAGTGGAGACAGAGCAATTGTCTTTAATGCTTCTTCTGGTACTGGTGCTAATTATGGAAATAAAATTGAGTACTTTGACATAACTTCCACAGGTAACGCAGCGTCATTTGGTATAATGACTACTGCTAATGGCCAGTCTGGGCCTCACGGTGCAATTAGTAATGGCACTTATTGTATTAATGCTGAAACAAGAGCTCCATCCACTGGTTATTATGAGCTTGAGTATGTAGTTTCAGCAACAACAGGTAACGCTCAAGATTTTGGATCTTTAGCTAGTTTAGCTTATTCAGGAAAATCTGGAGTCAGCGATGGAGCTTCCGGATATTACACAGGAAGTAATCAAACAACCTCACAAATAGAAACACTTAACCTTGCAACTCAAAGTGATGCATCACTTGATTCATACACATCAGTTAGAAAACAAAACGGAGCTGCTTGGGCAACTATAACTGGAGCGAGAGGAATATGGGCAGGTGGAACCAGCTCTACTACTTACTCCAATGAAATGTTTTACTTAGCATTACCAATTGTGGCTAACTCTACAGACCGTGGTGATTTGACAGTTGGAAGAAACTACCCTGTAGCAGGTGGAAATGACGACTATATGGTTATAGGAGGGGGGTGGACTGGTTCTGCCAGTAATGTCATAGATTACACAACAATGGGAACTTCAGGAAACGCAGTTGACTTTGGCGACTTAACTGTTTCAAGATACGCTGGTTGTTCTACTAACACGACAAGATCATGTTTTATGGGTGGTTATAACGGTTCAACTAGAGTTAACACTATAGACTATATAACTATAGCTACTCCGGGAAATGCTTATGACTTTGGAGATATGACGGATGGTGGAAATCATGCTAGAGGTACTTCAGGAGCTGCGTCATGAGTCAAGTTAGAGTAGAAAGAATAGTTTCACTGAACGACTCTGCTGCGCCGGATTTTCCTACTGGCTTTACCGTTACAGGACAAACTTTAGATGAGAAATATCCAAAAAACATATTTGTAAAAGGTGTCGTAGATTCATCTGGTACTCCTGAAGATAGTAGTAGCGGGCTTTATTGGTGGAACGCAGATCATGATAGTGGAAAAGGTCTCCTTGCAGTTAATGTGAAGGGAAGTTGGATAGGTGTAACTAAATATGTAGAACCTCCAGTTCCTACTCCAGGTTGGTTAGGAAATAGAGCTCACTTAGCAGGTGGAGCTTTTCCAAATGATAGTACTATACAATACTATGACATTACTACACCAGGAAACTCTACAGACTTCGGAGACTTAACATCTAATTTTTGGGGTAAAGGTACAGCATCAAGTGGTACAACAATTGTAAGCGCAGGTGGAAATAGATATGATGGAAGTTATACTACTGGAAATCAAATCGACACTTGGACTTCTGCTACTCCGGGAAATGCAACTGATTTTGGTGACTTAAGTCAAGGTAGACAAGACGTCGCTGCTACAGGCGATGGAACCTATGGTATTTGGGGCGGAGGCAGAACTGGTAACTCTAGCACTACTTATGTAAATACTATAGACTATGTGACAATAGCTTCCGCCGGAAACGCAGCAGATTGGGGAGATTTAACAATTTCAAGATGGGGTTTATCAGCAGGAGGAGATGCAACTCGAGGACTTTACATAGGTGGTAAGTATCCGTACGATTATGGTGGTTCCTCTCCAGATCCTCAACAATCTAATGTAGTAGATTATATTACATACGCAACAGCTGGAAACGCAGTTGACTTTGGAGATATGTTAGAGGCACATGAGTTAGCTCAAAACGGAATGGTTACGTCTGCAACGAGATCTCTAAGAGGCGGAGGAGAAAACACATCAACTAGTTCTATAGAGTACTATACAACTGCAACAACCGGTAATGGTACTGACTTTGGAGATTTAACTGCTAATAGATATCATTTAGCAGGAGCAAGCAACGGAACTTACGGAACATTTGCAGCAGGAACAACTGGAAGCTATTCAAATGTAATAGAATATGTAACAATAGCAACTACAGGAAATGCTATAGATTTCGGTGACACCTATGCTGCTAAATACGCGCTTTCAGGCGCAGCGGGGAATGCATCATGAGTAAATTAAAAGTAGATAAAATATTCGGATCAAATAGCACAACAAAGCCTAATTTTCCACATAGTCTTGTTGATGGTTCATCTAAATTAGGAGGCGGCAGTTTTGTTGCCGATACGAATGCAAATTTTCCACTTTCAGCCGAATCAGGTGGAACTAGCCTGGCTGGTGATTTCTTTTATGATACAACCTTTAACAATCTTTTTATGTACATAAACGACTCTATTGGCTATGAGAACATAAGTCTTACAGATTCTGCAGACGCCGCAGCCGGGCCTGGTTTGATTTATGTAGGTAAGGAGCAGTGGACTACGACTAATGGTAATACAGGAACTTTTACTTTTTCTAATTTGGATGAGGCAAACGGAACTAACTATACAGTACAAGCAGGAGACTTGATAGTTTTAGTTTTTGGTAGAGGTAATACATCTGGATACTACATTAGTAACACACCTTCAGACGAACTTGGTAACTTCACATTTCTATCCGGTGCTAAAATGGGAGGAAGTGATTCTTATGATCATGATCACGCTATATTCTACAGATACGTTACTGCTAGTGACATTTCAACTGGATCTGTAAGTCATCATCCTGATAACTACGGCACTCCTTCCTATCAAGCGTGCGCTTTTCACTTTTTAGTTTTTAGAGGTGTAACTGGAATTGATAATGGAAAAGGCACCCAATATAACAATAATTCTCGTTATCAAAATACTAATTATAATCAGACAACTCTCGATGCCGCGGGTCAATTTATCATTTTTTCAGCTGCTAATGGTTGGTACAGCAGTAGTGGAGTTCACACTACAGCTAGTTCAAATTATGAAACTGATCCTGGCCAAATTTCAAATTATGTTAACGACACTGATGATATTAACATGCAGACTTGGATCTATAAATCGACTGCGGCTGAAACTTGGGGCAATCCTAGCTTTTCATCACCTTCAACCACATCATCATCTGATTCAACACTAGTTTCATGCAGGGTGTACTAATATGTCAACATTAAAAACAAATAAAATATCTGGAGTAGTTTTAACGACAACCGAAGCTCCGTTTGATGTTCAGATTGGGCCCAACTCTTTACCTCGAGCTTTTACAATAAATTTTACAGTAGATAGTACAGGTGCTCTACCTGATTCTGCTGGAGCAGGTGGCACTGCTGAAATAGGACACTGGTTTTATGATTCTACAGGTGATTCTACTAATGACATTTTAAAGTTTTATGTCAATGATTCTATTGGCTGGGTTAACTTAGGTTTGACAGATTCTGCTGTGACAGCTGCCACCCCGGCCTCTTGGATGGGTGATAGAGCTCTTTTTCAACAAAGTACGAATCCTGCCAATCACGTAGACTACTTGTCTATAGATACTCTAGGTAATGGAGCAGACTTTGGTGATGATTATTTAAACAGGAATTCATGTGCTGGAACATCAAATGGATCTAGAGGATTATTTTTTGGTGGAAACTCTAGTGGTTATTATACAAAAATAACATATTATACGATTGCTGTAGCAAGTAACTATACAGATTTTGGAAGTATGAACGCTCCGGGCTCACGATACGGGGATGCTGTAGGAGATGGTACATACGCAGTTGCAAGCAACGGTTACAGCACAAGCCATGCTGCTATGGATTATGTAACAGTAGCTACTACAGGAAATGGAACGGACTTTGGAGATTTAACTGTACCTGGCACACAGTTAGCCGCTGCAAATGATGCGACCCGTGGTCTTTTTATGGGAAGATACTACGGTAGTACTCAACAAAGTGTTATCGACTATATAACAATTGCAACCCCTGGGAATGCTGTTGATTTTGGCGATCTTGCTACTCCAAGAACTCGATTAGCTATGGGGATTGGTGATGAAACATATGGTATATATGCTGGAGGTTATAACGGAAGCGCCCGTGAAGAAGACATAGACTATGTTACTATACAAACTCTTGGAAACATGACAGCTTTTGGTAACTTAACTTCAATTAGAAGCCAATCGGGAACGGCTAACAGTCCAACAGTTGGAGGTACAGGCCGAGGCTTGTTTGCTGGAGGTTACACCACAACTCAAGTATCGTCTATAGATTATATAACAACTTCTTCTACAGGAAATGGTGCTGACTTCGGCGATCTAACTTATTCACTGAGTAATATAGCTGGTTGTGCTGGATCTAGTAGTTGAATTAGGAGTTAAAAATGTCAACACTTAAAACCTCTAAATTATCTGGCATAGTAGACGCTAAGCTTGGGATTAAAGTAAACAATAGAAACTTAAAGGCTAACTTTCATGTAGATAGTTCTAGTGGTGCACCTTTGTCAGTAGACTCAGGAGGTAATGCTCAACCAGGAGACTATTTTTGGGATTCAGATAACAGTTCTTTAAAGGTTTACGTAAACGATAGTTATGGGTGGACTAATATTGGTTTGACAGATTCTTCAGGAGCAGGACCTTCAAACGCAGACACTGCATTTATATTAGGTGGAATCTATTACTTTTCATCTGGATCTGGAAATTGGAATGTGCCAGACAACAATATTGAACAGATTAATTTTGAAACTTTAGGAAACGCTACAGACTTTGCTGATTTTACTATTACAGGTACGACGGACCCTTACGGATATCCACGAAAAGGTGTTGCTGAAATAGTAGCTGGTGGCGATCATAATAGAATTGTAATGGGCGCAGCTAGCGTTACAAATGTTAGTCATCAGACTGGTGACTTTGAAACTGGCATTGGCATACATTATATAACGTGTGCAACTGCAGCCAATTCAACTCAGTTTGGTAATTTACAATCAGCGTCATATCACAATGAAATGGGCGGTGATGGTGGAAATGGAGTTATGCACTTTAGAAATACTGGTAGTCAATCCTTTACTACTTTGCAACAAGTTACAATTCAAACAACTGGAGATGCTACTGACTTCATAGATTTACAAATGACAAATATGTCATATGGTGGAGTAAGCACAAACGATACTAGAGGCATTGCCTTTGGAGGTAGACGAAGCAATTATTACGAGTCTCACATAGATTATTTTACTCCTGGAAATGCATCAGTAGCAGCTGCTGACTTCGGTGATCTTATAACAGGTAATAATAAACCAGCAGTAACAAACGACAATTTAAATAGAACAGTTTATGCTGATATGTACCAAGGGACGCTTAGCTCAACATCTGGCTCAGTATCAAATACTATAAGCTATATTGACACTGCTACTCCGAGCAACGCTGCAGATTTTGGCGACTTAACAGTATCACAGCAAGGTATGGGTGCTTCAGCCAGTAATACTAGAGCTGTATTTTTTGGAGGATCAATAAACACCGGAGTCAATGCTGATACTACTATATGCTACGTAACAATAGCTACGCCAGGTAACGCATCTGATTTTGGCGATTGCTCACCTAGAAGAGAAACGACTGGTTCTGAAGGAATAGGCTAAAAATTTAATTTTATTCTTTCATCATAACAATATAAATACTATAAATAAGAGAGAAGTTAGGAATAGAAAATGGTGACAAACAGAAAGCTCGCTGACTTAGGTTCTGCAGTAGACAGCGCGGCTACTGGTAATTTTCTCACAGTTGATGATTCTGGAGGTAAGTTCAGATCGATAGCATACTCAGAGATAGCTAGTAGACCAACTGTTTTAGATTCAGCTGCAGCTCAAGCTATAATAGACTCATCTTATATTCAAGCGAGACAGACAGACGTAGGGCTAGATTCGAGTCAAATTACGAGTTTAGTCGACTCTTCATACATCACTGCTAGACAATCTACAACAGGCTTAGATTCAGCCGGTGCACTTAATCTAGTAGACTCTGCATATCTCTCAGCAAGATCAACAACAGGTTTAGACTCATCAAAAGTAACTAATTTAATAGACTCAGATTATATATCTGGAAAAGCTGCAGTAAATTCAGGTTTTAAAACTTTTACATATTTTGCTTCAGATGGGCAAACAGACTTTTCAGGATCTGATTATAACGGTGAGGTTTTGTCTTACACCGCAGATGGTATTATAGTCTGGCTTAATGGCGTGCAGATACTTGATACTGATGACTACACAGCTTCTAATGGAACAAGCGTTGCTTTAACGGCCGGTGCTGATTCAGGAGCAAGTTTAGTTGTAGGCAGCTGGGCGCTAGGAGGAAGTGGCAGTAGCGGTGGAGTTTTTTATGGAGACAGGGCTTTTATAGGTGATGGTACATCAGGTACTCCTGCTGATGGACAAGTAGATTACTTTGATATAACAACTACATCAAACGCTGCTGACTTTGGAGATTTCCAAACCACCAGTACAAACACTATTAATCATTCATGTTCTGTAAGTAATGCTACAAATATAGTTTTTTATGAGCAATCAACTAACGCAGGTAGTTCTAATGACTACCAAACAATATCAGTAATAACATGTGCAACTGTAGGGAACGCATCAGACTTCGGTGATCAGTATCATTATAGGTATGGCTCTGGTGGTGCATCAAATGGTGTGACTGGAATGTTTGCAGGTGGTTGGGGTCGACCAGGATCAAACAGTGGAGCGACAGCTGCCCCATTAGATGAGATTGATTATGTGACAATAGCCACGGCCGGAAACGCTACAGATTGGGGAAGTACTCTTTCATCTGGAAGATACGGAATGACTAATGCCGGAATAAGCAATGCAGATAAAGCCGTATATGTAGGAGGTGCTATTGGCGCTCCATCTTATGCAGCTCAAAATACAATAGAAACTTTTACATGGACTGTCGGATCAAGTGCTACAGATTTTGGAGATTTAACATCAGGAACTTTAGATCACGCATGTGCTCAAAGCACTACGAGAGGATTAATTGCTGGTGGTACATCTGGCACTCTTAGTAACGCATATAATACTATAGAATACATAACAATAGCTTCTCCAGGAAATGCTACAGATTTTGGTGATTTGACTACAAACAAATCTAGAAATGCTGGGTGTAGTAACACGACTAGAGCAGTGTTTGGAGGAGGTTTTTCAGCTTCTCCTATAAATGAAGTAAACGTAATCGAGTATGTAACAATTGCAACTACAGGCAATGCTCAAGATTTTGGAGATTTGACTACAGTAAAAGACCGCTGTTTCGCTGATACTGGAAATGCGTCATAGTAAAGTTTAAAGGAAAGTAATAATGGGTTTAAGTAGAAAATTAGCTGATCTAGGTAAATTCATAGATTCTGCCGCCACGAGTGACTTCTTAACGGTTGACGATTCAGGCGGTAAGTTTAGAGATGTTTTATGGACAGAGATAGCTGGAAAACCAACTACTCTAGACTCTGCGGCTGCACAAGCGATTGTGGACTCGGCATATGTCCAGGCCAGACAAGTTGACGTAGGCCTAGACTCAGCATTAGTAACATCATTAGTAGACTCATCTTACGTTCAAGCAAGGCAGGGCGACGTAGGCCTAGACTCAGCAGGAATAACTGGAATTGTAGACTCAGCATATGTAAATGCTAGAATAACTTCTGGTCTCGATTCAGCTGGAACGATAAGCTTGGTAGACTCTACTTATGTAGATGCAAGAACAACTGCTAACTCAGGATTTAAGAACTATAGGTACACAGCAACAGCTGGTCAAACCGCGTTTACTAACTCAGATGAAAATGGTAGTGTGTTATCTTATTCTGGCGACGCCTTACTTGTTTTTTATAACGGTGTTGTTCTGGAACCTACGGTTGACTATAGTACTTCAGGAAGTAACACTGTAACTTTGACAGAAGGTGCAGATTCTGGAGTTTCTGTGAACGTTGCAACGTGGACAATTCAATCAAGCGGCGGTAGTACCTCTTTTTGGGGTGGAGATAGGGGACTTCTTGGTGGAGGAGATACTGGAGGCTCGCCAGGAACTAATGTTATTGATTATTGGGATATTACATCATCAGGAAATGCTACTGACTTTGGTGATTTAGTTAGCTCAAAGCACAGTATGTCAGATGGTACTGGTAATACTACTCGAGGAGTATTTTGTGGAGGTTATGTCGGTTCAACGTTTACAACTGTAGATGAGATTGATTATGTAACTGTTTCAACAACAGGCAACGCTCAAGATTTTGGCAATTTAACTACTGGATCATATGTAGGAGCTACAGCAGGTAATGGAACTTATGGTGTAACTGCTATAGGTTATGATAATGGAGCTACTGTTGTAAATACTTTAGATTACTTTACGATTGCCACCACAGGAAACGCATCAGACTTTGGTGATTTAACAACAGCTAGATACGCAACGGCAGGAGCTGAAAACGGTACTTATTCGTTATACATGGGTGGACAGTCACCGATAACTAATGTCGTTGACTATATAACCGTAGCTTCTCCAGGAAATGCTACTGACTTTGGTGATCTGACTCAAAGCCTTCGTGGTGGGGCGGCTTGTGCTGATGCTACTCGAGCGGTTGTTGGCGGTGGATTTGACAGTTCTCCAGGAAGAACTAACGTGATGGAGTATTTTACTGTTGACACCCCAAGTAACGGCACAGATTTTGGCGATTTGACAAACTCTATCAATAGCTCCCATGCTTGCTCTAACACTACTTATGGCACATGGGCTGGAGGTAGCGATAATTCTGGTTCGGTTAATGTTATTCAAATTGTGACTATTCAAACAGCAGGGAATGCTACTGATCACGGGGATCTAACATCATCACGGAACGGCGGGGCAGCATGTTCAGGCGCCGCTTCATAAGGAAATAAAAAAATGGCTTTTAGTAGAAGTAGAAAATTAGGTAACTTAGGTAAGTCGATAGATAGCTCGGCACTAAGCGATTTCTTAACGGTTGACGACTCAGGTGGTAAGTTTCGCGATGTACAATATTCCGAAATAACTGGAAAGCCTACTCTACTAGACTCTTCAACTCTTTCATCTCTCGTAGATTCATCTTATATTCAATTAAGACAAACTGATGTTGGAATTGATTCCGGTCAAATTACTAATTTAGTTGACTCATCTTACGTTCAAGCAAGACAAGGTGCTGGTGGTTTAGACTCAGCTAAAACTACTAACTTAATTGACTCATCTTACGTAGCTGCAAGAATAACAGCTGGATTAGACTCATCTTCTACAATAAACTTAGTAGATTCAGATTATGTAGGAGCTAGAACATCTGCTAATTCTGGTTTTACATACTACAAGTATACATCAACAGCAGGACAAACTGCTTATACTGGTGCTGATGATAATGGAGAAACATTATCTTACAGTACATCTACTGACAATATATTAGTTTTTTATAACGGCATTTTGCTCATACCAACAGATGATTATACAACTTCTGGTGGAGACACTGTAACTCTTACTACTGCAGCAGATTCTGGTTCTCCAGTGACAATAGGAAGATGGGCTGTTGCTGCTCCGGCCGGTAACTTTATATCTTGGGGTGGAGCTCGAGCTTTGACTTTTATGCAAGGACAAACTAACGGTGACGCGATAAATTATTTTGCTATGGCAACACCAGGAAATGCTTCAACTTTTGGTACTACATCAGGTGTTTCAAACGATGGCGGTAGTGCAGTTTCTGACGCAACATATGCAGTGTTTGCCGGTCACACTAATAGTACATCATATGACGATGTTCAATATGTAACAGTATCTACACTAGGCAATACTTCTACTGGAATGGTTATAGATCCTTATGATGACATGGGATCAGCTTCTGATGGTACTAATGCTTTTTATTTTGGTGGGTATAGAACAAATCCTTGGTTAAACAAAATTCAAAAGTTTTCTATATCTACATTTTCAGGAACGGCATCAGATTTTGGTGATCTAGTAGAAGGTTTACTAGGCCTATGTGGTTTTGGAAATACTGATAGAATCATAGCAGCTGGTGGCAGCGCATATGCAAACTTGTATAGAAACACTATACAATACTGGAACCCTTCATCATCCACAAACGCATCAGACTTTGGCGATTTAAATTTTAGTACACACAGTCTTGGTGGATGTAGCGATTTAACGAGAGGTGTAGTGGGAGGAGGTTATAATGGATCTTCATATGAAAATAGCTTAGATTATGTTACTATAGCGTCTACAGGTAATGCTACAGATTTTGGAGATTTAAACTATTCAAGATCAGGAACAAAATCTGCTGGAACTGATGGTGTATACGGCGTATTTGCTGGAGGTTATAACGGCAGTGCTAGAGATGACGGAATAAATAGAATTACCATTCAAACAACCGGAAACTCCACAGACTTTGGTAATTTAACTGAAGGTGGTTCAACGGCTTCTACAACAGCAGGTAATGCTTCATAAGGGAATCATAAATGCCAAACTATAGTAATAGAAGACTTGCAAACCTAGCTAATGCAGTTGACAGCGCTACTTCCGGAAACTTTTTAACAGTAGATGATTCATCTCAAGGTAAGTTCTTATCTCCTGTGTGGAGTACACATATAACCAATGTGCCTAGTGGTCTTTTAGATTCTTCTTTAGCTCAAGGATTATTTGATTCTGCATATATTCAAGCTAGACAAACTGACGTAGGTCTAGACTCAGCATTAGTAACATCACTTATAGACACAACATATGTTCAAGCCAGAGCTGGAGGCGCTGGTTTAGATTCTGCAGCGGCAATTGCTCTTATAGACTCTGCGTATGTTGCTGCAAGATTAACATCAGGATTAGATTCTGCTGGAATTTCATCTATTATAGATTCAGACTACGCTGCAGCGAGAGTATCAGCCGGATCTGGATTTCAAATGTATGAGTACAAGGCAACTGCTGGACAAACAGTATTTGACTCTACTGATGATAACGGAGAAACATTAGCATATGATGCAAATGGAATACTTGTATTTCTCAATGGTGTTTTATTACTAGACACGTTTGACTACACCGCGTCAAATGGAACAAGTGTTACACTAACAGATAGTTCTGACTCAGGTGCTAATTTACAAATTATAAAATACGGTATTGCTACTAGTGGAGGTGGAACTAGTGCTTTATATTATGGTGATCGTGGACTTAGATTTGGTGGTTATGACACAGGCGTTGATCATTCAAATGTAATAGATTACTGGAACATAGCC
>CEPR01054714.1_pt1 | contig 24793 bp, 25 predicted proteins | sample 530431 | NCBI WGS metagenome assembly CEPR01 (sample SAMEA2620078, study PRJEB7988) | marine metagenome | isolation source: saline water (ENVO:00002010), including
TGGCACTGTTTATGTTGATGAACCTGTTGATTCTTTTGCTAAGTCTGGTCATGTAATTAAACCTCTTTCTGAATTAAAATATGATTTAGATAATCATTTGCAAAAAGGAGGAAGTGTGCTAGGTCATAATATAGCGGCCTTTGATTTACCTATTCTTAGAGACTCTATGGATATTTATTGCATTCATAAATATCTAAATGAAGAAAAGTATATTGATACAAGTAAATATATTCTAAAAGAACATGGTGAAAGAATACAATTAAAGAACCTTGTAAAATGTTCTTTAGATGATGCTAAACTAATGGAAAGTGCTGATGCACCTAAATTATGGAAAATGGGAAGATACGATGAAGTGGTTGAGTATTGTATGAAAGATACTCAATTAGTATATGACCTTTGGAAGTATGGACAGGATAATGGTATTGTTAAAGCGTTTTCTATCGAAAAAGAAGAATTTGTGGAATTAGGAGTGGAATGGTAATGTCAACGGCAGAATGGTTTGGCCTACTTGTTTTCCTAGTAATCATCACATTATTGTTCTTTGCCGCTTTTGGTGGTAATAATATTACAGACCAAAGTGTTGAAGACTATATGAGAAGATTAGTAGGAGAAAAAGAAGGTGACAATAATAAATGAGTTTAAAGCAAACTTGTAAGTATTGTAATACGCCTACATTAGCGAAGCGTATATTAGGATTTTACATAGGTTCTAATGATAAAATTAAATTGTGGGAATGCCGAGAATGTGGCGGCATTTGGTCTAACAAAACTAAAGGGGGAGGTAGTCTTTAATAGGCTACTTCCCCCATTTTTTTTGTCATTTTTTTTCTTGGAAAAATACTCTAAATTGGAGTATTTTTTATTATCATGGGATAGTTACTCCGTTAGCAATAAATTGCAAAGGAACAACAACTGCGCTAACTCCATCAAAAACAATGCACCTTACAGTAAAAAATGCTTCAAATGGTGCGTCTAAATCAGATGCCGGTCTTGCACCATCAATTGTTAAAGTGTTATATCTCGGTGTATTTGTAGTTCCAGTTGAATTAATTGAGAATCTTGGTGTAGGAGAACCAAGAGGATTAGGATTGTTAGGATAAGTGTCAGAAATTTCATCAAGCCAACCGGCTTGCCAATTATAAGTATATGCTCCTGTTCCTCCCGATGCTACTACTGATACATCAAATCCTCCTTGATTAGTAAATGTTACAACTGAACCTGTTGCTGACCCTACTACATCAATTATTTCATTAAATGGGGCAATTGGGTCAATTGTGGCTGATAAAGGCCCACCGCCTCTTTTTGCTTTTGAACCAAAACCCGAAACTGTTCTTCCAAACATAGTTATCACTCATCATTATGTCCATCTATTGTATAAAACAATTTAATTCCTAAAAGAAGCGCATCTTCATTTAGAGTATCGTTAGAATCTGAAACATCTCTATACACTTGGAAACAGGTTAAATCATTTGCGGCTGGTGAACCGCCAATTGTAATTGCACTACTTTCTGCACTAATATGAACATATCTAACCGTTCCTACTTGTGTATCATCAGTTACAACGGGAGTTCCGAATGCAGTATCAATTGCGTCATTATTAGATAATGAAACACCTTGAAGCCCCCAAGAAACTCCACCGCTTGTTTCATAAATATTAGTCCAATAGAATTGTGCGGTAATCGTTCCTTCATTCCACATTTTAGGCATAGCAATTGTAAATTGAGCGTGTTCGTCTGAATCTTTATCAAACGCTAATGCTCTAATATCCGGCCTACCGGCAGTTGCGGCGGCAGTTGTGGCTAAATCAGCACAACCGGCATCATTTCTAGGACTAATCGCTTCTGCTGGAATCCAAATAGAATGTTTTCCACCAAGTAAAACGGGATAATCTTCTCCTTGTGTAGTTTGACTTGAAGGATGGAAAGCCGTGTAATGCAAGTGAGCATCTGTTTTAGTCCAAATATGACCTACTTCCTTATTACTTGTAGTATTTTGTGGAAGCGCATCTCCTCTAAATAGACCTATTGCTGCTGCCCAAGCAAGCGCACTAACATTGTTTTCTTTGGCAGTTCCGCCATAAAAAGTAACAGACGGAAATGGTGAAGCACTATCGTCATTATTATCCACTTGTTTGATATACAACTTTAATGCACCTTGCGCTTGTGAATCGGTAGCGTGGGTTGAGGAAGCATCTAAACTTGTCCCTGCAATAGAAACATAAGTGACTTCTGCATCAGAACCGCCCGCATGAGTTTCTATTCCATCAAACTTAATTACACCTAAGTTTTGGTCGTCAACTATACTTGAATCATTACGGAAAAATGAAATATCCGGTGCGGCATTATTGCCACTTGTAGCGGTTTCAACTCTAAGTGCATTATCTGTTTCTGAAGTATTTTTAATATGTAAATTAGCAGTTGGAGTAGTAGTTCCAATACCTACTCTTGAAACATCACCATCAATTCTCATTACTTCCGTAGTTACGCCACCGTCATTTACTTGAAATATAATATCTTTATCTTGAGTTACATTTTCGATAATTGCATTATCAGAAGATGTGCTTAATTTCAAATCAGTGTTAATTGTTGTTGCACCGTTCACTGTCAAATCAGTTCCAACAGTAGCAGTGGTTGTAGTGGTTAATCCACCGCCAATAGTTACATTATCGGAAGTGTCCATTGTAATTGTTGAACCACCATCAGATGCTTGAATTACATTTCCACCGACTTTAATGTTCCCACCGGAATGAAGAAGTCCTTCTGTTGAAACTTCTCCATCTCCTTGAACCTTAAATTGAACCTGTGATGCACTATCAATAACTTCAAAAGTATCTGTTGCGGCAGTTCCGGCTAATTTAACTTTAACATCTGTGCTACTTCCAGCAGTAATCGTTGTTACTCCACTAGCACCACTAATATTAGCAGTTTCAGTATAAGCACCCGAATTATCATAACCAATGCTTAAATCATTACTAACTTTACTTGTAGTTAAAAATTGCACTAATCTATCAGTAGTAGCATTAGAACCTTGAGCCGAACCTGCAACTAATTTAATTACTGCAATAGGAATATCACCATCTGTTAAATCTGGTATTCTATTAGTAACTGAATTAGAACCTCTTAATGCCATTGTGTTATTTGCTTGAGCAACTAACAATTGGTAAACATCTTCTGTTGCATGAACGCCTGTTAAATTAGTAGCATTTAATTGTGTTATTGTAACTAATTTACCATCTCTATATGCTTTACCTGTCGTTACTGCTATTTGTGTATAAGTGCTAGAAGTTAGGGTAATATCAAAATCAGTAGCACTTCCTTTAATAGCATAGTTTCCTCTAATACCTTGACTTAACGCTTTAATTAATCCGGAGTGCGGATAATCAATATCGTCAGATATTTGCGTTGTTGTGGTTACTCCTGATGTAGTGCTATAATGATGCGGGTTTTCTATTGCCATTTCATTCCACCTCTAATATAAAAAATATCTCTAAATCACTAGTATTTGCTATTGGCCCAATTGCGTCAAAATTTAACCTAGCCAACATATTATCATTTGAATCAAAAAAGGCTGCTTCTCTAATACTTTTACCTGTTAAATTAGTATTAGAACCTGCTATTCTTAAACTATATTCAACAGTATTTTCATCGGACTTAATTGCTGATTTAGTATATGCCGCATCAGCCGCCCCTATATCAACATCTAAATCCGTTGCAGAAGGGCTAGTTGAATTTCCTCCTTGACCCACTCTAGCATTACTTAGCAGTGTAACTAATTGGGTTGCCATTAATGATTTGAATTTATCTGTTATCAATATTCTTCCTCCAATAATATTGTATGGGTAACTCCTTGCCCTTCCTCATGCCCTAGTGGTCGGGTGTTGGTATTTAGATGTGTTCCAAATCCTAAAACCGCACCACCGCTACTACTTCTTTCTCTAATCGTTAGTCTGATAGGTTTTATTTTAATTTTTTCTAAAAAGGTATTATACACACTACTTTCATCGAATTTAACATTTCTTGTTGATGCTCTAATATTTCTTTGTTCTATTGCTAATTCAGCAAACCTATCTTCTAATTGTTTAGAATATCTTCCTAATTGTAGCCTCATGTTTCCTAATAATAAATGTTCCACTTGCAATACCAAAAACTGATTTCTAAATATAGACTCTCTTGCTATTTCTAATTCTATTACATCACCTGCTCGTAATTGCGATAAATGTTTATGCCCCACAGTAATAGTTATTTTTTCGTTTAATTCGGTATGTAATTTTAATAATTGAAAAGCGTGTTTATCTGTTTCTTCTTGGGTTATTAAAGTATCATCATAAACTTCTAAAGTTTTCTTTCCTATTTGACTAATAGAAAACATATCTCTTCGTGTTGTTTTAGTATTTTTTCCATATACAATTACTTCATTATAAAAATCAAACATATTCTTAGTTTTTTCGTAATCATATATTTCAACATCTCCGGTATCTTTTATTAGAATGCCTGTAAAGAAAGACGAATCATCTCTATTTTTAATTTGGAAAGTATTATCAAAATGCAATACTTTATCTTTTTTAGATAAAAGATTGTTAATTGCGCTAAATAAATCTATTCCTTGATAGTTAGGTGCTAAGAATAAAGGATAGTTTGTCGCTGATGAAGTAAATTCAATATCATTTTCTTCAAGTAAAGTATTTATTAAATCATCTGTTTCACTGCAAATAGTGACACCTGTGCCTATCATAGCCCTTTCATATTCGCCTTCTATTTCATCTTTTATTTTTATTGTAAAAGGTTCGCTTATTGAAGGAACTCCTATCATTTCTTGCATTTCTTCAAAATTTAAGAAATATCCTATATCATCATCATCATCGGTATAAGTTACTGCGGTTCTTAACTTATTTTCTCCATCAGCAATTATCAATGATTTATTCATCTGTATTCCAGCAGTAGTCTCTCCACTAATAGTTTTTCTTATATCTAGTTTACCTTGTTTATACAGATTACCACTATTTTCTGTATCTAATACAACATACATTGACAATGCCGCTTCTTGGCCTCCTGTGTTGTAATGTATTGCCGATGCTCCCGTTCCTATACTGTTTCCTAGTGTTCTTTCACCAGCAGATTCAACTAAAGTATAATCTTTAATATCAGTATAACAAGAATTTTCTCCACTAATTTTAGTGTATTTAGAAGAAAGTTCGTTTAATCTTATATTTTTAGGGCTGAAATTATAAAAACAAGTATGGTTAGGTTGCATTAGTCTATACCACCCAACAGGCAATTCTATGTTAGTTGTTATAATATGTCTTAAACTTGTATTTGTTGTATCTATTGTATGTGATAAAATATATGCAATTTTATCGGGAGTTTGCCCATTTAATGAAGGGTTAGTTATAAAGTTACTACTATACGAACCAATTGAACCATCTTCTTCATAATATTTACCTGCTTCACTTACTAAATAACAACCTGTTAAATCGTTAATAACATCTAAAAATAGCCTAGATATATTTCCTTCTGCCGTAGTCGAACCGTCTAATAAAGAGTTAATAGCAACTGCTTCATCAATATCAATAATATAATTGTAGGTTGAACCTCCGACTCTATTTTTTCTAGTATCAACAGTCAAGTCCCTCGGAGAAGATGTGGTAGTAACATTATTATTTATTCTAAATAAAGAACTACTATCTATTTGAGTAATTACAGAATTATTTGGTATAGGTAATCCTGTTATTTTCATACCCACTCTTAATGCAGTAGTATCTCCCGAAGCCATTTGAATAATTTTAGGATTGCTTCCAAAAGAAGAACCGCTACCGGCAGTAGTATCTGTGTTACAGGATATGTCGAAAGTTACATCTTCACTAATATACAATCTAGGTTTGAATCCCATTAATACTCCATCTGCTGTTTTACCCGCAGTATGGGTATTTGTAGTTAAAGTGTTATCTTCCCACTTAGCAAAATCAAATTGTGTTTTCATGCTAATACAAGCGAAATGGTCGTGACCGGTTTCATCTATTGTTCTAATACTTCCGCCCATAATAGGTTGCCCTACCATTCCTTTACTCGCTTTAGCACCATTAGCGTTTTCAACATTAAATCTATCTAAGAATAAAGGTAGCATTCCTTTGTAAAGTAATTCTTCTGCTGAACAATCATTAGAATTACCTTCTTCTTTCATTCTAGATAATTTGTAAAATACTTTAGAAGGAGGCCAAAAAGAAAAGTTTGTTGATAAGGTATGGACTAATCCTTGAAGGCTTTGTTCATCCATATTAATAGGTAGCCATAAATTAGGGTCACGGTGTTCATGCCCTGCCGGTGCAACCCCTAAATCATTATTGTATGTGTCTTCAAAGGCACTACCGCTTTCTCCGTAATATTCAGTTCCACCACTACTTTCACCTACTCTTCTAGCAACCATTGTTTTCAACATATGTATTTGGTTTTGGAATCTAGCAAAAGTATCTCCTTTACCATGACCTGTTATCCTAGCAGTTCTATTACTATTATTATTAGGATAAGAAGAATTATATCCCGCACTTACAAAATGTAATCTTCCGGTAAAAAAAGAATTTCCGTTTGTTTTAATTGGCCCATCTGATAAATCTATTTTATATGGGTCACCACCACTTCCTGTTCCACTTGTTCCAGAAATAGTTCCTATATATCTTCCATTATCATCAAATATAAAATTTCCAGAAGTAATGCCGAAACCGGAAGGATTAGAATTTAATTCGATAGCATTGGAAACATAATCACTAACTGCTACATTACCGCCACTAAATAAGGAATCTAATTGTTTTGGCATCTTAAATGAATAATTCCATTGAGGTAATACCTTGTCTTTTGCCGGAGCATTTTCGGGGTCTATTTGATTAAAAGCAAAATCAACTACTACTTCTGTTAATCTCATTATTGAGAATCTTGTAAGATTGGCTAAATTTGCTTCGCTAGAACTAATATCAACCATTGAATAACTTGAGTCATTAAGATTTATATTTTTACTTCCTCCAAAAAATTGTTCTTTATCATCAGAAAAATCAACAATAGAGGGTTTTTTAAGCAAAAATAAATTGTATTTTTCTAAACTTCTTCCTGTTCTCAACAAACTGTCTTTTCGTGCGCTTGAATACCCTACAATATCTCCGTTAATAAACAAAAACATTCTTGCAATTTTAGGGTCTAGTAAGTCTAAGTTATCAACTGCGGTAAATGGAGAACTTTTTCCTGTTGCGGTATCTGATATATCTGTTGGGTCTTTATAGAAAGCAACCCTTTCTGGACTACCTCCACTTTTAGTTACCTTTTGTTCAAAAAATTTAGAACCTGCGGCATTAGTCCAACCACGACTTTCTGGTAAAATATGATTATCTGCGGCATCTTTTCCTGTTTTTCCGTAATGAACTAAATTTGTTGCTCCTATTCCTCTATATGCATTCGCATAATATTTAATTTTAGAAGATATATCAGAATAATAAAGAGCGTTGGTTCTTTCACAAGCAATAGGTTCTGTGGTTTTATTAATATTACCCTTTTCAATATTAAAAATCCTATAATAAGGAGAACCATATTTATCTGCATATGCTATTTCACCTGTTTCAGAACTTTGAAATAATTCATAATTTAGAGGAACTGTTATTGTGAAATTATCTGTTGAGGTTCGATTTTCAGGATTTGCTAAAATTATTGTTTTTCCTCCATGTAAGTGTGCGCCATTTAAGAAATTCATTTCATGGGTTTTATGACTAGTTTCTCCATCAGTTTGATAATTTAGAACTCTAATATATAAATTATCAATGTCTTGTTCTAACACTTTGCTAACATATATTGTAATTGTATCTGCCGCTTCATTCAAATCGGCTTGGATAAATCTGCCTAAGTAAGTAACTGTTCCTAAATTATCGTTTTGCGTTGTGCTGGCATAAACAGGATTTCCATGATGTTTTCTTTGATTGGCCGTTGAAGAAAGTGATTCAGTGGAACTTGTTGCTGGAATAGTAAAATAACGATTTCCTACTGTGCTGGCATTCACTTGTCCTAAGTCAGTCGAAGATAAATCAGTATCTATCATATTAGCATAGTTAATATCCACTCTTCCTAAAGTTAAAGGAATGTATGGTGCTAACTCAACAATAGTTTCATTATTATTATCATCTTCTGTAATATTTAAAACTGTAAAATCTAATAAAGTATTAACTGTATCAAAATCTGAAAATGCCTTATTTACGCCATCATTGGTTCGACCATCATCAAGTCTCCCTTCAAAGATAGGGCTTTTTTTCACACCCTTTATTCCTGAAATATAATACCCTACTGATTCAGAATTATTAGTATTAGCACTACTACCTACTAGTTCAACAACTTCTCCTCCAGAACCATTTAGGGTAGTGCCTCCATTAAAATATAATCCTTTATTAGAAGCACCGCTTAAAGTGGAAACAGTATTTGTTTTAGTATTTGCAGACATGGCTTTATTAAACATATAGTATTTAGAATTAGATGTATATAATTCATAACTATAATCTATACTACTATCAATGATTCCTGTTTCATTTATTGATGTTAAACAATCAGCGTGTAAAGTAATGGTATTTCCAGAAACACTCTTTAATATTCCCAAGAAAATAAATTTTGAATGTGCATTGGTATGAGCAAATAACAACTTTCCTTCATCAGAAGTAGTTAAAATAGCACTACCTGAACCATTATCGTTATTACTCACAACAATGTCGGGTGATGACATTGAGGCAGAAATGATGACATTACCGCTACTTGCCATATTTTCTCCAGATGCATTTTGTGGTGGAATTAAAGGAGTATAAGGACTATGTGAAGAATAAATAATATCTTTAGAATGTAATGTATTTTTATTTATTATTGGGCCTAATAGTTTTCTTATTTCTGAACGACCAGAAAGTTCGAAAATAGTCTGCCCATTTTCTTTGTAATAAGAATTTTTTTCTATTGAACCATCAAATTTTTCAACTTCAATATAATAAGAACCTTCCATATAATCTAATGCCGAAACTCCTGTATTTGTTGTTGTTGGAAAACTAAGCGTCAACAACTGTTTATTTTTATCAGAATTAGTAACAGTGGCTTCTAGGAAACTAAAATCTTTAGATATTAATTTAACATAAAGCCTATCATTTCTATTTTCTAAAATATCAAAAGTAGTTAATAAAGTGCTATCAGTAGTATTCCACGCCCTTCTATAAATAACACTTCCGTCAGTTAAACTATATGAAGAAGCAGAACTAAAGATTCCTCCCGTTTCTAATCTATGGACTGCTCTAAATTTAACATCTTGTTCTTTTCCCGTAGTGCCTAAATTATTGATAGCGTCTATTGTTTCAACAATTAGAATGCGATTTCCTATTTTAACTTCATCACCCAAATTAAACATAGTGCTTAAATCATATTCGGTAGTGAATCTGTATTCATTTAGACCTAGATAAGATTTTATTTTAGCCTTTAATGCAAACCAATCATTGAAATTACCCTTATGTAATCTATGCCTAACTCTTAATTTATCAAAAGTGTTTATTTTAGCAGGTAGCAATCTTTTAGTATCAACTACCTTTGTTTCACAATAACTGCCTCTTGTTCCTATGGATTCTTCTAATGTTAAATCAATTACATTATACAATTTATTTGCTCTAGTAGGAGAAAAGTCATAATGGACATATCTTGTTGGCCCTCTATATGAAAGATTACTTAAAGGGTCTATATCTAAATTAGTGCTTCTTTTAGCATTATGAAAACAATCATCATAGTCGCCAAAAGAATCAGGTGGGCTAATCAATTGATATGTTCCGCTAGTAAATTCTTGTGCTAAGGAGCGAGGAATATTAAATACTTCTGCATAAGCAGGGTAGTCCATATCTTTTAGATTATCTGTTAATGTTAAATTCATTGTATATTTACTATAATCTTTAATTACATAGCCATTATCTTGTGATGTAACAAAGGTGTTTTTAACACTAGGTTCAGTAGTTGTAGTGTTCGCACCCTTAAATTTCATAAAATATTTAGTATTATGGTCTAATTGATTCTTTTTATCTAAATTGTCATTAAAGAAGTAAAATAAAGGTTCAGCACATACTAAGTCTTCTTGTAAATTATTTTTAATACCTGCTGAAACTGCTAAAATTTTACAACCTCTATCATCATCTAAAATCTTTGGCCCTCTAAATACCATAAACTTAGTTCCTTCTGCTATTTCTGTTCCTAATCTTGGCTCAAAATCAAAAGAATCTCCGGCATTATCATCATTATTTAATTGAGTAATTTTAGCAAAATGATGTAATAAGTGATTATCTGAGTGTATTAAAACAAAATAATTGTAGGTGTTCAGGTCTATCGCACTTAATGATACTCCTTCTGATGTTGCAGCATGGAAGTTTTTGATTCTAAATCCTTCTGTTGTTTCTAAATTTAAGTATTCTGTATCTGCACTATCTGAACCTTGTAATTGCTGAACAAAATTTTCAGCAGAACCCGTTAAAGTATGTTCATAAATAATAGTGTATAATCTTTCATTTCCAGAAAATGCACCAAATGTTCTAAATTTAGGATTAGTAGGAACATTATAATTAGTCTTATTAAATGTAGCATTAATTGTAGCGGCTGAACCTCCAATAGTATTGCTTAAAGTAACTTGATTACTACCCAATCCTGTGGCAACAATACGAGAATTGTCAGGAATACCATCTCCTGTTACACCCATTCCTATGTAATAAGTTCCATTAACATTAGATAAAACGGTATTAGTATTTCGATAAACTTCTTCAACAATACTTTCGTTAGATTCAGCAAAAATACGGGTCATAAATCCACCTCCTCGAATCTAAGATATAATAAAGCATCGTTAAAATTAGGCATTAAATTATCTATTGATGTAAAAGAAGTAATTTTATTACTAATTGCCAATTCGTGAAACTCTCCCATAAATTGTTTGCAAGTAGTAGCACCGTTAATACCGGTAGCAGTTCCTCCGCTTAAAGTATCATAAATACCGGAAACAGTCATATCGTTTAGACCATTAGAACCTAAATAAATATCTGTTTTAGCAAATTCAAAGGTAGCAGTTTCGCTATGGGTATCTGATTTAATAGGAATACCGTTAAGATACAATGTTATTAATTTAGTTTTATCATTATAAACACAACCCACATGAAACATTTGGTCTATATATGTCGGGTGTTTGTATGTTGGTAGGAATAAGTCAGTGCCTCCGGCTAGTGCTGGTGTTGCTGCATTCATCTCTAAATCACTACCGCTTACACTGTAAATTGTGCCTAATGAAGTAAATGTTGTTCCGCTACTGCGATAAAAAATCTCTTGTCCTGTAATAAAAGGATGAGTCGCTGATGCCAAAGGCAAATCTATGTTGTCTTCTGCACCGTTAGTATGGACTTCGGCAACCTTAGCGAACATAACTCTCCCTGCTTTGTTAAAGCCACTAAACAAATTAGAAGTGTTAGTAGTGTTATATCTGAAAGAATGTCCTTGACTCGGTTTGATAACAACATCAGAAGTAACTGTTTTTGTGGTGCTTCCTATTTTTACAGTGGCTTTAATTTTGTATTGGGCTGGATTATTTTGTGTATGCGTGGTTGAATTTACTAAAGATATTGTAAAGTTATCGTTATCGAAAATCATCATTTCGTGCGTAATTCTATTTGCTCTTGATAGATACAATTCATTTTGCATTTCAGTTTCATCATTAGCATCACTCGCACCTAAGTCATAAGTCTCTTGTAGTAGTCCCGCCATTATTTTTTTACTATCGTTTCTAGTATTTCCTACACCTAAAGCAGTATTAGAAAGGTCAACTGCGGTTTGGTGAGTGCTATTACCATTTATCTCATATGGAGTAATCAATGCTTCGAAAGAAAAAGAACCTTTATGCGCCCATAAACCATAGCCTACATCATCAAATGTTCCTGCATTATCTGTATTTGGTATATTATCATCATAAGACATTTTAACAAAAGCATTACACATTATTGGAAAAACCAATGAGCGTTGTTTTCCTGTTAAAACTTCATACATTTTATCACGGCCCAACTATTGCTACTTCGAATTGCATTGAAAAACTAATATCAACTGCTTCTGCTTCCATATTAAAACTAAAACTGCGAATAAAACCTGCTACTCCCGAAGCCGTTGAAGAATCTGGAAAATCAGAACCTTTGAATGATACTCCTAAATTGTCTCCAAATCCTTCTTCTCCTCTTGATGCGAAATTAAAAGGAACTAAAGTTTCTGTTGTTCTTGCAGCATAATTGTTCCCTACTTTAGAAGGATAAAGAATAATTAATTCATTTATCGCTTGGTTGACCTGTAAGCCTGTTGAATCAACACTTGATGCAATCATCTGTGCAACTTCGTGAGCAGTATAGGTTAAAGCCGTTTCATCATCTTCTGCGGAAGTATCGGTAGCGGTTTTTGTTTTCTTAATTACTGTTTCAGAAATAAAACCGGTTAAATCTATTTGTTTAGTAGCCATACCTAAATCTAAAGCGGCAGTTACAGATTCACCCGTTACAACACCGGAGAACGGAATAGGAAAAGAAGGAATGGTTTTACTTACAGAAACTCCAACCGATGTAACATTCAACGGAATAGTATTAACTGTTAAATCAGTAGTTTCCTGTTCAGCATACTGCCCAAATTTCAAATATACATATGTCATTTAATCACCCTAATGTTCTTGAAGATACCGTTCTGTTCATTTTATTGTTTACCATATTACCTATCTTTTCTGCAATTCTTCTTAATTCTGCATCAGAAGTATCTTTCGCATTAATAGTAATATGATTATTAATTACTGTTGAACCGCTTGTCATTGACCTACTTTGTGAATTAGAATAAACTCTTGAACCTGCTGGTAATTTAACTCTTTCTGGGCCTCTTTCTCCGACTAATGTTGTATTGCCGTGAGTTAAACCGCCTGTTGCTAATCCATCTGCACCGAACCATTCTAATACATCATTGATGGAACTTTTAATTGATTTCCAAATGCCTGTAATCCAACCCCATAAACTACTAAATAATCCACCAACCCAATTAAGACCATCTCTAATCCATTCAACTTCTTGATAAAGTTTCATAAATAATGCGGTAACAAATGCAGCAATCAATACAAACATCATAATAGGTAAAGCATATATTCCTATTAACAACAGTGCTTGGCTTAACAGATACTTTATGAAATATAATCCGATTAAGGTTACTCCTAATTTAAGAAGTGCTGGTAATGCTACTTTCCACCCTCCATCAAAGAACCAAAATATTCCATCTATAAGAGAATAAAATAACCCAACTGCGATTGCGAAAAGACCCTTTGCGAATATGGTTATTAAATTCCAACCTATATCCATTAGAGATGACATTATAGTTCCTAAATAATCAAACATAGCCGTAAAGTCACCGGATAAAAATGCCCCTACTATTCCAAATATTGCCCCTCCTATGGTTAACACACTACCTATTATTTCTTTAATATCATCTATTACTCCAAATTGACCCATTATTCCTACAATATCATAAGCAACTTTAGCAACTGCTAATAGAGCAATCATTCCCAATATGCCGAATATTAAGAACTTAAATGCCATATTGAGAATAGGCTTCATAAATTGTTGGAATGCGAGTGCTTTCATTTGTATTTTAAGTTTTAATTTATCTCTTGCTTCTTCGCTTTTCATTAATTTACGCATAAAATAAATAGGCTTAAACAACTTTTCAACCATTTCTTCTGTGTTATCGTCTTCAAATGCCGCATCAACATCCCCCAATTGTCCTTTCAATGCCTTTCGTCTATCTTGAACCATCTTATGAATAACTTTGAATTCTTTACTTTCTGCTCCTTTTTCAAATGCTTCTTGTATTTGCATCGCTTCCGCCATTTTATCCTTAAACGACTCATATGACTCTTTATTTTTATTAACATTTTCAGTTACCTGTTCAAATGCGGCTGCGTATGCTTCTTGTTGTGACCTTCCTCGAATTATTGCTTGGTTAAAAGCAGTAGTGGATTCTAATGCATCCAATTGTGTTTGTGTATAATTAGCAAGTTCAATAGTTGATAAATCGACTGCTTTTGCTTCTTGTTTTCTTTTTTCTATGTGTTCTTCAGCATTTTTTATGTAATTTTCTGCTAGTCTGTTAGCCGCTTCCCTATCCTTTTTTTGCTGCTCGAATTGTTTCTTTTGTGTTTCTTGTAATTCTTTTATTTTTTTGCGTCTTGTTCTTTCTTGTCTCTCAAAGTTCTTCAAATCCTTTTTACTAACTTTACCGTCTTTCATTTTTTCGACATGAAGTTTTTGAAAATTTTCTAATTCTTTTTGCTTTCTTTTAATCTCATTATTATACACTTCTTTGGTTTTCTTCTCTCTTTCTTTAATTGATTTCAACTCGTCTTCTAATGAAGATTTTCTTCTATCTATCGCATTTGTAGTTGCTTTAATGTCTTCTAGTCTTTGAGCATTCAATTCCACTTCTTTCTTACTAACTCTATCATTAAAATCATCTTGCACTTCTTTCAAAGCCTTATATTCTTCATTAATCTTTTTAACACCTTTAATGCTTTTAGCCAAAGCCTTTTCTTGTTCTGTTTGAGCCTTAATAGCCTCATCTGTTCTTTCACCAAAAGCACCAATAACTTCTAATGTTCCACGCAAATAATTCTGAAACTTCCAAAGACCTGTTCCGGAAGTTAAACGACTAAATGTAGTCCAACGCTTACCGGCCTTTCCTGTTGATTTAGACCATTCAACAATCTTACTACTGCTTAATGCGAATCTTTTAGAATTTTCAGAAAGTGTTGCAGATAAATCAGAAATAGATTGTGAAACATTGTTAATGCTTTGTTCAGCCTCAGACATTATCTCACCTTTGCCTTTCTTTGTATTTTATCCATTTCTTCCGCTTTATATTCCTCAACAACTGAATGAACCTGTAATAAATCTTTAACAAGACTAACAGGCATTTGATATACTTCTAAAGGACTTATTCCTAAAGCCTTAGAAAGCATATATACGGTGACTAAAGATGCCGTTTTGTGGTCAGTTTCCTTTCCCTTAAACGCACCTTTAATCATCCTTTTTTTCTTCATCCTCCTGCATTAGACTCATAGGGTTAGGAAGAATTTCTTTTAATTGGTTGCCAACATAAGGGCTAAGACGCAACATATCAATTGTTGTTAATGAAGGTTCTGTCTTTTCAATAAAGTTTTCGACCATATACCTATACATGGCATTTATATCAAGGTCGAAAGATTGAGTGCGAGAGTTAATTTTCATGACGGAATTCAAGGCTTTTTCGGCTTCAAGCCAAGTAGGTTCTTTAACCCATACCTTGATGTATTCGTCTAATTCTGCTGACACTTTAACATAATGTAGTGTCGATTCGTTCAATGCAAAAAGCACATTTTTATTACTTATAATTTTCTTTTCCATATTATCCACCTTCAAAACCAACAAACAAACAAACGGTGTTGGTGGAATATTATTCTGCTAATTTAGACTTCTTAGGTTCTTCTTTTTTTACCTCAGTAGTTTCTTTTTTAGCAGGTTTCTTTTTCTTTGAGGCTTCTTCTAGTCTTTTTCGAACTAAAATTCCTTTTTCTGATTTTGATACCATTTTAATCACCCCTGCAATACCCAATGAGTTTTAACTGTGCATGATTCTAAACTTCTAGGCATTACTGTTCCTTCAACAGTAATTGGCCCTTTATCTTCAGGAATAGTAAAGTTAGCAGCATTTAGGTGATAATCTGCTAATTTAATAAGTATTTGTTCTCCATTTGCTTTGTCAAATTGTAAAGTAAGAAGAGTTGAAGAAGTGTTATCTGTTTCTGTTTCATTAAACAATTCTTCAAACAGTTTATCATCAGTTACCATAGCAGTAAATGAAACTTCATAATTTCTTTGTGCGGGAATACCTTCTTTTAGGTCTTTGTTACCAATACCAATATATCTTTTATCTTGTAAGTTGTTATTGATAGTTAAAGTTAGGTTAGTAACCTTTAGGAATTGTTGCCCAAAGATACTAAACAAACCGCTTGAGAAGAAGAACGGTTCTAAAAATTCAGGGTCTTTATCAGTTGTGCTAGTATTATTGGCCTGTTCGAAATTAAACAATTGGCGATTATCTGTTATTCCGCCCCTTGCTTCATAGTTTTCATCTTGGTCTAATTTATGAACTGTTCTTGTATTCAAATCCATAGTCATTTTAACTTCTTCATTTTCATTAGCGGTCATAGTGAATGTATTTACCCTATTTCCGGTAGCAATTCTAACGAAGGTCGTGTCTTCTGAATCTGATGCAGTATTAGTAGTTAATGTGCTAGATTTAGCCAATGTTTGTTCAAGAGCAAAAGAAGGAAGTTTTTCTCCGTTTGCTTCTTCAAACTTATATGTGATAGGATTTGCTACATTTGTTGCAGATGATGTAGGTCTGTCCAATAATTCCATATTAGTATTCACATCAAAACCGTGTAGTAAAGGAGGAACTAATGTATTTGAACCTCTTGCGGTTTTATAGAAAAATGGCCCTTGTTCCAAAAATTCGCTTGAAGTAATCGTTCCTGTTTCAGCACCGCCATTAGTAGTATCAAGATAAACATTCCTTCTATCATCTTTTGTTGTATTTGCACCATGACCTGTTAGTTTGTTAGCGGGATTATTTGCCTCAAAAGTAGCAGTAATTTCTGTGCATTTACCTAAAGCATAGTAAAGCCAAGCACCATGATTAGCCATCACTGCTAAATTACCACCGGAAGCAGTTTTTATTCCCTTATATTGATGAGTAAAGTTTCTTGAACCGCCAAGTGAAAGATTTAATTGTTTCATCTCAACTTCAAGATTAGGGAATGTTGATGATTCGATTAAGCCTAACCAATTGTCAGCATTTAATCGCTTGGTTGAACCTGTGTATAAACCAACACAAGGCGCACCATATCCTCTAATGTGAATGAAATCACCAGAAACAATTGTTCTTGGGTCGGGAGAGAGAACTATGTCTTTTTCAGTGTTTGAAGTAATAGTGTGAGTTGAAATTACAGTTGTTGGTGCGCCTGTTGCATATAATTCAACAGTGCATCCTGTGTATAAATTATTTACCATCAAAAAGTGCGCTTCCCAATCATCATGCGCTCTTACGGTATTTGTGTTTGCGGAATTTTCTCCGCTTCCTGTGCTATTGCTATGGTCTAACGGTATATACAAATCCACTTCGGGAATCATCGTTAAACTTGCTTGACTTCCTAAAAATATATCTTCTGCTGACATAATTAATCTCTCCTTTCCTTTACAAACTTACTAAGGGAGTGTTAATGCGAATCTTTTTGCTTCAATGTTTACTTTATATCCAAATAATCGTTTTGAACGGTCATTACTTTCATTTCTAGAACCAATAAATATTTGATTAAACTTAGAACCATCACTTGCAGTATAGCCCCTTCGCCCCCGTTCAATTGCATGACGAGCAATCAAGTATAAAGCCCTTAGCCTATCTTTGCCAAATGCAGCGTCAGTTCCAGCCCTTTCATCATGTATTGTTCGAATGTGCATAGTAAATGTATATGTCTCATGTCTAACATCAAAATGAGTAGTAGGATATTCTATGTTTTGTCCATCCTCAAAGAATATAATTACATCTTTAGCGGTTAAATCATACCTAACCCCTCTATTTTTTTGTAATGTTCTAACATCAACAAAGTTAGGAGTTCCAGCGTGGTCTGCTGAAATAGTGCCAGCACTTTGTAATGTGGTAGCGGAACTAGCCCAATTAGTGCTAACTAAATCAATTAAAAGCGAAACTTCATCCATTCAGCCGCCTCCTTTTTTATTTGTTCACTAACTGCTTTTGAGTAACTTTCACTAGCATTATTAATCATTTCTTCTTCGCTGAAACTAACATCAAACCCTAATATTTCTGATAATTCTTCTAGGGCGGCTTGTCTTTCCTTTTCAATGGCTAAATACCTATTGAAGTCTTTAAGTGAAACCGCCATGCTTCTTGCCATAATAACACCTAATCAAAGTAAGAACACTAAGTCACCTTTACCTTTCAGTATATCCATCGCTTCTTTTTTCAGAATATCATATTTCTCTTTAGTGTTAATATTACCACCCGTTTCAGCAATCATTATTGTTTGGTCGTCATGTCGTAATATTTCAGCCGCTACTAACATTGTTGTTGCTTTGTGTATAGCGGAAGGAACACGGCTACTGCCAGCAATATAGGTTACAATGATTGAATTTTGAGTATGGTATGGATAGTCTCTAAGGAAGAATACTCGACCTTCATCCCCAATAGTCCAAAAAGAACCAAGCCTCTTCATATCTTGCATATCAGTAAATGGCGTTGATGTAGTGCTTGAATCTTGACCTGCTTTATCTGCTATTGTAAGTGTGCAAGCAGAACCATCTTCACCGGATAAAAGGCTAGAAATGTTGATTTTATTACTATCATCGGGGTCTGTGCTGGCATAAAAGAAATCACTTATGTTTAGACCATTAGGTGAAGAAGTCAATACTTTGTCTCTTGTTGCTCCTGTAAATTGTGCAGTGCTAGCAGGGTATTCTTCATTAATCAAATGACATATTTCCTTTGCAGTTGTTTTAGAACCGAAGCCATTATGGAATGTATTATGTGCCGCTAAACTTCCTTCTGCATGATGATACAATACCCACGAATCACCACTATTAGGTAATTGTAATGTAATACTTCTTAGATTATTATATCCGCTACTGTCTAATGTAATAGATGCGGAAGCCGATGCTAACTCTTGATATTGATTTCCTTGCCAAACCTTTAGAGAAATAATCTTCTTAACTTTCATAGTATCTAACTGAATAAATCCAACATAGCCACCATAATAAGATTGCATAGGATGGCGAATAAACTCAAAGTTATGGAATTCGTTTTCATAAATAATTGGTCTGTATGACCTCTTTACTTTATCATCAACAATACCTTCTATGTTTTTGATAATAGCACCGACTTGTGCTTGAGAAGGATATGTGGAAGAAGAAAATGCTGGAACTTGTAGCATATCAGAAACGGCATCCTTATCTGTATAAAATCCATTACCTGTTGAATAGTCAACATTGATTGCGGTATAGTCACTAGGGGAGGATGCTACGGGCATTATATCACTAACTCCAATTCTTTTAATTTCTTATTAATTCTTTTAGCAAACAAATTAATATCTTTTTTGACTTCATAATCCTTTTTACCGGAATAAGAAACTCTTGATTTTGGCTTTTTATCATCCGTTGCTTGCGGGGCTTTCCTTGTTCTAGGTTTTGCCCTAAATGGTGCAACTTGCGAACCTCCGCCTGTTCCTTTAGGGACAACCGGAGGAACTAATTCTTCTTCTAACATTATGTAAAAACTATTAACATTGTAAGTAGTAACCATTGTCATTTTACCATCTTTCTTTTTTCGTTTATCTTCTTTAGTTACTCTCAGATATATTCTGTAATTATTTTTCAAATCATTCAATGCCCTTTTAACCATATTATTCTTTTTAACGAATGCCTTTGGGTTAGTAAACGCTTCTTTTTGTTCTGCGGCAGTTAAATTAGAAATAGGAGATTTTATTCCTAGTTTTTCTTCAAACTCTTTATTCAACTCATTTCCTTTCTTTTGATATTCTTCTAACCAATTTTTCATTTTTGTCATGGCTTCGTTATCATAAGCGTCTGTTGCTTCATCAAATATTTCTAAAAAGTATTCGGCTCTAGTAAGACCTGCATCTTTAGCGGCCTGTGATTCCTTTGTTGTTTTATACAGTTTTAGGTATTCATCTTTGAATGTAAAATCATTATCTCTTCCTTTTCCTTTTATTAAATTAGTAGGAACAAAATTTAATTCTTCATCAGTTAATCTTTTACCTGCTTCAATTTTATTTCTGATAACATCGTATTTATCATCAAAGTCATTATATACATCTGTAAAGTCTTTAATTTCTTTTCTTAAACTAGCAGTTAAACTCATATATTTTCTCGCTCTTTCTAACGATTCGTTTAAACTTTTTAATAATTTAGTTGAGTCCTCTAATTTTTTTTGCTGGCGTTCTTTATCTTCTTTTGAAGAAACAGATTTTAAATCTCTAATTAACTCTTTAGTGTTATTAATTAATTCTTTAGTATTAGATACTTTATTTTCTAAAGACTCTTTCATCTCTTCTGCAAAATAAAGACTTCTAGTAAAAACATAAGGTAAGTCAAAACCTTGTTTTACTTCTCCTTTGGTATTTAATTTAACCCTGCTATAAAATTTATCATAAGATTGCATTAAATCCGAGGGAATTAACTTTCCTCTTTCTAACCCAAACTTCATAGATGTATCAATAGGTTTTAGTAAATTTATTTTACGACCTACCCGTTCAGCGTAAATATAATCAAAGCCTAAACTATTAAGTTTTTCAGTTTTAGTTTTAGGTTTTCCTTTGTTTGGCAATTGTGACACTACATTTCTTTCATCGAATTCTAAAACTTTAATTTCTTTTTTTCTTTCTGTTTTTTCTTTTATGCCATTTTTTTCTGCCTTTGAAAGAAAATTAAAATAATTATCAATATCTGCCCATCCCATTTCTATTTCTTCTTCGAAATCAATGCGGCTAGTTTCACCTGTTATATCATCTAGGACTCTATCAGTTCCTAAATCCTGAATAGTGTAATTACCTACCTTATCTAAAAAATATATTTTGAAATCCATATCCAATTCTTTGATTTTGGTTTCTTTTATCTTTTTAATAGCGGCTTCGTTAATCGAATCAAATTCTTTTTTATCAAAATTATCATTTATTTTAGGAATGCTTTCAATATAATCATCAATATCATTATAGTCCTTTTTCCTAGTTTCTAAATATTTACTACCGAAAATGAATTTCTTCATTTCGTTTGTGGCGTATTTGGTAGTCCAATTGATAGCCCTACCGCCAGCACCACTGTAAATAATTTCCATTGTGAATCAACTCACATTAGCCATTTAGCCCAAGCCGCACCTTTTTGTATTGCTGAACCTAATCCTAATCCCGAAGAAGGTGGTTCGTAACTCATTTGACCATTAGCATCAATCCAATATGGGCGACCATATCCATCTGTTCCATTTGGAGGAATAGGATAGCCCGAACCGTTATTTACTGCACTATTCACTTGATTATACTGTTGCATATTACCTGTTACACCAGCAATTGCCGCACCAGCAGAAACCTGTGTATTTGGTGTTGAGAAGCCTTGAGATTCTAGGTATTGTTGTTTTGCCATCTTTCTTTGATTGATAACTTCTGTATTGATTGCTGAATCTAATAGTCTTGTTAAATCTAAATCAATGTTTTCTTTTGTAATTCTTTCAAATTCTGCCAAAGCACCGGATTGTAATTTCATTGTCCCTGATGTTGAATCTTGAACAAATACTAATTGCGTTAACATTTGACTAACTGACCTTGCTACTACATCTTCCATTAACTGTTCTAATGCAGCAAAAAATTGCTGACCATGATATTGGAAAAACTCTTCAACATGATTTTCTTGTAATGAAAGCAAATTACTAACATTTTTGAATTGTTGTTCTGATTGTGCTTGAACCGCACCCATTACTGCTCCATTACTTGTTCCAAACATTCCCATAATTATTCCTCCTTATTGTTGCTACTTAACAGATAATTTAATCTTTCCGTTGATAATCCTATTTCAACAACCAAACGGACAATTTCCGCCATAGTCGTTTCACTATCCGCTAAGGTGGGCGGTTTAATAAGCCATCCGGTTGAAGTAAGACTAGCAACATCTTCTTTGCTTAGGGTTACAAGAGGAGTTTTCTTCATAAGTTGAGGAGTTTTTAATTTAGGAATAAACGCTTTGAAGTCTAAGCCGTGTTCATCAGCAAGGATTTGTTGTTGTAGCATTTCCATTTGCTTATGAATTGCTGCGTGTTTAGGACAATAAGTGCCTCTCATCGGTCTTCCTTTAGTGACTTTATCTAAAGGAATAGGGGGTCTTAGAAAATCTCCAGCCTCCCAAACATGATGTGTTCCACAAACAATACATACATCTTTGAAATTAAACTTATGACCGTATTTTAGTTTCAGAAAACTTTTCTTTTCTGGTAATAGAATCTTTTTTATTTCTTTTAATTGTTTTTTAGGTTTAATAGCATCGTATTTGTATTCTGTTATATTTCCACCTGCTCTAAATTGTTGTAGTTTAGGTAAAAACTTATTCATAGAAAATGAATTTAATTGACTTGGGTTGCTTGAATTAGGAGTTATTGAAACATTAGTTCCTATTAAGTTCGGTTGTTGATATGCCATATTTATTCCTCAATAATCTTTTATCATTGTAGTGATTCCTTTATACACCATTTCGGGGTCTGATTTTGCTGATACTATGTATTTGAATGTCGGTATTCCTTTATCATTTAGTTGCCTCATTCCGTATTTGAAAGGTTCAAAAATTTCATGTTTTTCAATAGACTTTTCTGATTTATGTTTTTCTCCCCATATATCATATTTATTAGCCCATATTCCTACTGCTAAAGGATAATCTTTTTCTTTTTTCTTTTTACCATTCGGCCATCTATCACTAATAATAACATCAACTAAAAACTTCCACGCTACTTGGTGGTCTAAATTAACTCCGCTATCTAAGTGCCTATGGTCTATCATGAAAATAATGTATTTAGGTTTTCTCATTCTCATATCTTTAGCCCATTCTTTCCAATATATCGCTTCTCCTCCTATATCAGAACTTCTTATAGTGTGCATATCCCCGTCTATCTTAATTGTTTTTCTTGTTGGTCTATGTAATCCAACAGTCCTTTCATTAATTTGCTGCACTTCTCCTCTTGTTCTTAATTGGTGACTTAATGTTGTTTTGCCTACCATTGTTGCTCCATAAACTCCGAAATTGATTGCGTGTATTTTTTTCCAAAAACCTATCATCGCTTCGCCGACAAGAATAGCGAAACCTGTCATCACTGACAAGATTAAACCTCCCAAGAATGCCAAAGGTTGTCTAATATCCAACCAACAACATTTATGTCAAAGACACCTAATATATTTCCTAGAAAGAAAAAGGATAAAGAGGCACAAGTGACCCAAAACCACATTCTCATTTTCATAAAAAACATATCAGCAGAATGCGCCCTGCTTTGATTATAAACATAGTCGGTTTCTGTAAAACCCATTATGTCATTAAACATTTAACCACCTCATTGTAGTTTAGCCAAAAAGTCATTTGAAATTGTGTTTTCGGTTTCATACATTGTGGTGCTAGGTGCAATAACTGATGTATTGTATTGCTTCATAGTTTCTTGAAGTTTTTGTCTTTGTTGCTCATCCCTCGCCCTGCGTTCCCAATAAGCATTGATTCTTCTATCTAACAATCTTAATTCAATCTTATCGTTAAGTGATAAATCGAAGATTGCTTTCAAACACATGATACCTCCAACGGTAATTAATCCGAACAAGGTAGCATGGGCTAATGTAGTGTAAGGGAAATTAATCCCGTAGTTAGCATAAAAATATACATTAGCACCGCTAACAGTGCCAACGAATAGTATAGTCATAATTAGTCTAGTATCTTGATTTAGTGCCGCCATCCGACCACCTCAGTTAAATTCAACAGAAACATTAGCGGTGGATGAACCTGTTTCAACCACTTCTAAGAATAATCCTGTATTGCACAAAACTCCATGCATATCATATTCATAATTATAATAGCCTGTTGTTGAATGCTCTATCATGGCAATTTTAGTTCCTGTATTATCAGTGCCATCATAGACATTGATAGTTACTGCCCCATTACTCACAATTTTAATAGCCGCATGAATACTAACTAATTTCGTTCTTCCTGTGACAATTAATTTATCAGCACCTAAAACACCGCTTGACCTGCTTGAATATCCCATAGTATCACCTGTTTCAATTGAGGGAGACTACGCCTCTCTATTAATACTACCGATATTATTCAGTAGTTAGAGAGGACTTAGTAGTAGTCTTCCTCGTAGTTTTCTTTGGTGTAGTCTTTTTAGGCACTACCTTTTTCTTAGGTAGTAGCGTTTCAACCAATTCTTTAGCAGTCACTTCTTTTCTTAGACCGATAGAAGCACTAGCCAATAGTTTTTCATCAGCACTTTCCAAATCAGAACGGTCACATTCTTCAAAAGTAAATAGATAGTTAGGGTCGCCAATGCGATTAATCGCAAAGGCAACGCTAACTTCTATTTCTTTTTCTCTTGTGATTTCTTGTGTTGGTGTAACTTTTAATTTTGCTATTGATGAATTAGGGGTTAATTTAAGTTTAACCAATTAATTCACCTCAAATCAGTCCGTAAACTCTTACTCTAACGATTCCCAAATCAGAATTACCCGATTCAGCACCCGAAGAAGCAGTAGTCCCTACTAGAGCAAAAGACGATGTGCTTTCATAATCGCCATCACTGTTCAATTCCACAACAAATCTTTCAAGAGCAACACCGGAAGCAACTTCCGCACCGGTAATTACAACCGCAGTAATTGTGCTTAATCCCAAAGAAGAAGCGGTGATTATTTCACCATCTTCGGTATATGAAGTAATGTTGATATTCGCATCAACCATATATTCATCACCAACAACTCTCGGTCTTGTGTAGCCTTTATGGTCGGCTAACAATGTTACTGTATGTGTCAATTAAAACACCTCACTGTCCGATTGCAGTCCAAAAACCATCAGCACCCGCAACAGTTACAATAGTAACATCACCACTTGCCGTCATAGGTAAAGTTTCATT
>CEPR01045342.1_pt1 | contig 24756 bp, 42 predicted proteins | sample 530431 | NCBI WGS metagenome assembly CEPR01 (sample SAMEA2620078, study PRJEB7988) | marine metagenome | isolation source: saline water (ENVO:00002010), including
ATTGCAGGGCGTGTACCACAGGACTTCAATGAGCAAGCAAGCAGAGCAAATGCTCCTGCAATCGCTAGTTCTACAATCGTTTCTGATCCTTCTTCAGGAATGAGCATGATGGGTATTACATATCAAGAAGCAGGAACGTTCGATATTTACACTACACTAACTCATATTTATGGATTGCGTGCAGGTAATAATGGCGGTGACGCAGGAACAGGTACTGACTACAGCGGAGTATTATTTAAATCTGCATAAGTAGAAATTAACAAAACCCTGTCTTCGGGCAGGGTGTTTTTTAAAATTATGATAGTAGAGCCATTACATATACAAAGAACAACAGATATTGCTACAGAACCTGTAACTGTAACTGAAGCTAAAGCTCATTTGAGAGTTAATCATTCAGATGACGATAGCTATATTACAGATTTAATTACAGTTGCTAGGCAAAGTGCAGAAATATCTACCCGTAGAGTATTAGGAGACGAGGCTACAATAGTTGCTTCTTATGATTGTTTTCCATTGTATCAAAAATCTTATAGAATACCTAATCCTCCTATTATTTCTTTGGAAAGTGTAAAATACTATGATCTATCAGATAATTTACAAACCATTCCAAGCAATGAGTATGTTTTAAATTCAGATATGAATGATTCTGCATTATTATTTTTTAATGATGAGTTTGGAAAGAAAACATTATCAAGAGAAAGAATGGCACCTGTTCAAATAACTTTCAAAGCAGGTTATACGAGTGCAATCATTCCTAAACCATTAAAACAAGCAATATTACTTTTAATATCTCATTATTACGATATTAGAGAGCCAATTTTAACAACAGGAACAATTCAAAAAGTTCCACGCTCTGTAGATTTCATATTTAATCAATATAAAATACGGAGTGTATAGTGAAAAAAATAGAAGTAACCTATAATCGAAATCCTAAAACAGTTTCAAGAATAGATAATTGTATAGATATAGGTATTACTTTTAATGGTGACACATTGAACACAATGCCTACTCCTACTGAAGTCTACATGCAGTTTACAGTAGAGGGAGGCGTTGAACCAACAATGGAAGATTTAATAGATATTTTAGGGGACAAAAAATATCAACATACGTTTAACTTTAACATAAAAATAACAGAAAATAACCTAGTAGATACATTTAGTTTTATAGGTACACCAATATTATACAGGATACCTGACACTTCTGTTCCTACTACGGAAATGATTTTGGCGGTACATAATGACTAATTTGGTAAATGACACAGTAATTAAAGCAGGCATTTCAGGAACTTCGGCAGTTGCTTCTTGGGGTTTGCAGGAAGTGAGTTATGTAGCTTCTATTATAGCTTCTTGCATAGGTATTTTAGTAGGACTAAATGCTCTTTATAATATTTGGAAAGGTTGGAAAAATAAATAATGCCAACGGAAATAATAGCAATGTTAGGTGGCAGTGTAGCAGGTTTTGTAATGAAACTTATTTCTGCACAGGCACAAGCACAATCTAGGCAACTTGAGTCTATGTTAAAAAAACAAGAAGTTGCAGATGATAGTGCAGACAGAGCTTCAAAAAGAGATGGGGTTGCAGGTCAGGTTGTAAGACGCACAATCGCTCTATGCACGCTTTTTGCGGTTATCTTTGCACCTTTCATCATGGCATTCTTCAATGAGCCTATAACGATCGAGGCTAGTAAAAGTAGCGGTTTAATTAATTTTTTATTCGGTAACACTTTTTCTAAAGGCAATGGTTGGATTGAGTTGAATGGTTATGTTTTATTGCCTGAAGTTAGACAGACTATGTTGGCATTAGTAGGATTTTATTTTGGAAGTTCGCAGGTTAGATGAGAAACGTAGGAAAATTAGACGAAAGAATAGCTATAAAATCACTATCAGAAACAAGAGGTGATTTTGGTGAACCTATTTTGTCTGACAACAGTCCTAGTTATTATTACGCTCAAGTTATAACAAAACAAGGCGAAGAAGTTAATGCTAATGGCAAACAGGTTGGTTATCAAAAATTTGACTTTAGATTAAGATTCGCTACTGATATTAAAATAAATCAGAAACTTACTTGGGATAGTAGAGATTTTGATATTGAGTCAATTACCCATCAGCGTAGATTCGATCAAACTATTTTACATTGTCGGGAGGTTATATAATGTACTCTTCCATTTCAGGTATAAAAAACACGCATAGAAAAAACGTATATAACTACGCTAATGTTGATTTCCCAAAAGAAGCAATCGAAGAAATGTTCGCTAAGCTTCATAAAATTTCTAAAGACGTTTCTCGTTTAGCACCAAACAGAGCAGTAAGAGCAGGTGGAAAAGAAATAATTAAAAAAATGCAACAAAACGCACCTGTTGATACAGGAAAATTAAAAAAATCAATTAGTCAAAGAGTTAGAAAATATAGAGCAAGTGGGAATACTACTTCAATAGTTGGTGCAAAATATAAAAGGGAAAAGAACGATCCAGGTGTTTATGTTTATTTTAATGAATATAATAGAGATGCAAGAGGAACAAGACATAGACCATTTATGAAAAAAAGTTTTGAGGAAGGTAGTCCTAGAGCTAAACGTGCAGTTATTAATTCTGTAATGGATAGCTTTGAACAAGTATCAAGACTGCATAGATATAGAGCAAGAAAAGCAATGCGTAAAAAAATGAGAAAATTAAACTGATGGCAACCGAATCAATATTTAAAGCTATGTGTAGTTACATAAAAGGAAGTTCTCTTGAGAGCGATAATAATTATTATCCTAGTCAAGCTCCGCAGGGTGCTAGTGATCCTTATGTAATAATTAGCATGATAGATAATAATACTGATGTGATTCACGGAGGTTCATATACCACAGGTGACGCAAGGTTTCAGTTTGACTTTTATTGTAAAACTTTATCGATATTAGACGATAGGGTAGAAAAATTAAAAAACGCTTTCGTAGGACAATCATTCGATTTAACAACCAATACTAGTCTAGCTTATTGTACTTGCGACAATGAGTTTGACGAGTTTGATGATGAAGGCGAAACTTATATTAGATCAGTTGATCTAGTTTTTAAATACATATTCAAATAAGAAAGAGGTAAGATTATGGCAACAAAAGGTTATGGAGTTATTTTCCAAGTATCTACTGATGATTCAACTTTCAATTCAGTAGGCGAGGTTACAGATATTACTCCTCCAAGTATTAGTAAAGACACTATAGAAACTACTCATCATAATTCAGGTGGAATTAGAACTTATGTAGGCGGTTTAGTAGATTTCGGTGAAATGTCTGTTACAGTTAATTTAGATCCTGATAAAGACGATGCAAGCAATAAAAAGCATATTGCATTAAGAGATTTAGCAGAAACTCCTAATGACGATCCTGTAGCAAATACAACTAAATTCAAAATTATATATTCTGATTCTAGTGCAGACGTATTTAGAGGAGTTGTAACTTCTTTTGAAACGTCAGCTCCTATCGATGGAGTATTATCAGCTACTATTACTATTAAAGTAACAGGTGATATTACATATAGTTAATTAACACAAGGGCTCTGCCCGAAAGGGCAGGGTGTTTTTAAAAATGGCAGATAAAGGCAGAAAAGTAACGATTAAGGGCGTCATTTATGAAGAAAATGACTCTTCTTCTGATATTTACGAATCTAAACCTAAAAAAAAGGTTAAGTTCGATAAAGTAGCTGATTCTATTGGATCAGAAGTTACTTCTCAAGCTACTCAATCAGGAGTTCAGGCTGTTATACAATCTATACAAACACAAGCAAGTTCTTTAGGAGCAAGCGGTTTAATAGCAGTAGGATCAGCAGGAGCTTTTCAAGTTGAGCATATACATGACCATTCAAACCATGTAATAGAAAAAGCTACACCAATGATACAAGAATTATTAGAAACAGGAACAATAAAAGACACAATACCTGAAGGTCATAGTAAATACGGACAAGATATTCCAAAAGTAGATTCTGTATTAGGTATTAAAGTTGGTGAAGCTAGGAAACAAGCCATTGAAGAAAAGAATAAAACAGATGAAGAAAAAGCGATAGAAGAACAATTTAGAAAATCAGTGCAACCTCCTAATCCGAATAATACGGATAGTGATGGTAGTGTAACCTCCATAAGTGAACGTAGTAGGAGCATGACATAGTGCATATAGAAATCATATATGAACATATAAAAGAGCATATAATAGGCGTTCTAATCGGTTTAGGAGGACTAATTGCAACGATTAGTATGTTCATGCCAAAAAACAGCAAAGCAAAAAAAATAATAGATTGGTTTAAAAAATGAGATTACAAGAATATTTAGCGTTAGCAGGATTAATTATTGTTTTATTAATAGCTAGTTTAACAAGGGCTGATTATATTTATGATTATACTGCTGTTCTTGGAGAAGATAATTATTTTATACAAGATAATGAAACATTCTATTACGATATTTTTGAGATTCAATCAGAGTTGAACACTATTGTAACTTTTGAAAACTATGACGCAAATTTAGGCGACTATGATGATCCTTATTTATACTTATATATATTAGAAAATAATTCTTTCAATGGAATAAATAGTTTAAATCAATCTTACGTTCTTTATGATGAAGATGACGATGGCAACTATAGTGTGAATGAAGGTTTGTATTTTTATCTTGAAGATGTTACATTCGATAATCATTTGATAGCAATGGTAACGAGTTATGATCCTGAACAAACAGGAACAGTAGATTTTAAAATTTATAGTAATAATGAGCTTTCGGTTATACCCGAACCACAAGCAGTAGGTTTAATCTTACTAGGTGGAGCTAGTTTATTATTATTTAGAAAGAGGTAGTTATGATAAGATTTGGTAATAAATATAGTTTAGAAGTTTCTGTAGATAATAGTACATGGACAAGTATTCCTGATATGGTTTCTTTAACAATGCCTACTATTAGTAAAGATAACATTGAAACAACTAACCATGACAGCGAAGGCAATCGAACTTTTGTTGGAGGTTTAGTTGATAATGGAGAAGTTGTATTTACTTCAAGATCGGAGTTATATACTACAGGAGAAGGTTATGGTAATTGGAATCCTCAATTAGCTAATGGTAATCCTTCGCAAAATAGGTCTACTGTTACAATAGATGGTCATACTTACACTACAACTACTGCTAATAAATTAACTTCTATTCACACAAACAAAGATTACAAAACAGCTTTTCCTTATGAAGAAATAAATATTAATGGAACTTTTAGAAACACAAAAGTAAGTAATGCAGGAACAGGTATATTAAGATCAGATGTATCAGTAGCTCATAAAGGTACAGGTTGGACAACTGATGGTTCTTCTACAAATGCAGGTGTTACAATAGATCATACAACTACACCTAAAAGAATAGTAGTAGACGCTTCAAATGACGAAAATCCTCCTCACGCTTATATGAATAAAGCTAAAATAGCAAAGGATAGCGGAACAGGTACAACAGGTTTAGATGTTTTTAGAAAAACAGGCGAGAAGTATCAGTTTGAATATACAGTTCATTCCTTTTCACCTGAAAATAATGAGAGATTTTTAATTTTAAACTATGGTAAATCTACTGCTAATGGAGGTTATTTGAATAGCGGAACAGCAGGCATGAGAATACCAAGAAGCGTAGGAGATCATAAAGTTGCATTTATGAGCGGAGGTCAACCCGCTTTGTCCATGTTTGTAAATAATACAGATATTAGTATGAGCGGTTTAAAGCTTTATAGATTTTTTAGTTGGTGGGACTTGATGAAAGAAGACACAAATTTATACGGAAGAATCAAAAACAACGATAATGAGGTTGAATCAACTTTTGACTGTTGTGTTTATGGTCAGGAACAATCTGTTCCTATAGATGACTATGTAGAAACAACAGTTTCTTTAAAGATAAAAGGTGCAGTAACTTACGTTAATTAAAAATAAGGAAAATTATGGCAAAAATAAAATACAAAGGAAAAAAAGTAGAAGCTAAAATAGATAACAGGGCAATGATGAAGTTTGAATTAAATGGAGGAACAATAGGTCAATTTGAAACACAACCTATTACGGCTTCTATTAATTTAGCTTGTGCTTGTTTAGGTTTAGAGGGAGATCCGTTAGATCATGCTAACGATTTGCCTAATTTGAACGAGTTACCTGCTATTATGAGGGATATTATTGAAGAAAGTGGTTTGAATAAAACTGAAGATGAGGAAGTTGACTCAAAAAAAGAGAATGGCTAGAGGCAATAGCTCTAGCTAAAATATGTTATGGACTAACAAAAGAGGAGTTCTTAAATGCAACTAAAGATGAAATGGAAGCGTATCATAAAATTTATGAATTGGTTAGGGAAAGAGATGAAACTAATTACGCTAAAATTTGTTGGATACTTGCAGAAATTAATAGGAATGATAAGAAAAAGCCTCGACCATATAAAATTGAAGACTTCATGCCTCAAAAATCTAAAGATAATAAAAAGGTTAGCAAAAAAGAATTTGAAACAAAAATAGCTAAATTTAGAGTAGCGTTAGAACAAATGAGGTCTTACGGGTAATGGCAACAAAAATCGGTAGTTTATTTGGTGATATAACACTAAATACGAAACAACTTGATAAAGATATAAGAAAGGCGAATAGGAAGCTAAAAGCTTTTGGTAGATCTGCAACACAAGCAGGTAAATCTATGGCTTTAGGTTTCGGTACGCCTGTTGCTGTTTTTGGTGGTACTGCTCTTAATGTTTTTCAAAACTTTGAACAGGAAATGGCTAAAGTAAAAGCTATTTCAGGTGCGACAGCAGAAGAGTTCAAAATGTTGGAAAAAAATGCTACTGATTTAGGTGCTACTACAAGATTTACTGCTACTAATGTATCAGAATTACAACTAAATTTTTCTAAATTAGGTTTCTCTGCAAAAGAAATAGAAAAAGTTACAAAAGCAACTTTGAATCTAGCTCTTGCAACAGGAGAAGACCTTGCAGAATCTGCAAGAGTATCCGCACAAACTTTAAGAGGATTTGGTTTAGAAGCTAGTGAAATGCCTAGAGTAACTGATGTTATGGCAAAAGGCTTTAGTTCATCTGCCCTTGATCTTTCAAAATTTGATACTGCTATGGCAAATGTATCTGCTTCGGCTAAATTGTCAGGAATATCATTAGAAAGAACAACAGCAATGCTAGGTGTACTAACCAATAGAGGTATTGACGCTTCTAGTGCAGGTACAGGCGTTCGTAATATGTTGCTAAAATCATCTGAAGCAGGTTTAACTTTTGATGAAGCATTAGATAAAATAGCTAACTCATTAGATCCTGCTTCTACAGCAATGGATTTATTCGGCATTCGTGGAGCAACAGTTGGTGTTACTTTAGCATTAACGCAACAAGAAACTGAAGCATTAACAAAAGAACTTATGTTGTCGGCAGGTTCTGCTCAAGAGATGGCAGATATAATGGACGCTACGTTACAAGGTTCGTTATTCCGATTGAAATCTGCTTTTGAAGGTGTTCAGCTTGAGTTAGCTAAAAAATTAGCTCCTGCGGTTGGTGATTTTTTGGACAAAATGGCTGATTTTATGTCACAAAACAAAAAAGCTATTGCAGATTTATTAGTATTAGCAGGAAAAGTAGCGGTAGTTGGTAGCACAATAGGAGTTTTGCTTGTAGCAGTAGGTCAAGCTTCGTTTTTGTTAGTAAATATGTCAGGAGCGGTTAGTGTTTTAGCTAAATTATTTAATATAGCAGTAGCTCCTTTAGGTATGCTAACAAAAGGACTAAAAGGTTTTAATTTAACATTAGGTGTTACCAAAGTTTTAACATTTGGGAAACAGCTAGGTGCATTAATTGTTATAGTTGGAGTTCTGAAAGGCATTATTGAGTCTTTTAGTAGCGGAAATACTGATTGGAAAGAAGCTATCGTAAACGCCTTTGTAGGAATTGCTGTAGCTGTCGAGTTAGTTATTGATAGTATATCTAAACTTATAAACAAAATATCAACAGCAACTAAAAAACTTATCAAAATGGTTGAGCCTACAAAAAACGCTCAAACAATGAATGATTTATTAGACAAATATGGAGTAAAAAGAACTCAACTTACAAGAGCTCAAAGAACCGCTTTCGGTAAGGGTGAACTCTATAAAGGGCAAACCCTTGAAGAATTTTTAATTGAAGGACAATTCGATCCTAGCAAAATTTCGGGTCAATATAAACAAAGAGAAAAAGCTAAAGATTCTTCATTCGTTGATATTAAAGCTTTATTTGAAAAAAGGAAAAAAGACTTTCAAAATATATTAAGCGGTGAAACGAATATTATGTCAATGTTCGATCTTGGGTTTAAAACTAATCAAGAGGGTGAAGGTGCAGGTGCAGGTGGACAAACAGGTGCTGATGCAGTATATGATGCAGAAACTGAAGCTAGATTAGCAGAAGCTAAAAAACAATTAGAACAATTAGGAAAAGCAACATTAGACACTAATAATGAATTTACAGTATTCGCAAATTCTTTGAATACTAGTTTCAAAAAAGCATTACAAGATACAATTACAGAAACTAAAGTTACTAAAGAAGATATGTCCGCAACAGTTGGTATGATGACAGACGGACTAACCGAACAATTCCAAAACTTTTTCAATGGAACTAAAACAGGATTCAAAGATTTAGCTAAATCAATTTTATTAGAGCTACAAAGAATAATAATTAAAAAACAAATAACGAATAAAATTCTTGGAATAGCGTTTCCTAGTTTAACTAAAGAAGATGGAGCAGGGGTACAAATTCCTATCGAAGGGACTAACTTTGATGGAGGGTTCGTTAAAAAAGGATCAACTTATTTAGTAGGAGAAAGAGGTAAAGAATTATTTACGCCTTCTATAAATGGAAGAATAACTCCGAACGAAAACATAGCAGGAAATCAAGCTACTGTTAATTTTCATATAACTGCTACAGATTCAAAGAGTTTTGACGATCAAATGGCACAGAGGCAACAAATGATAGTAGGAATGGTAGAACAAGCATTTAACTCTCAAGGCAAGGTAGGTATTTATGGCTAATTTTCCAACAAATCCGCAACCTGCAAGAATAAGAATTGGCTCAAAGTATCAGAGCGTAGAAAGTCAGACTCTTAGTTACAATAGACAGGTTGCTTCAAGAGGTGGACACAGATGGTCTTTTTCTTTACAGTATTCACCCCAAACGCAAAGCAATTTTGTAGAGCTTTTCGCATTTTTACAAAGCCTAAAAGGTCGTTATGGTAGCTGTAATTTTACACTTCCAAACTATGCACAACAATCTACTTTAAGTTTTGAATCAGGTTTTACTACTACTCAAGTTGCAGTTCAAACTTCAAATGGATCTCTAGTAAAAGTAAAAAACGCTGACACAGGATCAGTATTTAGAAAAGGAGATTTTTTTAAATTTAGCGGTCATTCCAAAACTTATATGATAACAAAAGATATAACAGTTACTGAATCTATGGTTACAGGAGATGACGATATAGATTTAGAATTTTGCCCTGCACTACAAAGACAGGTTGGTGTAGATGAAGATATTACAATAGGTGCTACATTCAAGGTCGCTCAAGCTTCTGACGAGTTTTTTGTAGATTATCCTGAAAATAAAACATACACAACGCAGATTGAGTTGAGAGAAGTTGTTGACTCGGGAAGCGGTGGACAATCGGTATATTAATGGCTAGGAATATAAATGATCTTGTTAAAACGGAAGTTGAGAGCGGTAAATTTGTAAACGCTCATTTAATTTCATTAAGCCTCTATGATCCTGTTGGTAACATAGAGTTTCATTATCATGTAACAGATTATTTTAAAGGAATACAGTATAATAATAACTATTATGATCCTGCAGGAAACTTGTTAAATATTTCAGGATTAAGTGAGGGGAATAAATTTGAAATACAAAAAATTAACTTAACATTGAGCGGTATATCAAGAATATTCATATCTAGTTTATTAAATTTAAAATATACCTCAAGAGATATAACTGTATTCAAACAGTTTTATAGAACAACTAGCTCAAACACTTACCAAAATTTATATGAACCAATAGGAACTCCTGTTGAAATTTTTCATGGAAGAATAGATAGTCCTACAATAAATGATGATCCTGAAAATGACGTAACAACAGTTAGCCTTTCAGCTACTAGCATTTTTGCTGATTTTGATAAAAAAGCAGGCAGACACACTAATGATACAGAACAGAAATTCCATCACCCTAACGATAATTTTTTTAAATTATGGGGTAAAATAGATGAAGACTTAATTTGGGGCAAAGAAGACTAATGCGTTTTGAAAAATGTAATAATAATAAGGTTACAAATTGGTCTACTAAAGTTTTTGATTTTTGTAATGAGATTAACTTGAAACCATTTTTATGGAATGAAAGAGATTGTTTTTCAATTATATGTTCAGTTGTAGATGTAATGTATAATACTAATTATTATGAAGAACAATTAAAATATAAAAGAACGCCTAGATCAGCTATTAAATTTTATAAAGATAAACAAGTATACAACAGTCTTTTAGAAATAGGATTCAAAAAAGAAAAAGATAAATCTCAAGTCGGTGACGTTTACTATAAAATAGATGAAAATGGAAAAGAATGTACGGCTATAAATTTGTATAGTCATGTACTAATGGCGAATGAAAAAGACGGATTTTATACAGTACGAAAAAAATTAATTAACGATAATTTAACTTTGATGAGAATATAATGCCTCAAATACCTTTTGTTTCTAGTGTAATAGCATGGTTTACAGGATTACCTGCAATAGTGCAAGGTATGATAACTTCCTATGCTATTAATAAAGTATGCGAAGAGCTAGGAATGTACGATCAGGATTTTTCTTCTGCAAGTTATGAAAGAGGAGTTAAAGCTAATAATACTAAAAATACTTATCCAATTCCTATTATTTATGGTGAAAGAATAGTTGGCGGTTCTGAATATAGATCTATAGAAGGTGAAGATAATAAACATTTACATAGAATACTATGTTTATGTGAGGGTGAAATAGATTCTATACCTAAAATATTTTTGAACGATAAGGATATAGATACCATTCCTGAATATAACGCTTTAGTTAGAGTGGACAAACACACAGGGGAAGAAAGCCAAACAGTTAATACTAACGCTTTGTCTGAAATAACAAAATGGGACTCAAGCATGACTGCTAATGGTTTGGCTTATATTCACATGAGATTAACTTTTGACAGAGATGTATTTACTTCCATTCCAAAATTTACAGCATTAGTTAAAGGCAAAAAAGTTTATGATCCAAGAGATAATACACAAGCTCAAAACAATCCTAATAGTTACAAATGGAGCGATAATCCTGTTCTTTGTATTTTAGATTATTTAACTAATACAGTTTATGGAAGAGGCATTTCTTACGATTTAATAGATATAGATTCTTTCAAAGATGAAGCTGATTATTGTGATGAAACTTTTGAATACAAAGATTCAAACAATCAAATTGTAGAACAAAAGAGATATACCTGTAATGGTGTTATAAACCCTGATGATAAAGCTTTAGATAATATTAAAAAATTATGCTCATCTTGTAGAGCTGTAATTATTCCTCCTGCTGAAAAATATGTAATAGCTATCGATAGACCTGCTGTTGCTAGTTTTACATTTAATGAAGACAACATAGTTGGAAGAGTTGTGTTAAGCGGAGGATCATTAAGAGAAAAGAAAAATCAGGCAAGAGTTAGATTTTTTGATAAAAATAACAACTATGATGAAGCTATTCATGTAACTAGCAGTCAAGATTTTATTAAAGAAGATAATGATCAGTTATTGACAGCAGAATTAAAATACTCAATGACAGATAGCTACACAAGAGCTAATTATTTATCTCACGTTCACTTAAAAAGCAGTAGAGAACATTGGAAAATACAGTTTATAGCTACCCTTGAAGCGATACAAGTCAAAGTAATGGACGTTGTCTATATTAAAAGTAAACTACTAGGTTGGGATTCAGGCTCATTGGAAGATGGAAAACTGTTTAGAGTTTCATTCATGGAGTTTTTGCCTGATGATACAATTAGAATACAAGCTGAAGAATATGACAGTAGCGTTTATACGCCTTCATTAGACACCCCTCCAACTCAACCTGACACAAACCTACCTTCTGTGTTTGAAACGAAGCCTGTGACTAATTTACAAGCGTCTAGTGCAGAAGAAGATGGTGGGTTAGCAATCGCTAATGACGGAACATTAATTAGTCAAATTTTTGTTACTTGGGATAAACCTAGTTTAGCTTATATTATGCATTATGAAGTAGATTTTGCAATGAACTTACCTAGCGGTTTGAACAGATATTCAAGAGCAACAACAACAGATACTCAATTTTTCTGCTCTCCTGTTGCTGATAAAAGACCTTATTTAATTAGAGTTCGTGCTGTATATATAACAGGTAGAAAATCAGAATATACTAGCATTCTACATATAGTTGAGTCAAAAAGTAGAAAACCTATTAGACCTGCTAGTTTATCATTTTCTGTAGGTAGAGAATTTGCTCAAGTTTTACATTTTGAACTAAATACAGACGAAAGAGATGTAGCAGGGTATAAAATAAAATATGAAGACTATGCTGATGGAGATACAGAAATTAGTTTAATAAATGAAGATGCTTGGCAAAATATGGAACGATTGCACGAGGGACTAGTTTTGAGCTCACCTTATGAAACTAATTTATTACCACAGGGAGCTTATAATTTTGCTATAAAAACAGTTGATACAAGTGGAAATGAATCAGAAACAGCAAGATATTTAGCTAACGCTGTTGTAGAAAATTCACCCATAAAAAATATACTTGACGCTTTTTATCCTAGATTAGCAGGTTGGTTGACAGTTGGTTCTATTGATACTTCTAAATGTGAAGTTAATGAAGTAACAGGAAGCATACAAACATTAGGAACAACAGAGTGGCAAGATTTAGGTACTACAACATTTGCAGGGGCAACTTCTTGGGATATAAATGGAACAACTTCAGATCTTGTATATACAACTAATGGTAACTTTTTTACTAAATCAGATGGAACAGCTACAGAATTAACTTATAGACCTAGTATTCAGGTTCAAGGTTTTGGAGAAAAAGTTGTAGAAATAGCATACTCTTCAGATGGTTCAACTTTTGGAAGTTACACTACGTCAGTTGACACAGTTACAAATAAAGGCATAAAAGTAAGAGTTACTTTAACAGGAATTAATGCAACATTAAATTCATTAGCTATTTTATTAGATGGTAGAGGCATAGAAGAAGAAATAATTGAAGTTAATACTTCTAATTTAGAAGGAACGACAGGGGTTAGAAAAATTGCTTTAACTAATAATTTTAACTCGATTAGGCAAATTAGTGCTACATTCGTTGGAAACTATGCAGGTTATTCTTATGTAGTAAGTAATAAAACCGCTACAAATTCAGCAGGTGCTTTATCTCCCGAGTTAAAAATATACGATAGTAGCGGTAATTTAAGTGACGCAGTTTTAGATTTATTTATAAAAGGATTTTAATAATAACAAATTTTTGTTACATTTAATGATATGAGTGCAAAGTTTCCCGTAGATAAAAAAATAGATTTAGAAAGAGTTAATCATAATGTAGATACTGTCGAAAGTGCTAGACAGGTTATGATAGAGCTAACCGATATTATTACCGATCTTATAAATTGTATGAGACAACCTAACGGAATGATTAAATTAGGAGGATTCGCTTATACAGATACAGTTAGCAGTGTTGCTAAACAAATAGATCAACAAGTCCTACAAAATGTAATAAATGAGGCTTGTATAGTTTTACAATGTATAGAATCTACACATTTAGCAAATGGTTCAGTTATTGGTGATAATATAAAAGACAATCAAATTACTTTTGATAAATTATATACTACTGCTTTTGAAAGTGATGGTTCTACTAAAAGTGCTATTTTGCCTAGTATTGATTCTTTCCCCGGAAGATACAATTTAGATGAAGACCCATCTTCTGCAGTAGACCAATATGTAACTTCAGGATTAGCAAAACAATATATAGATGCAAATATTAGTCCTGAACTTCCCAATAGTTTTACAGGTGCAGTACCCGTTAGTGACAATTATCCCGAAGGTAGTTACCTTTATTTTTCAAGAGGTCATGCAAATGTTGAAACAGGAATAAATTTAGAACAAAATCAATTATTAGTTGGCGTTCAACTAGATCACAAAGCAGGCGGAGACTGTTATATGAAATTATATTATGTAGAACTTTAGGATTATTATGAGCCATATAAATGAAGATACAAGCAAGCCTATGGATATATCAAATTCTGATAAAGAATTTATAGTAGGTCAATTTGGTACAACTAGTAAATTTTTAAAAGCACAGCAAGCAATATATAAAGCTTCTGCTATTTGTAATCATATAATAGAAAAATATAATCAACCAAATAACATAGTTAGAACAGACGAAAATAATGTTATTGATGCTTATCATCTTCATGGCACGATTGATGGAGATTGTTTAAGGGGTAATAGTATTGGAGGAGTAGATTCAAACGGAAAAACAAAATTTAAAAAAAGAACTATTGAAACGCAACATTTAAAAGACTCTATTGTAGATAGATATTCCACTTCACCTGAAAGTTTTGATGAAACTGTTGGAAAGGTTCAAAACGATAAATTAGCAAATGCTGATGTAGTTGTTATGATTGTAAATAAATATTTAAAAATTGGAACAGAATCTGAAGTTACTTCTACAAGAGCGGGTATTCATATCCAAGACTTAAATATTCCTTCAGGTTTTGAATCAAAATTTGTAAAATACCCGACTCAAAATTTAATTTCATTAGCTATTAAATGGACAGGTTCTGACGCAGATGATTATTGGAACATGATCTCAAATAGCGGTATGCCAGTACATGGTCAAGTATATGGAGTAGAAACTGTAAACGCAAATGGTAAATATGTATTAACAGGATTTAAAATGAATCGAATTTTTATAAGGTCTAGGGGTAGTAGTTGGAGTTCGCACCCTGCAGGTAATAAAACAATGCTTACTAGGTATGATAGAAACGCTACATTATATAGCAGAAAGTTAGGATTTGAGCAACTTCCTTAAAATGAGGTCATAATTATGTCAAGTGGATACACACCAACAATCTTTCCAACTACAGATAATATTGATAAAACAAAGTATGATGAAGGTACTGATGTAATATTAGATGCTAGATTAAATTTATTGAACGTGATGAAAAACTTAAGAGATATTATAAATTCTGCTAATCATGATGGCGGAGTCTTAATATCAGATGCAAGTAATAAAATAGCAAAAGTGCATTTAGAAAATGCAGTTACAAGTAGTCATATTCAAGCAGAATCTGTAACAGGAGATATGATTAATGGACAGCAAATTGAAAAAGACCATATTGCAGATAACACGATTGAAAAAAGACATTTGAATTTTATAGATACAGAGCTATCTACTGCAACAGATAAAATTTGCACAACTAAACATGTAAGAGATTATGTTACCTCCAAAAGCCCAAAAGTAACAGGAACAATATACGTTACAGATTGGATAGGTGGCTATAGTTTTATTAATGGTCAACCTTACACGCCTCAAACTTTTGCTTATGGAACTTCCAATGTAAACGGACAGTCAGGTACAGACCGAGTAATAGTTGGAATTAAATTTCAAAATCATTGGGTAAAAACAGGTAGCAACTTAACTTATATGAACTCAAGCTTACATACCCCTTCGTTTGGAAATTGGAATGAGTACGCTAGTGCTAATGCAAGATATGGTATTAGACCAAGATTTAAACTTTATTATCAAGAATTAGAAGTAGAATAAAAAAAGGAAAATATGAAAAGATTAAATGAAGAAGATATAGAAAGAATACAAGAATTAGAAGTAGATCAGTTGAATTATGTTATAATGAGAATGTTTCCTAACTCTATGGTAGGTTCTCATTTTATGTGTGAAGGTGTTGCTGATGCTAACCTAAATGATATGCCTCCTAGTTGGATTATTAGTTGGAATGTTCCCAATATAAATAAACCTACTAAAGCAGAAATACTTGAAGCATGGGCAGTATTACAGCCAAGTTATGAAAGGCAATTTAGTTATATACCTGAACCTGAAGAATTACCCGCAGTAGAAAAATTATCTATACAAGACTTACAACAAGAAGTAGACTCATCTAATTCTAGTGAATAATTTATACGTTAGTGTGTTGGCGTAGGGTTGTAATTCCCTTTCCTGTCAAGGTTGCGAGAATCCTGATAAAAAATACACAAATCTCGCTCTATTTTTCCCGAAAAAAAAGTAACTTTTTTTGTATTTTATGCTTGCGATAGTTATAAAAATATGTAATACTATGTTCACAATGAAGATTAAACTACAAACTAAAGGGGACAAAAAAATGGAAAAGCCTGTAAAATTAATTGTTACAAGAACTTGGAATGGTTGGAAAAATAATTCTGATGGAGAGTTAGTTCCTGTATCTAAAAAGAAATCTAATACTTTCTATTACGAAAATGAAAAATTCGCATTAATTGAAATGAAGAATTTTAAAGCAATGGGTTGCAAAGTAAAATTAGTATAAAAAAATGTTAAAAGGAGACAAAAAAATGAACGAAGTAGATTATGATTATAGTGAAGTTGCAAATATTGGAGATTATGTTAAGGCTTGGAATTTTGAGCCAAGAGAAGGTCGCTCTGATTCTTACTTAATTGGTAAGGTTATTGATAAAGTTTCTCATCTTAATGGTGATGTTCCTTATTATCATTACAAGGTTCAATGCGTTCGATACGCTGATGGTGGTAGAGAAGAATATAATAATGAAGTATTTTATGTTCCATTCAAAACTACTTTTGATTATGCAGATCGAGTTACATTACTTAAGTTGGCTAAAGAGCCTAAATCAGCAAGTGATTTAATTATTGCATACGAGCAAAAATCAGATGGCACATACGAACCATTTGTTGTATAAAAAATATTATAGTTAAGTTAAGAGAGAGCTTCGGCTCTCTTTTTTTTTTTTTTCATTTTGAATTTGTATTTTATGCAACTTTAGTTTTTACTATACTAAAATAAATGGAGATTAATAATGAATATATTTGTAACTTCCGATTGTTACGTTACTTGTGCGAAAGAGTTATGTGACAAGCATGTAGTGAAAATGATCCTTGAGTCAGGTCAAATGTTATCGACTGCTCATCGTTTGTGTAATGGTAAAAGCAATGTTTATAAAACTTCTTTCAAAAATCACCCTTGCACGATATGGACACGAGAAACTCGTAGTAATTATATATGGCACTATAATTTATGGCTATGTATGAATGATGAGTATCTTTATCGTTATGGCAAAATACACCAAACGTACAAAAGTTTAGGCAATGCTTTAGCTTACGTTCCAAGTTCTATTCCTAAAGGTTATATGACGCCTTTTCCTTGTTGTATGCCTGACGAGTATAAGATTAGCGATTGCGTTCATACTAACTATCGTCATTATATTAATCATAAGCCATTCAAAAAAGTATGGACAAAAGCTGAAGAACCTTCGTGGCATAAAAAAAATGTTATTAATGCTTGCTAAAATACAACTATAATAATATAGTATTATTACAATGATTAAAAAAGGAGATATTCAAATGAGCGATTCAGCTACAAAATTATTATTACTTCGTGAAGAAAGAAAAGAATTAGTCCGTCAATACAATGCTACTCGAAGAGAGTATGATCGTATGTCTATTCAAAATCCTAAAAGGGAAAAACTTAAAAAGATTATGGCAAGTAAGTTGGAAAAATTATCTAGCATGACAAACTTATGGGAGGTGGAAAATGATTGAGTTAAGTGCAGGTATGTGGGCGAAACTTTTCGCAGTTCTTATGATGATTGAATCAGGCGGTGAGCCTGATCCTGCATCTGCTGTTGGAGATAATGGTGCAAGCGTTGGTGCGTTGCAGATTCAAATGGCAGTTATTGAAGATGTAAATAGGGTTTATAGGACTCAATATGATTCTGATGATAGAAAGTGCATTGAAACTAGCAAAGAGATTTGTAGGAAGTATTTGACGTATTGGATCAATCGTTATCATAAAAACACAGGAAACGAAGTCATTCTTAATGATTTTGCATTATGTTGGAATGGTGGTTGCCATTGGTACAAAGCTAAACCCAACAGTAGTCAATATATTGCTTTACAAAAATATAACGAAAAATTTGTGAGGTTTTATGGCAGACTTTGATTTTATAAAATTAGTTCAAAACTCTTTGATTGATATAGGATTTAACGAAGAGGAAACACTATACACTCTTCGTGACTGTTATGATGATCTTAAGGAATCAGATGAAAAGCACTATGATGATGTTTTCCACGATTATTTTCCTCAAAAAATTTATTTAGATTTCGAACTTGATACACATGGAAAATTAGTAGGAAGGTTATTAACGTGGGAAGATGTTTTAAAATATGGGGCAATGTTAGATGAATGAGTTTGAATCGTTTGTACCCTTTTTAATTTATTTTATGTTAGCGAGTGTTTTCGCTGATTGGTTCATAAATCATACAGGAAGGAAATGAAATGTCAGAATTAGAAATGTTACAAAAAATGTTGGAAGAAAAAAAATCGGACATTGAATGGGTAGACAAGAAAAAGAAACAACATCTGTTAGAATTAGAAATGATTCAAAATAGAATTACCCTTATTCAACAAGTCAATTCTGAAGGCAACGAATAAGTGCTTGAGGATTGGCAAGAAAGAGAAATATGGGAGGAGGAAGAAGTTCGTTACGCTGAAGAGCGTCATGCTGAAATGATAGCTGACGAACCTTCTCCCTTTTGTCCTGAATGCACATATCTACCTGCTAGATGTAATTGTATGGTTTATGGCAGAAAACTGTTTCCAAGCGAACGTGAGCCTTATGATTGGCAAACAAGAATGAAACCTTTACATAACGAAGATTATATTGAAATAATGTTATGGCAAGATTGGTGTTCCGAAAAGGGTGAGCAATGGAGACTACAAAATTGTATTCAATACGAAGTTGTTCATATAAAAGATGAGATTTTAGATAATGGTCAAGTAGTACCTAACTATGAAATAAGAGAAAAAGGAGATAAAAATGAGTAGCAAGGAAGTAGTACACTATACAAATGCAAGAAACGGAAGGGTATATTTATCTTTCTTTAATTGTAAAACACATACCTGTCTTTCAAAAGACTCGGAGGGTATTATGTTAGATATTCCTATCGAGTTTGCGGAACAGATAGCAATGAAAATACAATATGAAAATGAGATTGAGGGAATGGCAAAACAACATGGGGAAAAACAATGATTAATATTAATTTAGCAGGTACTTCGTTTGTTAAAGATGAAGTTTTCAAAGAAGTAAAACAAATTAAGAAAACAGTTTGGTGTGCTGTTAAAAAAATTAAACTCAAAGATGGAGATGAAAATTTAGAATATGACGCACATTATGGTATATGGGCAAATGGAAAAAAAGAATTGCATTTAGGCTATATTCCTCAAATGAAAACAGTTCAAAGGTATATGGGAGAAGCCTTCAAAAAACAAGATAGGTTCAAACACGATTGGCAATACGACCGATCAAAAGCAATAAGGAAAATTAGAGATAATGTAACTGTAGATATAGTAAGAAATAATTTACCTGTTTATTGCAAGTTGGAATCACTATATCAAATGAAAGAACAAGGAATATGGTCTGTAGTTGTGAGTTTTGACTATGATGTGTAGAAAGGAGAGATAATTGAAAACAGGTTTTATGTTGTTTAAAGATCATATTGAGATAGTACAAAGCTTGAGCGATAAAGACGCAGGATTGCTCTTTAAATACATTTATGAGTACGCAACGTATCAAACCATGCCTAAAAAAGAAAACGCCTTATATCCGCTATTTTTAGCGTTTAAGCTATCAATAGATAGAAATGATAAACAGTATGAAGAAATGGTTGAAAAAAGAAGAAAGGCAGGTAGGAAGGGTGGTTTAGCAAAGCAAAGCAATGCTAACCAAAAGCAAGCAAAAGCTACCCTAAAACAAAAACAAAAACTAAAATATATAGAAGGAGACGAATGATGACAGAAAAAGAATTACCGCACAATGAAGAAGCCGAAAGAGGTTTAGTCGCTAGCGTATTTATTGATTGGGACAAATGCTTATATAAAGAATATGTATGTGACGTAAAAAGAGAACATTTTTATAATAAAGAAATCGGTACTGTTTTTCATTATATGCAACAGTTTGTTAATGATGTTCCGCAGGGTTATGATCCTATTACTTTTAAAAATTGGTTAGAGAATAATAATTTATTAGTTAAGGTTGGCGGAATAGATAGTCTGTTAAAATTACAAGACAGTAATGTTCTTCCTTATCATACGCAACACTATGCTAGGATTATCACTAATGATTATAATTTAAGAAAAGAAATAAAACAGATAGAAAACTGTTTAGGAAAAGCCTACATAGGTGAAAGTGTAGCAGATGAGTTAGTAGGCTTGTTGACAGAGCAACCAATTTCAGAAAAACATAAATCAGCAGAAGATATTGAGAAAGAATGGGATCAAGCTAGAGAAGGCAAAAGAGTTTGTATTCCTACGCCTTATCCTAGCATGGATAGACAAACAGGCGGTATTCGTCAAGGAATGGTAACTATTTTTACAGGAAGATCGAAAAGCGGTAAATCTATGTTCTTGGCTCATTGGTATAATTATTTAGCAAGAAAAGATATACCCATTTTAGCAGTACCTTTAGAAGATAAATACGATATAACCATAAAAAGAATGTCCGCTAATCATGGAGGGTTCAATGTTAGTGAGCTAGATAGTGGAGGTCATTATTATCTACACAATGCTAAATGGGAATGGACACCTACACCTGAACATAGATTAGAGCAAGCGAAAAAGTCATTGCAAGAGGTTTGTAAACAGAAAGTATATTTTTATGATCGTAAATGTACGCCTCAAAAATTGAAAGGCATAGCAAAAAGATATAAGGCAAAACATGATATTCAAGCTATGTTCGTTGATGGAGCTAAAGATTTATTAAGACCTAGCGGAAAATATAATGACGTAGGGTTTGATGAAGAAATAAGTCAATACTTGTGTTCAATAGCTGAAGAATTAAATATAGCGGTTATTAGTATACATCATTTGACTAAAATAAGTGATGATGAACGTATTAACGTGAATCATATTAGAGGTAGTGGAAATATCGTTGGAGATGCTAGGGCAGTATATGCTCTACAATCTAGCGGTATAAAAGAAAAACTATACGAATGCAATCATAATCCAAATTATTGTAGCGAAACAGGAAAATTAACTTCTAGAATATTTGAATGTCTTGTAAATAATCATGGTTCAACTGCTATGAAAATATTAGATACAAATCTTTCTAGGTGTCAATTTACAGTTGCAAAACAAGAAATAGATTAAAATAATAGTTGCATTTATATAACTAAAGGTAGATAATAATATAATGAAAATAGGAAAAAATAGATGTAATGCTTATTCTAAAATTAGAAAAGCAAGTCAAGATGGAAATATAGGTGTTGTTATTGATAATCATAATCAAAACAAGTTCCATCTATGTAGAGTAAGAAGAAATGACAATGTAAAATGTACAGGAAAAGAGATTAATGGGAAATACGCTATTGTATTTTGGGATAATCTAATTAACAAAATAGGAGAAAGTAATGATAATTAAGTATGAAGATAATGGTAGTTCTAAAAATAAAGGAATGAAGCAAGGCATATATGACGCAGTATGTTATAGTGTTATCGATATGGGAACAACCGAAGGCAAATATGGTAAAAAACGCCAAGTGCTTATAGGGTGGAAGTTATTGAATGAGTTCTATAAAGATAGTACGGACATGGTGAGATACTCGCAGTTTTATACTTTGTCTTTGAATCCTAAATCTAACTTGCGAAAACTATTACAAGGTTGGTTCGCCTCGGAGGAAGATCAGTCGAATTTAGATAAACAGTTCGATATGAGAAAACTACTAAATGAGCCTTGCAAATTGGTTGTTTCACCTAACCAATATGGTAAAAACTTAATAACTCAAGCGTTGCCATTTCAATCGGAAGCGACTATAGAAGATATAGAGTTCTTCGATTTAGATGAGTACGAGGGTGGGCTTTTGCCTGAATTTATAAGTACAGGAATACAATCATTAATAAAAAATTCAGATGAATACCAAGCTCGTCAAGAAGGCAAGCCGAGTTTTGAAACGATAGTAGAAGCGGAAGATGAAGATGACGTACCATTTTAATTAATATCATTAGCTCAAGCTGAATGAGTTTTGTCTCCAACATTGTTCCTGCGTGTGACAGGGTTTCAGTTTCACACAACCATTTTATTGTTAATAAAATAAGGAGAAAAAAATGATACATAATAATAGCATTAAAACGTACTACGAAGACCTAACTAAATTAAACAAAAGAGAAAAAGTTATATTTGAGTTCTTTTGTGATAATAGCGAAATAATGTTCACAGATCGACAAGTGCAACAAAAATTAGGATTCGCTGAACGTAACATGGTTCAACCTAGAGTTACCGAGTTAATCGGAAAAGGCTTGTTGGAAGAAGCAGGTAAAACTAAATGCCAAATAACAGGGAAAACAGTTAGATTAGTTAGAAAAACGTGAGAAAAAAAAGCGTAGATTACAAGTCCGCTGATAGTGGAGGTTGGAAGAATAAATGTGACGATCTTTTCCTATCTCGCTATCGTGGGCGACCTTGTATTGTATGCGGAAAAACAAGTAACGTGCAAGATGGAGGTAAAGTTAAATCTTGCGGTCATCATTTAATATTCAAAGGAACTTGTAGAAAATTTAGATATGAACCAAAAAATATAGTAGTTCTTTGTCCCTATCATCATAGTCATTACAATAGCCAAATAAGTCCGCATAGCATAACCTCAACCATAGCTCAACAACGATTTGCTCAACTTGTAAAAATTAAATTTCCAAAGCAATATAAATGGTGGCAGGATAATCAAAAGTATGCGAACAAACCATTCGATAAGTCGTGGACATATAGAGAAATGTACGAGCTTTTAGGTGGAGAGATTGTTACAAAAACAGGAAAGATAGTTGACATGAAACCAAAAAACCATATAACTAAAGTAAGGAAAAACGAACAGGGGATATAATGGAACTAGATTACGGAGTAAAAGTATTAATAGGAATAGCCTTTTTTATAGCAGTTATCGGTATGGTAGCTTTATCAATAGATGACGTTTGATATGAAAAAACAAGAGATAGTAGATGAAGCAGTTAAGAAGTATCCTGATCTGCCTACTATGACGTTGGCTAAACTGTTAATGAGTGAAAACCCTAGCGTATTTTTAAAAGTAGAAAACATTAGGGCAATGATAAGATATAGAAGAGGTAACAAGGGAGAAAGGTGTAGAAATGTGGCTAAAAAGAATTATCAGAAGACTTTTCGTAAAAATGGTAAATCGGGTTATAAAATACCTTCTTCGGATACGAGAAGAAATAAAAGCTATAAACTTGTACAAGGAAAATGGTTAATACTCTCTGATATTCATATTCCTTACCATGATGAAGAAGCATTAGAAATAGCTATATCACATGGAGAAAAAAATAACATAGATCATATACTATTAAATGGAGATACTTGCGATTTTTATAATTGTAGTTTTTATGAGAAAGATCCTACAGAAAGAGACTTATCAAACGAACTAACTAAAACAAGACAGTTCTTATCACATTTACGATTCAGATTCCCTGATGCAAGAATAGTTTACAAAATAGGCAACCATGAAGATAGATGGGAACGATACCTTTATCATAAAGCACCCGAACTTATAGGTGTAACTAACTTTGAAATGTATTATGTATTAGATATGGCAAAGTATGGTGTTGAGTTAGTGAAAAGCACACAGAAGATGAAAGCAGGAAAACATTTAACTATTTTACATGGACATGAAACAAGAAACAGTGGAGTTTACCCTGCACGAACACTACTTCAACGCACTCATGTATGCTCAATAGCAGGTCATAATCATAGGACTAGTACTTATGGTGAGAAAACTGCTGATAATAAATTTTTACATAGTTGGACATTAGGTTGTCTATGCGATATGGAGCCTGATTATATGCCTATAAATCAGTGGAATCACGGGTTCGCTATATTAGATTTAAAAGGAAATGATTTTACAGTACATAATCTTCGTATATTGAATGGGGAAGTAAAGTAACTTTAGTATTGACAGTAGTAACTATATTTACTATATAAGCAACATAAGTTATGGACACTATATTTACAGAGATGGCAGAGAAAGTAAAAAATAATACAGCTTCTGTTGAAGTGAGAAGAGCTTATGAGCTATTGAACAACCCTGACAAGATTATGGATAGTAAAGTTACAGGACTGCAAGAAATAATTGACAAGGGAATGAAAGCTCTTAAACAGAATAGGTAGATATTGAAAACTCCAAGCCAAGTTAGGAATACTCGTAAGTGGGCGAAGCTATCAGAGTATATGAGAAAGTATTACCCATTCTGTTACAACCCATTCGGAAACCATGAAGAAACGAGATTAGCTGATGACGTTCATCATATAAGATCAATCAAAAATTACCCCGAGTTAGCATACGATAAAAAAAATTTAGTTACACTTTGTCGTTCATGTCACGATAAGATCACGAAGCTAGAAAATAAAAAAGAATATGTATATTTCCTATTTGATAGACCTCAACCTCGTATAAATGGCATGGGGGTTCAAAAATCGGTAGGAGATGACGA
>CEPR01010627.1_pt1 | contig 24620 bp, 10 predicted proteins | sample 530431 | NCBI WGS metagenome assembly CEPR01 (sample SAMEA2620078, study PRJEB7988) | marine metagenome | isolation source: saline water (ENVO:00002010), including
TGATATGGTTGAAGTGGTTATTGAAAAGCCGGTTCAAAAAAGTAAAAGCGTTGAAGATGGTTGGGAAATAAAAGATAGAATGTACTATCTTAAAAACAATAGATCTCCGTTAACGTATTTAATAAGAGGTAGCAATATTTTCTGGTTTGACGAAGAGAAAGGCTACGAAAGAGAATTAAAGTACACGTCTAATCAAAGAACTTGCTTTGTTGATGAGATGAAAGGCGAGCAAAGATTAGAGCATATTATATTTCAAAACGGACAGCTTTTTGTACCTAAAAACAAAAGTGTACTTCAAAAGTTATTAAGTTTATATCACCCTCACAGAGATAAACTCTTTGAAGAGCATAAGCCTGTTGAAATAGCTGCTAACGAAATAGATGTTCTAGAACTAGAAGTAGAAGCTTTAGTTGCTGCTAGAAGTTTAGATATTGATATTGCTGAAGCGGTTATGCGAGTAGAAGTTGGCTCTGAGGTTAATCAGATGAGTTCTAAGGAATTAAAAAGAGATTTACTATTATACGCTAAAAGAAATCCTTCTTTGTTCTTAGAGTTAGTTAATGATGACAATGTTATGTTAAGAAACTTTGGTATTAAAGCCGTAGAAGCTGGATTAATAAAGTTGTCACCTAATCAAAGAGAGTTTTTATGGGCTACAAATGATAGAAAACTTATGACAGTTCCTTTTGATGAGCACCCATATTCTGCTTTAGCCGCTTGGTTTAAAACAGATGAAGGTATGGAGATATACTCCAATATTGAAAAGCGCTTAAAATAAGTGATTATTTATAAAGTTGAGCTGCCAAGTGAGGTGGCTCAACTTTGTAATAAAAATAAAATAAATGGCAATATCTATAAACACAGTATATCAAAGAGTATTGGCTATTGCCAACAAAGAGCAAAACGGTTATTTAACACCGCAAGAGTTTAATATTTTTGCAAACTTAGCTCAAACAGAAATATTTGAGCAATATTTTTACGACACTAATCAATACGGTAGAGTTTCTGGAAACAGTAAAGAGTATAGTGATATGCTCAATATATTAGACGAAAAAATAATTCCGTTTACTAAAAATCAAACTTCTTCTATAACTTCAAGCTCTGAGCCTGCTTACGCCGCTACGTTTGGTAGTACTTTAGTTACTAACGGTACGTTTGACTCTGGAATAACTAATTGGACAGCTGGTACTGCTAGTGATGAAAATGGCGGTAGTCAATTATATGATTCTGACACGCAAAGTATAAAGCTAGAAAATGACGCCGCAAACAATGTTTTTAAGTCTAAGCAAACTATTACTACTGTAGCAGGAACTCTTTATAGAGTTAAAGCTGACATTAACGCTGCCAGCTTAAATACTACAGCTACTAATGCTAATGCTACAGCTCACGTAAAAGCTGGAATTGTATCTTCTAACAAAGTAGTATCTGGCACTAGCCAATCTATAGAATTTTATTTTACAGCATTATCTACAAGTACTTCGTTAGAACTAATTATAACATGTACGGGAAACACTGGAGCCACTGATTTCGCTTTGTTTGACAATGTAAAAGTACAAGAAGCTAGCGGTAGAAAATTAAGAATATTTCCTGGAGGAAATTATCCTGGATCATTAAATAGTGCTAAAATATATATGTTAGGAACAGTAATGTATACAGATTCTAACGGTAATTTTAAAAAGCTAGATAAAGTGCTACCTAACGATTTTATACATATAAACTCTTCGCCATTAACAAAGCCTACACTTAGCAACCCAGTTTATGTAGCTGATGAGTCGCATACGGTTAGAGGTGTAGATTTAAATAGATACGAAATATCAGTATATCCTTCGTCAATATCTTCCGGAGAAATAGCTGTAAATTATATAGCAGCACCAACAAGATGTTATTGGGCTTACAATGTTGTTAATGAAAAACCATTGTATGACGCTAGTAAGTCAGTGAACTTTGAATTACATCAATCTGAGACTAATACACTAGTAAATAAAATATTACAGTTAGCTGGCATATCAATGCAAAAAGATAATATTGAAAAGTCTGCTATAGCAAGAGAAAATAAAGAAATACAACAACAAAAATCATAATAAATGGGATTAATAACAGAAACTGGTTCGGCATATTATAGCGGTAGTAATTTAGGAGGCTATCAGTTTACTTCTCTTGAAAATATTATTGATCAATTTATTATAGCGTATGTTGGAGAAGATAAAATAATAAGCAAGGTAAGAAAGCAAGATGTAGTTTTTCATGCTAAAAGAGGTTTACAAGAACTTAGTTTTGATGTTTTTAAATCTACAAAAGCTTTTGAAATAGTTGTACCTGCTACGCTTCAAATGTCATTACCTCAAGATTACGTTAATTACGTTAAACTTTCTTACACTGACAGTTCTGGTATAGAGCATAATTTATATCCAGCTAGAGTAACTAGCAATCCAGAAAAAATAACTCAAGGCGCTGATGGTAGTTACACTTTTAGCGGTGATGAAATACAAACCTCAGACTCTACAACTTGGGATAACTATAAAAGCAACACTCCTTCTGAAAACAATAAGAACGACTTTGATTACGACGACAATATTCCTGACTACAATATAGGTAGAAGATATGGTATTGATCCTGCTCATGCTCAAGTAAATGGATCTTATTATATCGATGAGTTGAAAGGTAAAATACACTTTAGCTCAAACTTATCTGGAGAAACTATAACGCTAAAATATATTAGTGATAGCTTAGGTACAGACGCTGAGATGCAGGTTCATAAGTTTGCAGAGGAAGCAATGTATAAATATATAGCTTACGCTATATTATCTACTAGAGCTAACGTTCCTATAAATACAGTTCTTAGATTTAAAAAAGAAGCTGCTGCATCAAAACGCCAAGCTAAACTTAGACTTTCTAATATTAAGCTTGAAGAAATAACACAAATACTAAGAGGAAAGTCTAAACGAATTAAACACTAAATATGGCGCAGTTACAAAGAAATTTTCTCAAGGCTAGAATGAACAAAGATCTTGACGAGAGACTTGTTCCTGACGGCGAATACACAGATGCTTTAAATATTCAAATAGCAACTTCAGAAAGCGCTCAAGTAGGATCAGTACAGTCAATACCTAGTAATCACGAGTGGCTAATGAACTCAGGCGTTTCTAGCTCTGCTCAAACAGTTGGTGTTTTTAATGACAGCGAAAAAAATCACATATACAATTTTGTTTGTGATAGTATAAATTTTGAGCAAGAAAATATTATTTTACCAGACGGTACAGAGAAAAAATTACTACTTGGCGTAAGATCAGACACTATATATAGAATATCACCTGACAAAAACGCGGCTGTTAGAAGTACTGCTGACATTGTAATACACGATATATACGAGGTCAGATTAATGCCAAAGATAACATCTGTTACTAATAACACTACAGATCAAATAACGCTTGGTGGTGATATTCAATTTAGTTTACAAGCAACTGATAGTAATCAGGTTTATGATAGAAATAAGCATATTAGACCTGGTATGCGCGTTCAAGCTATAGACTTAGCGGGTAATGATGTTTACGGATTAAACAATAAAATAATAGTTAAATATGTAAGTCAAGTTGGAGCTTCCACAATAATACAAACTACAGGTATAAACGGAGTTTTTGAGTCTTTGTATACTTCTACTATGGCAGATCAGGGTGTTTATTTAAAGTTTACAATGCCTAGAATTTTAAAGTTTAGAAAAGGTGATAGTTTAGAATTAGAAATAAACAATGGCTCTCCTTTTAACTCAGAAGGTAGCTATGTTGAGCCAAATTATTTCCCTAAAAGTCTTGATGATACAAGATCTAAAATACCTAAATCAAGCGGTAAAAACACTTATACACCTTATAATTCTTATATTTCTTCTATAAGTCTAATAGACAACTATCTAATGTGGACTGATGGTAGAAACGAGCCTAAAAAAATAAACATAGATAGATGTATTAAAGGTAATGACCAGAATAGCTTTAGTGACTTTGTTGGTTTAAACATACAAAGAGCTCACCACACTATGCTTGTTGTGGAGTCAAATCAAAAAACTTTTGGTGTTGGTTATTTAAAAGAGTCACATATTACTACTTTAAAACCTAATCCATGTAATGCTTTAGAAGCTCAGGCTGTAAACTCTAGCTCTTCTTCATACTCTAACATACCTATATTTGGAAAAGATGCTAATACTGATCAGCCTTTTGCAGCTTGGTCACTTCATGACAATTCTAATAATTTCTTTAGCCCTAGTGATCCAATATGGATTAAGCCAGGAATTGCTGGAACTTCATTTGCTGTAGGCGCAATAATTACGCTAACAGGACAACAGTCATCTACTCAAGTTCAAGTTCAAATAGATAGTATAGTTAATCAAGGCTCTGCTGAGCAATACTACGTTGCTAACTTAATAACTGAAGTACCAGATGGCTATACAGTAGAAGCTCCTGATGAAGTTTGGAGTGCTTTTGTAAAACCTACTGATGGCTTATATAATCAAGACTTTGTTAGCTTTTCTTATAGATATGTTTATTCTGATGGAGAGGTTTCTTGTTTAGCACCGTTTACATCACCGGTTTTTGCGGCAGGTGATTATGCTTATAGCTCTAAAAACGGTTTTAATCTTGGCATGCAGAATAATATTGAAGAAATAAAGCTGCACAGTTACGAAAATAAAAGTATGCCTTTAGATGTTGTTTCGTTAGAATTTGTTTTTAAAAGTCAAAAATCAGACAACGTATATTCTTTTAGAACAATAGATAGAGTTTTTCAACCTATATCTAATTTTGAGTTAGGATCTCTTGTTCTTCAGTATTCGCCAAGCTTTTTTCACTCTGGACCACAAGGTAGTTATACTATTAAAGAAAAGTTGTTTGGCTATACAATACCATCTGATCAGCTTACTAGATCTTTTGACGCTGTACCTAAGAAAGCTATAGCTCAAGAAGTTCAAGCTAATAGATTGATGTATGCTAACTACACTCAAGATTACAATTTAGTAGATACTAACGGTTTATATGTACAGCCAAATATTAACACTCAAGTTCTTAGCACTAGTTCTGGCTTTGGAGCTTCTTTTTCGTCTGTAAATATACTGTCAGCTTCTATAGGTTCTTACAATGTAGTAAACAATGATCCAGACACTGTTGAAACCGATCCTTTTGTGTCAGTAAACGATCCTACAACTTATGCGTTAGATAATTTAGGACCACAAAACTTATACACTACATCAGCAATACAAATGGGTGTAGAATACGACCCTGGAGATAATTGGAACGGTACAGTTTACACTGCTCCGGAAACAGGTGAGTATACTATATCAGGTTTTGCGCGCGTTAGAGGTAGTTATGGAGTTTACGATACTAGTGGTAGTGTTTTTGTTTATACGGTTGTACCTAGAAATTTAAGATTAGCAATATACTACGCTAATGGTCAAATAGCTGTTGGAGAACCGCTTTATACCACAGGTTACAATAACGCGGCAGCGATGGAGGCTAATGGTTTTGAGCTTGAACAAACTAACTTCAATAGCGGCGGTCAGTTTCCGCAGCAAAATTACATAACTTTATCGCCACTAGAAGCTAATTATATATATTTTGAAGCTACAATAAATTTATTCGCAGGAAATCAAATAGCTCTTTTTGCACAATCAAACCAACTAGGAGAAGGACCGATTGACAGTGATCCTAACGATGTTGAAATAGCTATTGCTGATTTTAATGTAACAGGCACGCCTTCATCTCAGTTTGATTTGCCTAGCTTAAGAGGTCAAAAATCTATAAAGTCAGAAAGAAACTACAATGTTGGTATAGTTTATAGAGATGAACTTGGAAGAGAGTCGTCTGTGTTAATTGGTGACGACGAAGACTTTAATTGTTTAAAAGAAAAGTCAGCGTTTTCTAATTATTTATCTTTTGCTATAAATAATAACGCGCCTCAATGGGCTAAAACTTATAAACTCTTTATAAAAGAAAATACTTCTAAATACAGTAATTTAGTTTTAGAATCAGCTTTTATATCAGATCCAGAAGAAGGTGATTATGTTTATTTAGTTTTTAATTCGTTAGATATAAATAAGGTAAAAATAGGTGATTATTTAGTAGCTAAAAAACAGCAAGGTACAAGTGTTGCTATAACAGACACGGAAGCTAAGTATAGAATAATTTCAATAATTGGTGACGCTGAGTTTAACGACGACGGTAGCGCTTTAACAGTTGGTAACACAGCTGTACCTAACAGTGTTATAGCTACAGCCGATCAATTAGATGGTAAGTTTTTTGTTAAAGTGTTTAGAGAAGGTATTCAAGGGCCAGACGCTGTGCTAGGAGTTTTTGAAACTGGTGATGATGGAGAAGCGGCAATTATATCTAGTGGAAATAACAACGGCGCCGTGTTTGAAGTAGAACCAGACTCTACTTTAGACTTAGACTTATACTATGAAATTAGCGACGCTTTACCTATAAGGTTAGATAATTACTACGCCGACAAGTATATACGTAAAGGTTCTTATGTGTCTATAAGCAACAGCTCTGGAAGTTCTTTTGGAGTGTTCAGTAGCGCTAACTACCAGCAGCTACCTCGAGTAAACAGCGTAAGAGGAGCCATGACAAATGGATCTTTACAACAGCTACATAGCAACGTAGATGCTTATTGCGCTGTAATTTTAGATGACTTTGCAAACGTGTATATAGACACGAGCTATGAGTATAATGGTGTGCCAGACACAGTTGTTACTTTTTATGTTTCTGCAAGAGAGTCTTATCAAGCGTACTTAGCTAAACCTGTATCACCCGGCGATACTACAATATACGTTCTTCCGGATGTTCACGGTAACGGTTTAAAAGTAGCGCCAGGTTTTTACAATTGTATTTCTTTTGGCAACGGCGTAGAGTCTGATACTATTAGAGATGATTTTAACGCGGCTGAACTATTAAAATATACCGCTACAGGAAAGCAAAGTGGCGTTAGAGCAAGTCTACCCGCGAAAAGCTACAAGGAGTATACTAGCCCTAGCAATATAATATTTTCAGAAATATACAACGATTCTGCAGGATCAAATAGATTTAACGAGTTTTTAGTTTCAAAAAATATTATTAAGCAAATAAATCCTGACTATGGTAGTATACAAAAACTATTTTCAAGAGATAATGATTTGCTAACTTTATGTGAGAAAAAATGTTTAAGGGTTTTGTCTGAAAAAGACGCTCTATTCAATGCTGATGGTAACCCACAGTTGTTAGCTACAGACAAAGTTTTAGGACAAGCTATACCTTTTGCCGGCGACTATGGTATATCTAAAAATCCAGAAAGCTTTGCGGCTGACGAGTACAGATGTTATTTTACAGACTCTAACAGAGGTGCTGTTTTAAGGCTCTCTAAAGACGGCATAACTCCAATATCTAGATCAGGTATGGACGATTGGTTTTCAGACCATCTAGTAAACTCTAGAGCTATTATAGGATCTTTTGATGGCGACAAAGAAGAATATAACGTAACTTTGCACGAAATACTTCAACCAGGTGTTAGCAAATTAGTTTATACTGTTTCTTTTTCAGAAGAAGTTGATGGTTGGACAAGTTTTAAATCTTATATACAGGATGCTGGATTAACTATAAATAATAAGTATTATACTTTTAAAAATGGGCTACCTTGGAGGCATAGCGTTCAAGAAATAGCTCCAGTTTTGTTAACTACATCTGTTGGTGACGGGTCAACTATACTTTCGCCTGAGAACGATGCTTTACAAGACTTTTTATTTAATTCGCCAAAGTATAATTCTTTTTACGGTGTTCAATATATATCTGAAATAACTACTTTATTTAACAGTAACTCGGACGTTGTTAAAACTTTTAGATACTTTAACTACGAAGGTAGTCAAGCTAGAGTTATTCAAAACCATGATGACGATGAGTACTATAACTTAAACTCAAAACCTGGTTGGTATTGTGAGTTCATAAACACTGACTTGCAAGAAGCTGGCAGATCTTACTTTGTAGAAAAAGAAGGTAAATGGTTTGGATATGTTAAAGGAGCTCAAACAAAGCATAAGAACATTGCTGATGGCGGAACTGAGCTAGACACTAATATAGATACAAAAGAACATAACATTCAAGGTTTAGGTAATGTGGTTGAAGATGTAACTTTAATAAGTGGTACATTACCTAGTTTCGGCTATAACGTTTATATTAGTACTAACTACGAATTTGCCTCCCAACTTTCTGGGCCAGAATCATCTGTCTTTAGTTCAGGTGGATCAGGAACTTCTAGCGGAGGATCAGGTGGTGGTGGTTATTAATTAACAATTTAATAAATAATGAATATTACAAGTTCAAGTGGTTTAACCATATATAATGTTACACAGTTAGGTACTGCTGGAGGCACAGGAGTTACAACTATGTTTGAAATATCACCTAACTACGGGTTTTTTATAGCTGCCTCTCAATTTACTGTAACTAACTTAGAAGATTATCCAGAAGTAGCGGGAATTACGTTTTCAGATTCATCGTCTGCTAATACACCTGGAAATGTTGTAAACGTTGTTGTAACTTGGGATGGAACTACTGACATTACTGAAGATTATTTTTTAAACTTAAACATAAGCGTAGACGACGCTTCGATATATGACTCTAGCACTACCTTAATAGATTTTTATTTAGTAGAAAATTACGATGTTAACATAGGCAATGGAACTGTTACTTTATCTGTGTCAGAAGTTAATGACGGTAGCTTAGTTCCAAATGACTTAGTAATAACTTCTATAACAGGCGCATATAGGTTCCAAGGTTGGGTTGGAAGCTCTAATACTGTAGCTGTAGCTGATGTTACTATTTCCGTGACAGAAGGAGTTAGATATATTAATAGTTCTTCTGAAACAGAAAACCTATTTTTTAATCAGTTTATAGATCAGCCAGACACTTCTCAAGGTCAGTTTTCTTTTGAATATTTAAGTAAAACTTTAGACTCTTTTGGCTTACCTAAAACAGTTACATATAGAATATTCTTTACTAGAGCTGAGTTTGCTCAAGAAGACATTGGCACACAAATTGAATACTCAACAGTTGGTGTTACTGATTACTACGCAAATTTTGTTTATGATACCGTAACGCTTACAGAAGCTGCTGGCAATGAGTATAATTTAATTTTTAACACTAACATACCTTTTTATTCTAACACTTTTAGTTTAAGCTTTTCTGCTACTTGGGCTGAAACTGGAGACACATCACCTAGTATTGATGGTTTGCAAGTTTCTTATCCTATAGATTATAGCGCTATACCAGATGGTACAGCTATAAGGTATAATACAGTAACTTTAAAAGATATTTATTACCCTACTATAACAAGAGACACTGTAACCTTACAGCAGGTTGAAGACGCTTATGTTAATTTAACAATACAACTAAATCCGCCGGGAGAATATACTTCAAGTGATAGTCCTGCGTCTTTTCAATATGGTAGCTCTGCTAAAGTCATAAGCTACAACAACGGTAATGATCCTATTTATGAAAATGTTTTCTTAGCTAACAGCCCAGGCAACAATGTAAATGTTTATGACGATCCATACACTTCTTCTACGCAGTATTATTTAAGAGCAGAAGTAAATGAAACTATTACGTTAGAAATGCTTAACAACGGAACCGTAGGATTTGAAGTAACTCAAGATCAATACCCTATCGACGCTTTTCCAGCTAAAGACTGGTGTGACTTTAGTACTACTCAATGGTATGAATCTTCGCCCGGAGTTTATAAAAGAGGATTTTACATTAGAAACCAAGATGCTGTGAACTTTCAAGGAACACACGTTAACACTACTGATAGAACTGCAACGTTTACTTTAACGCATCCTCTTGGAACAGCATCAAGCTCTGTTACTTTAACTCAAGACGATAGATACACAATATCTGAAGCTGGTGGGTCTGTTAAAATTGTAGAGTACGACTCTGGTATTTTCGCGCCATCAGAAGACAGTCAATTTAGCTCTGTTGGTTACTCTAACGCGTCTGATCCAGGCAACGTGAATTTTACAGCTACTGCTACTAGTGGATTTGGTACTACTCAATATAAGGTTAGAATAAAATTTGATAACCTTGATTTTGATTTTAACTTATATAATAATGTAACAACTAGTCAAGACGCGCCAACGTTTAAGCAGTACCCTACGCCAAGCTATGCTGGCCAACCAAGTGGTCAATTAATACCTAACGACAGTCCTGGAGGCCCTCCATACTATGTAGATTTTGATGATGATAGTTTTTTTACAAACTACACGCAAGAACTTATATATAACGAAAACTATGACGCTTCTAATCCTGACGAAGATCACCATTATACATTTGTATTTACGTTAAAAAACAACGATACTTACAGTAATAGACATGTTACTTGGAACTTCACGCATCCTAAAAATGAAGCCGCAGGACCACTTAGCGTAAACTACGACGGAACTGCAGCTACAGACGTTTCTTTTAAAATACTTCAGCCAGCTTTTGATCAACTAGATGCTAATATTAATGATCCAGACTCAGGTCAACCGCTAGGTATTTACAGCCAGAGTTATCCTTATGTAATAAGTTCAGAAGCTCAAACAGTAACTATTAGTCTAGCTTATTCAGGTACGACACTACCTACTATAGGCCTTTACTCTGACGCTGGTGTTTATACGCCTTTAGCTCAAAGCACCGTTGTTAATGGAATTAGTTATGTTGTTAATAACGATGCTCAGATAGTAGAAGGTGGAACAACTAGAACTATTACAGTTACACTTACTGGAAATACAGATTCTGAAGATAGAGAAAACACTTTAGGTTTTTGGCACGCTAATTCTACTGCAGCTATAGACTCACCAAACGATGCTATAAAAATTACGCAAGAAGGTGTAGAGTTTGACGAGGTTGATCATGATATTATATTATATACTACGCAGCCTTACGAGCAAAGCACTGGCGGTAATACAATAACTCTTTTAGTAAAAGTTTTAAACTATACCGCTGAAAACTATGCTAATTCTGTTGCTAACACAGATAACTCTTTAGATCCTGTAGTAGAAGTTTATAGATGGAACGGACCTAACGTTCAAGACGGTATATATTACGATACTGAGGGCAACTATGATAATGGTACTTTAACTTCTCCAACAGTATTAAGTGTTACTGCTAACCCACTATACAACTCTTCTGGCCCATTATCAACGTTTGGCGGAGTTCAGGTAAGCTACACTCATACAGTTCAAGTTTCTTATACAGAAAATAATCTTGATCAAAACGTATACTACGCTGTAAGAGCTAGGCATTTTTATAACAGCACTTTCGACGAAGATGATTATGTAATATTTACAATACCTTCTCAGTCAGTAATTGAGTTTACCGGTGTTACAAAAGACAACTCTCCAGAAGACATAATGGGGCTTGTAAATAATTATAAATTTTGCAATTTATCTTCTGGCACTGACTTATTAAAAATTGATATTAAAGTAAACAACTATGAGTACAATATAAGCGATAATGACGATTTTCCTAGTTTTATTTCAAGTTATTCTCCTTATTTTGTGCTTAGGTTTTTAGACGCTAGCTATCTTGATTCTTCTGGAAATGTTGTTAGTGGCAGCGAAAAGGTTTGGAAAAATCCTGACACCCCTACTTATAGCCTTCTAAATCCTCCTTACTCAGACCCTGCTAAACACTTACCTATAACATTTTTTGATATTAACGCAGAGAATAGTGAGTGGGTTGCAGAAGCTCCAACAGCAATACCAACGTCTATAGGTAGTATTAGCAACCCTGTTGATTTTATAAACAATATAGAAATACAGCCAGCTACTTATCCTGATAAAAAGTTTAGTGTACTTTTAAATGTTAGCGGTCAAAGTACTGGTGGAGTAGTGAATTCTTTTATTGGTGTTTGGAGCTACGACTCAATGCCGTTTACTAATATTTATGACTTATCACAGCCTTTTCAATTCATTAATGCAGCTAACGGAACACAGCCTTATGAAAACACTATAAGCAGGCCTACCAACACTATTCTTGCAGGGTTCCAGCAGTCATATTTTAACCACATGGTTGAGAATCCACAGCAATGGCAAGGCTCTACAGATGGCTATAGCATCTCAAGCTTATATGGCCTTACAAACCTTATTAAGGATAAGTTACTTCAAATAAACTCAAGCTACGATGGTTGGGACTGGAATAGAGGCGATACTACCTTTGACGCAGAAAGCAATCATATCAGTTTGGCTTACATAAACTTGTTTTCTAATCAGTCTGCCTTTGGTATCTCTGGTGGTAATCAAATGTCAGTCAATGGAAAAGTAGTGTATATTTCTTTCACAATATCAAACTTTGAGTATATTGGCGACTGGGAGTACGAAAATGCTTTTGCCGTTGGTTTACCATATTTTGTAACTAATGGTAGATATTCATCAGCATGGTACGATGAAAATCTCTTGTCCATAAACGCTGGTGAAATGAGCACGCTTGCAGTTGAGCGACTACAAGCTAGAGGGTCAAACCCTAATGGTCGTTATTTTGGTAAAATAAAAATAAACCAACTTAACAATATTACTTTTGCTACTAAATTAGGTTGTAGATATACTCTTAGTGATTTAAAAATATTTGCGGCTGACGAAGAGCTAAAAATAAAGCCTGGCGCAGGAAATATTTTTGACAGAGCTCCTGACGATGTTTTAAAAATAATACATCAATCTACTGGCTCTTCGCTTAGATTCTCTGATGCTCAATATTTAGGCGGTTGTTTTTCACCTTTCTTAGCTACACAGGTAAACGTGTTTGGTGAGCAGCATGTAATTTCTTCAAACTCAGAAGAGTCTACTATTAGTGGTTGGCAACCTTCATACCAAGTAATAAATTTTGAAAACTACACAGGTACAAACCCTGTTCTTAAAGCTTGGGACGGTAGTAACTCTAGCAGCTTAGTACAAGACGCAATGGTTGAATGGACTACGTTTAATTCAGCAGGAGGAAACACATTGTCATGTGACATACAGTTTGAAAACAACACAACGGGCGCACAAAGAACTTTAACTATAGGTCTTTACAATGGAACTCCTTCTACTAGTACCCAAGCTCCTGTAGACACAATTTTAATAACACAACCATCGGTTGATTTAGACGAAGTATTGTAATATGTCGTACGTAGTAAGAATAAGATTAGATAATATAAATGACTCGGCAAGCGTGGGTGACACAGTGTACTACACGTCTGCCGCTTTAGTAGGTAGCGTTACAAATAACTTTTTAGTTAATCAAAACAGCTATAGTGATATTATAACTTTTGGAACAATAAGAGCTGTAAATCACACACAAGGCTACATAGACGTAGAAGGTAGCGCTAATGTAGACCTTCCTAGTTCTAACTCATATATATTCTTTAGTAAAAACAATTTAATAAATCAAGGATTTGTAAAAGGATATTATGCAGAGTTAAAAATGGTAAACACAGATTTTATTAATAAATCTGAATTATTTAGAATATCTCTAGCTGCTGACGAAAGTAGTAAATAGAGCACCTAGAATGTAACTATATATAAATAAATTAAATTATGGCAAGAGGAAGTTTAGCGGATCCATTTGGACAAGAACAAGAAAGTCCAATGAAAAAGGTCACAGGTCAGCAGATAGGTTCAACTATCGGTGGCGTTGCTGGCGCGCTTATACCAATACCAGGAGTTGGAACAGCTTTAGGCTCTGCTCTAGGCGGTGGCATAGGTGGTCTTATCGGTGGTTTGTTTGATGGTGGTGGTGATGAAGAGCCTACTGGCCCATCTCAAGCAGAGCTTGACTTACAAAGACGTATGCAAGAATATGAGGATTTTAAGTTTAGAACTACGAATCCTTACGAAGACATGACTGTTAATCTGCAAGCTGCAGATTATCAAAGAGAAATGTCAGCGCAACAACAAGCTGATGCTCTACAGGCACTTAGAGGTGGTGTAGGAGCTGCAGGGGTAGCTTCTTTAGCTACGGCAATGTCTAGACAAGCGGCTGAAAAAGAAAGAGCTATAGCAGCTGACATAGGCGCGCAAGAACAAGAAATACAAAAATTACAAGCAGAACAACAAGCGGCAAACTTCGCCGCAGCTCAACAGTTTGAATTAGATCGTATGCAAACTATGCTAGGTATTAATATGGCTCAAGTTACTGGAGAAGAGCAGGCTAGGCTAGCAGATGAACAAAGTAGACTTAATAGACAAAGTCAACTTCTTGCTACAGGTGTATCTGTTTTAGGAGATGTAGCTGGTTCTTATTTAACTAGTAGATCCGCACCGGGTATAGATATTGATGGAGACGGAAGACCCGATTAATAAATAATAAAAACATGGCAAACCAATCATTAATAAACGCAGCACAAAAAATGTATAGCGCTAAAGCGGCTAAAGGTCAGATGGATCTTGAGCCTGTACTTAAAGCTGCAGATAGCGCTACAGATAGAATAGTTAAAGGAATAGCAACTAAAAGAAGCTTACAACTTGAAGAGAGTAAGCAGCAGATAGAAAGCTTTAAAGAAATATTATTAAAAAATCCTAAACTCAGACCTCAACTTGTTGAAAGACTAAAAGATCTTCAAGAAGAATACTTTGAAAACTTAAAAACAGCTGAAAAAGTTTTTGCTAGTAAAAAAGATAGAGAAGACGCTGTAAGAAGAAACAACGATATTGCTGGAATTTTACGTAAATATGAAACCCAAATAAACAGTGTAGACTTAAATAGAAAATTTACTACAAATATTTCTGAGTCTAATTTACTAACAAGAAAAGTTGACGATACTATAATTAAAGATAAAACTATTGGAGATAATATTGTTATCACTGACGACAGTATTAATCTTATAAGCGCTACAGGCGATGAAATACCTCTTGATAAGTTTGTACCTTTAAATCCAATAGCTACACAAAGTATAAATAATTTAGGCGCTACTCTTGTTAATGCTCAAAAAGAAGGAAAAGGCGGAATTGGTTATGATGGCACGGCTGTTGAGCAGGCCACATTAATTACAATAGACAGAGAGCTTCAAGATGATAAAAATCTTATGTCTATGCTTTTTGACAATATAGGAACTTTTAATTACGCTAAAGAAAACTTAAAAACAAGAACTTTTCCTTTTGCTGATCAAATTGACTCTTCTAAAACAGAGCAAGAGCAGTTAGAAGATCTTAAAAAGTTAATAATGGCTAATCCTCAACAATTTAGAGATGATTTTAAAAACGATTACGTCGCGTCTGTAAAATCAGCTAATCAAGCAGGTTTAGACTTGTATAACAAAGCAGAAAGAAACGCAGATCTAAGAAGCAAAAAAGATTATTATCCAAACGCTTTTAACTCAGGGACTAGATCATTTGTTGAAGGTAAATTTAAAGATATTAAAGACGGTTTTGTTGTAACTAAAAAAGGTAGTTATAAAAGATTTGATGATGGGTTCTATTTATTAGACAAAGATGGCAATAAACTTCGTCCCGATGCTGCGCCTACGTCAGAAACTCAATTAGTTGCTGAAATGGGTATGACTGGTTACACTACTGAATTTGGTTTTGAACCGGCAGGTAGCGATTCACCAGAAGTTTCAGAAAATAAAAACAAAATAAAAGAGTTAAACGCTCAAATTGCAATACTGCAAGCAGAAGCTGACGAAGCTGAAGTTAAATCTTCAGGCGCTGTTTTTAGGCCAACGAGAGAAAAAAATCAAAAAATACTCGAGATAAAAAATAGAAAGATAGAAGAGCTTAAAAATCAAATTAAAGAACTAGAATCACAAGAATAGTATGTTTGAACTTAACGGTGATGTTTTAACAGTAGAAGATATACAAGCTGCAGCTGATAGCTTAAACATGTCTTATGATGACGCATTTGCTAAGCTAACAAAGCAAGGTTTAATACAACCTACGTCTACAAATAATATGGATCTTGATACGGATCAACAGCCTAAAAAAACAGTAAAGCTTTGGGGTGGTTTAGTGCCTATAGAGGTTGATGAAGAAAAAGTAGATCCAGATGACTTACCAGCTTACAAACAAATAATTAATGCTTTTACAGGGGCACCGGAAAGAGCTTTTAATAAATTTGAAAACTTTAGAGTAGCACTTGCTGATCCAATACAAGACATGTTTGGTGATGAATATGCTACATATTATTTAAAATCAACAGATTTAGACAAGTCTATACCTTGGATTGCTAATATGATGAAGTTTGACTTTGGTGATTACACGGCCGCAGACCTTGTTGATCCTCAAACAAAAGAAAGAATTAAATTTAACCAAAAAGCTTACGATGAAAAAGGTGTTGACGCTCCAGAGAATAAAAGGTTTTTTGAGCTTCTTAAAATGCATCGAGAAGGAGGTTTTGAAAGCGTAATAGCGTTAGCTCCTAATGAAACTTATGAAGAAGCTACTAGAACTTTCTCTGAAGAACTTCAGTTTCAAAAAGGAATTATTGATGAAAGAGTAAAAAACTTTAAGCCTATAAAAGATCCAAACGTTACAGGTTTTACTGACGCTATGAAAAAAGGTGAGCTTGACGACATGGTTTCTACAGGTTTAAGCTTTGTAACAGACATGACTATAGATGTTGTTGCAGCTATAGCCACTAGAGGTATTTCTATGGCTGGGACTATGTTTGGTATGGGTTGGAATATGTTTAATGATGAAAAGTCAAAAGCTCTTTATGGTGAAGATGATCCTGATAGAGTAAAAAAACTTATAGAAAATAACGAAGAAGAACTTGCTATTCCCGCTACTTTAAGCGCTCTTGGTTTTGCTTTAGAAAGAATTGGTATGAAGCAGGTTGTAGGCGCTATAATGAAAAGAGCGGCTACTATGTCTGTGCCTGCTGTAATGTTAAAGTCTGGTAGTGTTGAAGGTGGTACAGAATATATGCAAGGCTTAATAGAAGAGTTTAATAGACAGTTAGGCTCTCAAGGAAACGACAAAGACGTAGAAAAAGCTACTGAAAAAACTATAGAGTTTGCTACTTCTGACCGAGCTTTAGATAATTTGTTTGCTGGTATTATTGGTGGTAGTGGTTTAGCTGGCGGTAGCGCTACAGTTCAAGCGGCTTTTAGAGCAGACGAAACTAGTAATCAGTTTGTAAACGAACAATTAAAAAATTTAAAATACCTTCAAGAAGCTGAGTTTAGAGCTACTTCAAGAAGAAAGAAAAAACAATTCCGAGAAGCTATAAATCAAACTACAAACGACTTAGTATATTTTTTAAAGAAAAATAGAGATAAAACTGAATACTTAAGTAAAGAACAGTCAGAATCCTTAGAAAACTTAATAGGTGAAAAAAGAAAAGCAACTAAAGAGTTAAAAGATTTAAGAAAGCTATTTAAAAAAGGTATAATAAGCAAAGAAGCCTATGACCAAGCTGTTCTTGATAAGAGACAAGAGGTTTTAGATTTTGACGCTAAAATGCAAGAAATAAAGAACGATGCTAATATGAAGCTCGTTATGCAAAATTTAGACGGTGGCGGAAAGTTAGTTAAAGATATTAAAAACATAAATCAAAAAGTATACAAAACTGAAGCTGAGTTTTTTAAAGCTATGTTAAATGAATATTTAGCGATGGGTAAAACCGTAAAAGACTTTGAAGCAGACACTAAAGGATTTAGTATTCCTGGTATAAAAATTGGTAACACCATGTTGATCAATGCTGAAGAAGCTGCTAGAACAAATAAATTTGGTGTTGGTGTACATGAAGTAGCTCACATGGCGCTAAAAGCTAAAATACAAACTAAAGACGGTACTGGTAATTTAAGTGTTGATGGCGAGCGAATAGTAAAACAGTTTATAGAAGATCTTAGCTCTAAGGAAAAAGAATACATAGAAGATCAGCTTGAGAGTGGTAAATACAAAGTAAATGCAGATGGCACTGCTAAACAGTTTAAAGAGTATGGAGAAGAATATTTAGCTTTTTATGCTCAGGGGGCTAGAGAAGGTAAATTTACTAAAAACGCTATACAAAAAGCTGGTAACAATATAGCTCAAATATTTAGAACTGAAACAGAGTTTGAAAGCTTTAATTTTGAAAACGCTGATCAAACTAGAGCTTTTTTAAATGCCTTAGTTGAAGATTCTAAAGAAGGTATATATAGACAAGAGTTTGTTGAAATGGCTAGAGAAGGAGCTACTATAGAGGACTCTAGTGTTAAAAAGTCTATGACTGCTAAGGAAAAAGCTACAGTTGAAAAAAATATAAATAAACTTGGAAAAGAAGGTTTGCTTGGTGAAAACTTTGTTGAACAAGCTGAAAAGCTTGGTAAAGGCATGGGCAAAAAACTGTTTGAAGCAGAGTTTGACGATATATACAAGAGAATACAAAATGAAGGTTATCTTGATAAATTAATAGCGGCTCAATACAAAGCAAAAACAGTACCTAGAAACTTTGTTAAGAAAGTGTACTCAGAACTAACTTCGCATGCTAAGAATTTTAATCCAGAAATAAATGACAGTTATTTTATTTGGCTAAACTCACAAATAGGAAATAAAGCAACGCAAGTATATAACAGAGAATATGAGGTTGATCAAACAACCGCTGGTAGAGCTAGAAACATAGGCGAGACAACACAAGAAGGCGAAATTAAAGTACAAGTCGCTGCAGATACAGATACTGCCTTAAAAGCGCTAGAAACAGAAGATTTATCTATAGTGGGTCAAACTAAAAAAGAAGCTCAAGAAACTAGAAGCAAAGTTTCTAAGTTTAGAAAGCAGCTTGGTTTTGAAACTGGTGGTGAGTTTTATAATAGAGTTTTACAGTCTGCTAAAAAAAGCTTGTTGCTAGCTTATAATAAAACAAAAAACATAACAGATAAGTCAGAGCGAGCTGTAGCTATACGTGAACTTATACGTAAAGAGTATTTTACTAAAGGTCTTACCAGTGATTTATTCAAGCCGTTAAAGAATTTTTTAGGAACAGCACAATACCTCAACAATTTAGTAGAATATAAAGAGGCTTTTATTAACGCTATGTCTACAGCTGATCTTGTTCAAATGGAACGTAAAGTCGCTGAGCACGAAAGAGTGTTTACTATATTTGACAAAAAGCTTACTAAAATAGAAGAAGTACAAGACGCTGTAAATAGAGACTTACTGCCTCCTGATGCAATTAACGCTATAAAAAAAGGTCAAGCAGTAAACCTTTACAAAAAGCGTATGCCTACAGACTCTGAAATCGTAGCGTTTGCAAATCAACCCGCCATTAATCCTGTAACAGGTCAAAGATCTGGTTTAAAAGGTACTAGAAAAGATGGTTTTGCTAAAGCTATGGCTAACAGCTTGTTGCTTGATGCTGTTATGCAGGTTAGGCAAAGCGCTGAAGTTGTTGAAGCCTTACAAGACGATGCTGTTGCGCTAGGTGATGAAGCTACACTAGCAGGTAAAATAGGTAGAGAGGTTGATGTTAAGTTTAGTAGAGAGGCTAAAGAAATTGTTGAAGCTACTAAACCCATAACTAAAACTATGGGTGCTAATCAAATACGAAAAGCAGGTATTGCCATTGACGAAATAGTAAGAACTATAGAAAAAGAAGGCGTAGACAACTCTGTTGTAAGCATGTTTGAAGATATTAAGTCTTTAATACAACAAGGATTATCTGTTCAAGAAGTTGCTGAAATAGCTTGGAATCGTAACGGTTATTTATTTGAAGATGCTTCTAAATATGGTGTTGAAGGCAGCTTATTAACAGGCGTTTTTGACAAAAAACACTTAGCTCAAATACTAGCTAATGCTAAATCAATAACTGAAGCTCAAATAAAACAAATAGGATTTATCGATTCTGTTAATTTCTTACAAAAACTAAAAAGCCCTAATGCTGTAATCGACTGGCTAAAAACATATAGTAAATCACTTAGAACAGCTAAAGTTATATACAACGGACAAACTATTACTACTAACGAACAAGTTCACGACTTGTTAATAGCTCCTTTAGGTATAGAAGGCTTTAGCGTTAGAAAAACAGGAAGAGGTAACACTAAAATAGTTTACAACGGTAAAGATATAAATACTTACAAGAAGATAATTGAAATAAAACAAGATGCTAGAGGATCTTATAACACTATATCTCAAGAAGCTAAATCTGCCATAAAAGCAGTTGTTGATATTGTTAAGTCAGATAAAAGCAAAGAAATTAAAAAGTCTTTAATTAAACTTATGGGCGTTGACCAGGTTGGCACATTAAGAAAAATGGCAAAGCCTGGTATAATGTTTTGGAATTTTAAAGGTGAAACAATATTAGATCACAGGCCTACTATAAACGACATTACTAAAAAAATATACGAAACTATAAATAATCCTACAAGCCAAGCCGTGCAAGAGCTTGAGAGTTATTTAAACAATACTTACGTAAATTTAATACCTAAATCTTTAGACACTGAAATTACAAAAGCAGGCTTTAAGAATAAAGGTGGTATGGAGATTATGTCTAATTTTACGCTTAAAAACTTAATAGCTGATGAAATTTATGACAACTTAAGTAACACAAGTGTTAATTTTACAAAAGAAAATAATAGTATACAAAAGTCTTTTCAGTTTGCAAGGTCTGCTAAAAAACCAACTAAAGGAATTAGTATTTTAGATTTTGATGATACGTTAGCTACAAGCAAGTCACTAGTAAAATTTACAAAGCCAGACGGTACAGAAGGTACTTTAACACCAGAGCAATACGCTGCAACTTATGAAGACTTAACAGACTTAGGTTATAAATTTGATTTCTCTGAGTTTAGCAAAGTTGTTGATGGTAAACCTGCGCCTTTGTTGAACAAAGCTAAAAAGTTAGCTGGTAAGTTTGGTACAGATAACATGTTTGTATTAACTGCTAGGCCTGCTGACTCAGCTCCTGCTATAAAAGCTTTTTTAGATCAAAACGGTTTGAATATACCTTTAAAAAATATAACTGGTTTAGGTAACTCAACAGCTGAAGCTAAAGCTTTGTGGGTTGCTGGTAAGGCTGCTGACGGTTATAATGACTTTTATTTTGCAGATGACGCGCTTAAAAATGTGCAAGCTGTAAAAAATATGCTAGATCAGTTTGACGTTAAATCAAAAGTTCAGCAAGCTAAAGTTAATTTTAGTAGAACAATGAACGACGAGTTTAATCAAATGCTTGAGCGTACTAAAGGCGTGCCGTTTGATGAGAGTTTTTCAAGAGCTAGAGCTTTAAAGCTTGGTAAAAATAAAGGTAAATTTCAAATATTTGTACCTCCTGCAGCTGATGATTTTGAAGGACTACTATATTACTTTGTAGGTAAAGGTGAGCAAGGAAATAAAGACTTAGAGTTTTTTAAGCAATCTGTAATAGATCCGTTTTCAAGAGCTTACACAGAGCTTGATCAGTCAAGGCAAACAATAATAAATGATTGGGATAGATTAAGAAAAAATCATAAAGAAGTAACTAAAAAGCTAGGTGACATGATGCCTGCTAGTGAGTTTACTTTTGACAATGCTATTAGAGTTTATTTATACAATAAAGCTGGTCATACTGTGCCTGGTTTGTCAGAGCAAGAGGTTAGCAATATGGTTGAAAGAGTTGAGACAGATAAAGCGCTTTTAGCATTTGCAGAAAACTTACAGTCTATATTACAGCTAGATGATGTTTATGTAAAGCCAAACGAGTACTGGATAGCTGGATCTACCTCTGCTGACGTACATGAGGTTTCAGAAAGAATACGTAGGGCTGAGTTTTTAGGCGAGTGGATTGAAAATAAAAACGAAATATTCAACGAGGCTAACTTAAATAAAATAGAGGCCACTTATGGTAGTAAATTTAGATCTGCGCTTGAAGATGTGTTATACCGTATGGAAACTGGTAGAACAAGATCTGAGGGCAGTAAAGACGCTATAGCTAGTAAATGGATGCGTTGGCTAAACAACTCTGTTGGAGCTATAATGTTTATTAACACTAAATCTGCTTTACTACAGACTATATCGATGGTAAACTACGTTAACTACGTAGATAATAATCCTCTTCAAGCGGCTAGAGCTTTTGCTAATCAAAAACAATATTGGTCTGACTTTAGCATGATATTTAATTCTGACTTTTTAAAGCAAAGACGTAAAGGTTTAAAGACAGATGTACAGACCGCTGAGATAGCCTCCGCTGTCGCTAACGCTACTAATAAAGCACAAGCTGCTGTAGCATATCTACTTAAAAAAGGATTTTTACCAACACAAATGGCTGATAGCTTTGCTATCGCCGCGGGCGGTGCCACGTTCTATAGAAACAGAATAAAAACCTACTTAAACGAAGGATTAAGTCAAAAAGAAGCAGAAGAAAAAGCATTTAATGATTTTAGAAACTCTACAGAAGAATCACAACAGTCTGCAAGACCAGATCGTATATCTCAACAGCAAGTTTCTAACGCTGGTCGTTTGCTTTTAAACTTCCAAAACTATCCAATGCAACAAGCTAGATTATTTAAAAAAGCTATTCTTGGATTATCTAGAGGCACTGGTGATAAAAAACAACATTTATCTCGTATTGCTTTTTATGGGTTTGCTCAAAACATTATATTCTTAAGCTTACAAAACGCTTTATTTGCAATGCTTTTTGATAGTGATGATGAAGAGAAAAAGCAAGAGCTTCTTGATACTAAAACAAGTCGTATATTAAATGGTATGGTTGATACTATGCTAAGAGGTTCTGGTATCGCGGGAGGTGTTATTGCTACTGCTAAAAACACTATACTAAGAGCTATACAAGAGCTTGACAAGAAAGGTAGAGCTAATGAGGCGAACGTAATATTAGAAGCTACAAATCTATCGCCAGCTATAGGATCTAAACTTAGAAAAATAAACAAAGGTTTTAGAACTTATAAGTATAATAAAGACGCTATTAATGAAATGAGTAAGCTCAACATTAATAACCCACTATGGACAACTGCTGCGCCTGTAATAGAAGGCGTTACTAACGCTCCAACCGATAGAGCTATTAGACTAATAAATCAAGTTAGAGAAGGATTTAATACTGATAACACTGTTGCTCAAAGAATGTCTTTGTTGTTAGGATTTAGTCCTTACGAAATAGGCGTTGATCCAAACAAAGAAGTAAAAGAAGCTAAAAAAAGAGGTCAAGAAAAAGGTAAAGCAAAGAAAAAACAATGTAGAGCTTTTACTGCCTCAGGAAAACCTTGTTCAAACATGACAACTAACGAGTCTGGCCTTTGTTATGCTCACGAGTAAACGTGTAATATTTATTACTATGAAATATATATTTTTAATATTAGTTTTTTTAACATCTTGTGTTGCACCTAAAAAATGTTGCTCACAGATTAAAAAAGCGTTTAAATTTTCAACTTTTTACGTTGCGGCAAACGGCGGTACATCTTTGTCTGACGAAGATATTTATTCTGTTGATGGTAGCAAGTTAGTATATGATACTATATTTACTCCTTATGATTATTCACTAACAATGGGTATACGTAAAATTAAAAGATTTAACTACGAAGGATCAACGCCGTTTAAAGATGGTACAGAAACATCGTTTTCAGACGCAGCTAACGTAGGGTTATCTCCTTTTGAGTTTTTGTTTGAAGTAGATTATAAAAGACAAGAGGGTGTAGAGTATTTTGATCAACAACACTTTCTAAGATATGTTAAGCCAGTATGGCTTGCTAAAGTAGAATATATTAAAGATGGTTTTGCAGACATTGAATATTTTGAAAGCACACAAAGACTGCGATTACTTGGTAACAAAAAGTTATCATTTAATCTAGGCGCGGTTCAAAGGCTTGCAGAGCCTTATGGTTACGATCCGCTTGAAGAGTGGTCGTTTGAAAATAATAGAATACATTATACATGTTTAGCTATTGAAGAAGGATATAGCGTAGATGTGTATGAATCAGAATACAGAGATCCTGACGGAAACATTGTGGCTACTAGTTCAGAGATATGGAACGAAGTAGTAATGCCTAACATGTTAAAAAATTATGTAGAAAAGAAAAGAAACGAGCTTGACAATCAGTGGCAATACTCATTAGTTGTTGGCTTTGACTTTTACCATTATACCAAAGACTTTTGGCTTCACAGCTGGGGTAATTTAATGCCTTATCACTATGATGACGGCGGACAATTCTCATACCATAACTTTAATGATGGCGAGCAATGGTACGACTACTCTGGTGGTCTTATATTTGGCTATAAGCTAAATAAAAACTTAGGTTGCTTTATTGAAGGTAAGTATAACAAATATTGGAATCGCGAGTGGTATGATTTCAAAGCAGGTATAAACTACATTATATTTTAAAATGGCAACTGAAATAGGTAAAGACACAAAAGTAAAATTAAGCTTAGAAACTATTATATCTCTAGGCGTTGTATTAGTAGCAGGCACTGGCATGTGGTTTTCTTTGCAAGCTGAAATTGCAGAAGCAAAAGAGCTACCAATAGCTCCAGATCCTGAAGTAACTCGTATGGAGTTTGATATGAAAGATCAAATGATACGTAATACTATTATGACAACACAAGAAGACGTTAAAGAGTTAAAAGAAACTGTTAGGCGTATAGAAGATAAATTAGACAGACGATGAAAAAACTGTGTATAGCAAATTACTTGTACGTGCTAATTATGATATTAGTGTTTACAGTATCAACAGCTTTTGGCCAAGTAAAAGTAATACATTTT